>Ga0307428_1000741_pt1 | contig 18707 bp, 18 predicted proteins | sample SalMarWE160240MG_FD_202161 | JGI IMG/M metagenome (GOLD analysis project Ga0307428, IMG submission 202161) | Salt marsh sediment microbial communities from the Plum Island Ecosystem LTER, Massachusetts, United States - WE1603-240 | ecosystem: Environmental > Aquatic > Marine > Intertidal zone >...
GTGCTGAAGATGGAAATAATAGGTTAGTTAATAGATTGCAAACATTAATAGAAATAGATCAATCTTTACAACAGAGGCTTAATACAGTTGATAAACAGTTTAATTCAAGAAAGTTATATCAAGCTATGGTTCCTTTAGCTCAAGGAAATCCAGGGATGTCTATGTATATTAGCCAACGGTTAATAGAACTGGGCGCAAGTAAATCAACAAAAAAAAATGATAGTTGGTGGTAATGAGGAAATAATTAGTGACCCTAAAAAATCCCGTAGCGAAAGCTATGGGATTTTTTTTCAAAATAATTAGAAAAAATGATAATTTTTTTTAGATAAAATTTTACTATCTTTTATTTTTTGTTATTCTTTTAAACAATTGCAGAGTAAGAACACTTTTACTTAAAACTAATGAGTTAAAAAGCAATAATGACTATTATATTAGCAAGTAAGGGCTTGAATGTTTCTATTAATGAAACACCAATTCTTGCTAATTTTCATTTAACAATACAGAAGGGTAACGTACATGCTATTATGGGACCAAATGGTTCTGGTAAAAGCACGTTGGCTTATGCGGTAATGGGGCATCCAAATTATAGAATTACTAATGGTTCTATTCTGTTAGATGGTGAAGATATTACTAAATTATCTCCAGATAAACGAGCAAGACGAGGGTTGTTTCTTGCATTTCAGCAACCACAAGAAATTCCTGGTATTTCTGTTATCGTTTTTTTGAAAGAAATGTGTCAAGCAATTAAGGGAATGGACTTTGTTGCCGAAATATTTCCTATAATTGTGGAGCAGCGCATGCGACAGTTACAAATTGATCCGTCGTTTTTGTATAGAAATCTAAATGATGGTTTTTCTGGTGGTGAAAAAAAACGTTTTGAAATGTTGCAACTTTTATTGTTAGAGCCAAAAATGGTTATTCTTGATGAAATTGATTCCGGTCTTGATATTGATGCTCTTAAAATAGTTGCTCAAGGACTTTCTCTTGCAAAAAAAGAAAATCCTGACTTGAGTATTCTTCTTATTACTCATTATCAACGAATTTTAGATTATATTATACCTGATGTTGTATCTATTCTTTGTGATGGAAAATTAGTTGCATCTGGTGGTCCGGAACTTGCATTGCAATTAGAACAAAAGGGATATGATGACTACCGTAAAACAACGGAAAAATAATCCAGACTATATTTTTAAAACAAAAAAAGGGCTGAACAAGAAAATTGTCAGCCAAATTGCGGAACAGAAAAATGAACCTGGCTGGATGATTGATTTTCGTCTTAAGGCATTAAAATTGTTTGAAGCGATGCCAATGCCTACTTGGGGTGCTGATTTGTCTGATTTGGATATGAATGATATTTATTATTACCTCAAGCCAATTGAACGACAACGTAACTCATGGGATGATGTGCCAGATGACATAAAAACAACATTTGAAAAACTTGGTATTCCCCAAGCAGAACGAGAATTATTAGCTGGTGTTGGCGCACAGTATGAATCAGAAGTTATTTATAATAATTTAAAAAAAACATGGGCAGATAAGGGAATTGTATTTTTGGATACAAGTACGGCATTGCAGAAATTTCCAGAACTATTTAAAAAATATTTTGCCTCTATTGTGCCACCGCATGATAACAAGTTTGCTGCACTTAATTCTGCTGTTTGGAGTGGAGGAAGTTTTGTTTATATACCAAAAGGAGTATATGTTGATCTTCCTTTGCAAGCTTATTTTCGTATTAATGTTGCGAGTATGGGTCAATTTGAACGTACATTAATTATTGCAGAAGAAGGAAGTTTTATTCATTATGTGGAAGGCTGTAGTGCCCCGGTATATCGTCAAAATTCTTTGCATAGTGCGGTAGTAGAACTCATTGCATTATCAAATGCCCATATCCGATATACTACCATTCAAAATTGGTCACATAATGTTTATAATTTGGTTACTAAACGGGCACTTGCTCATAAAAATGCAACAGTAGAATGGGTTGATGGTAATTTTGGTAGTAAAGTAACAATGAAATATCCATCCATTATTCTAAAAGAACCTAAGGCAAAGGGATTAATTATTTCTATTGCAGTAGCTGGGCGCGGACAGCATCAAGATGCGGGTGGTAAAATTATTCATTTAGCACCTGATACTACTTCAAATATTCTTTCAAAATCAATCAGCAAAGATGGTGGGCGTTCAAGTTATCGAGGATTGTTAAAAGTAATAAAAGGTGCGACGGGAGTAAAATCAAAAATACAATGCGATGCACTTTTATTTGATGACCATTCGCGTTCTGATACCTATCCAACAGTGGAAGTCCGAGAACAGCAGGTTGATATTGGTCATGAAGCCTCAGTAAGCAAGGTTAATGAAGAGCAACTATTTTATTTACAAAGTAGGGGCTTGACTGAGCAAACAGCACGCGCATTAATTGTTAATGGTTTTATCGATGCATTTGTCAAAGAATTACCAATGGAATACGCTGTTGAAATTAACCGACTTATTGCAATGGAAATGGAAGGGTCAATCGGATAATTATGCAGCAACAATCTTTTCTTTCAGTGCCGACTGATACAACTATTATCAACTTACGTAAGCAATCTACCTTTGATCAGATTCAATTGCTAGAACAATATCGTAATACCATGCAATTGTGGTATAAGGAAGTACCAATACCGAAACAAAATGATGACGCATGGCGATTTATGCCACTACCTGAATTTGCATGGAATCAATTAGCAATGACAGAAGTAGTAGTACCATCTACCATAGATAAAGATGGTCTTTTTTTTGGTGATATACGCGATTTTATCGTACAGTATCCGGCTATTGCACAGAAATATTTTACGAGCAATGATAATGTTGTCTGGAAAAACCGATTGCTATCTTTGTTAGTTGAATTGTCTTGGAATAGGGGGATGGTATTGTATGTACCAAAGAGTATTAATGTAGCTGAAATAATTAATGTACCAACATTGTTATCTTATTCACAATCACTGATAGTTGAAAAGTTAGTAATTATTGTGGAAGAAGGCGCATCAGTAAGATTACATGATGCTTATTTACCACCTCAAATAGCACAAGTTACGTTTCGTTCTATTGATTGTTATCTTGAAAAAAATGCGCAATTGATGATGATTTATGACCAAAAAGAAAATAATAACCACTCACTTGTTTCACGGACAACTTTTTATTTGGGTGAAGATAGTAAGCTTGATTATGCATTATTGCTGGCAGGCATGAAGGTAAATAAATTGTGGCTTGATGTTTTACTACAAGGCCGTGGTGCGCAAGCTCAAATACAAGGTGCTTATTTATTGCACAATTCGCAAACTATTGATATTACCTCTGCTCAATTGCACCAGCACTCCCATACAACAAGCGATCTTGTACTAAAAGGAGTTATGCAAGATTCTGCTCATGCAGTCTATCGTGGTACTATTTTTATTGATAAAAAAGCTCGACAAGCCGATGCGTCACAAGAAAATAAAAATATGCTTCTTAGTACTGCTGCTCGCGCTTATTTAATTCCTAGCCTTGAAGTATTAAACCATGATGTACAATGTTCGCATGGCAGCGCTGTGGGGCAATTTGATCGCGAACAATTATTTTATGCGCAAACGCGTGGATTGCAAGAAAAAGTAGCAAAAAAACTTTTATTAGAAGGTTTTTTTGCTGACCTTTTTAATGGATTTGATTCAGGATTAACTAAAAGATTTTGTAAAAATTTGAATATTACAATTTAGTGGAATATTTAATTGATTCATTGTAAAGCTTGTTTTGAGCTGAGCACAGCGAGAGAAATTCCTAGAAGATTAGCTGCTTCATTTGTTACTTCACTTTCTGTTATTTCTTCAGCTATTATTTTTTTAGCTATTATTTCAAGATTTATTATTTTATAGAACATATAGGCGCTACCAACACAAAATAGTAATGTTTGACTGCAGGAAGACCCGTAAATATTTTTTATCATTCCACCCCATAGCCAGTAAAACGAATCTGTTCTTGGTGATTTTTTGCTTTCTTTTATACAGTTTAATGCGAGCGAGGTACCAAGAAAACTGCTTGAAAAAGCCATTAATAAACTTGTAACTCTATCAAGAGGACTTACTTCTTGATTAGTAACTTGCTTTTTGATTTCTCCGTTAATAAGAGTGAAATATAGTGGTTTAGAATTTTTTTCATTGTTATGTTGATTCTTTTGAATAAGGTCTTCGATTTGCTTGTTAAAATCAATTTTATTTTCATCTTTTGCAAGTGGATTTATAGCAAAATTTTGTGAAATCAATGTATTTATGCCAAATAGAAATATAAATAAAAATAATTTATTTTTTTTCATTAAAAATTCTTTCTAATATTAAAATTTTATGATAAAATAAAATAAAATAAAAATTACCTTTTAATGTAAGTTAATTATGGATAAATTCAATAAACTACGAAACGACTTCCCTATTTTACAACAAATAATTAATAAGCAGCCATTGAGTTACTTTGATAATGCAGCAACAACGCAAAAGCCGCAGCAGGTGCTTGATGCGATGATGCATTTTTATCAAACAAGCAATGCAAATATTTATCGGGGTGCCCATACTTTTGCTGAACAGACAACAGCTCTTTATGAACAAGTGCGAAAAAAAGTGGCACAGTTTATTGGTGCACAAGACCCGTCTGAAGTTATTTTTACAAAAGGCACAACAGAAAGCATTAACATAATTGCTTGTGCCTGGACAAGTGAGCATATCAAAGCGGGTGATGAAATAGTTGTGACTGAGCTTGAGCATCATGCTAATTTATTGCCTTGGCAGCGAGTTGCTCAGCAAAAAAAAGCGCAGCTTAAATTTATTCCAGTGTTGCCTGATGGAACACTCGACCTTTCTATCTTAGATATATTATTAACAAAAAAAACAAAATTAGTAGCCATAGCACAAGTTTCAAATGCTATTGGAACCCATAACTCAGTTGATAAAATTATTAATGCAGCGCATGCAGTTGGTGCAAAAGTATTAATCGATGCAGCACAGTCAGTACCGCATCAAGCAATTAATGTGCAGACATTATCATGTGATTTTTTAGCTTTTTCTGGCCATAAAATGCTGGGACCTACTGGTATTGGAGTTTTGTATATAAAAAAGGAATTGCATGATTATATTCCTCCTTACCTACAAGGAGGAGGCATGGTAAGCGCAGTTGGTTGGGAAAAGGCAGATTGGTTACCAGCACCACAAAAATTTGAAGCCGGTACGCCACCAATTGCACAAGCAATTGGATTAGGAGCAGCAATTGATTATCTTTCCTCTTATGTTGATTTTAATGCGTTACAAAAATATGAATCACAATTAACGACACGAGTTATTGACGGGTTATCTAGCATACCCCAGGTAAAAATTTTAGGTCCTATTTTAGCACTTAAAAAGGGTCATCTTGTTAGCTTTTTAGTAGATGGGATTCACGCACATGATGCAGCAGCTTATTGCGACAGCAAAGGTATCAGTTTGCGAGCAGGGAATCATTGTGCGCAGCCTTTGGCTAAAAAATTGGGGTATAATGCATCACTGCGAGCAAGTTTTTATTTTTATAATACTATACAAGAAGTTGATCGATTAATTCAGGCTGTGGACCAATTGCCGCAGCAATTTAAATTATAAAAATACAATACCTAACTAACTCGTATTCCTAACTCTTTTAATTTTTTGATGAGAAGAGAGGTTTTTTGGTAGGTTGTGCTACAAATACCAAATTTTTGTGCAATTTTAATGTTTTCTTCTTTATCAGTATCAACAAAAATGCATTCTTGTGGATTCAGATGATAAGTATCTAAAAGTGTTGAAAATACTTGTTTATTTGGTTTGAGTATATGTGTTTCACAAGAAATAACTTTACCATCAAAAAGTTTTACGATGTCTGGATATGTTGTTTTGATTGCATCGCATAACTCATGGGGCGCATTTGCAATAAAAAAAAGACGATAGCCAGCAGCTTTTAGTTTTTTTGCAAGGTCTATCATTGATGGAATTGGTTGCGTTAATGAGGGGAAGTGTTGAGCATCAAAAACAATTTCGACAATCTGCTTTATTAAATCTTTTTCTTGGGTACTACTAAAATAATTTTGTTGTGCCATTTGCTCAATAAAATCATTGACTTCAACTTGTACTTGATAACATGTCTTGTGTCCTTGTTGCCATTCAACAATACAGCGGGGCATAATTCTTTTTTTAAATTTAAATTGTTCAGGTGGTCGGTGCTTGCTCTGTTTACTCATTATTTCTAAAAGGTCAAAACAGACGGTAGCAGGATTTTTCCAATGCGTTAATGCATAATTTGCTAATGAAAAAATACCAATTTTTTGACGGAGTACCGTGGTATTTTCTTTAAATAAGACACCAGATAAATCAAATATGATGGCAGTAGGTTTTAATGGCGTGTACGAATAGAAAAATATTGGTGTTAAAAAAAGAGTCATGAGCAATGAGAATATAATATTTTTATAATGATTCATTGGGATTCCTTTTTGAAAAAGTTTTAATAGTATAATAGCAAATTAAGTTGGATAAATACAAGGATGAGATACTTATATATCAAATTTTTTTGCATAATCAAGAACCCGAAAAAAGCGAGTGAGTCCTGCAGTTATAACGAGAAAATTAAAAAACATAAGAATTTCAAATATATAAAAAGGAAAAATCATCATGCAAGCAAAAACAACAAAGGCTTCTGCACGTTCTACTATGCTTCGGTCGTAATGCATGCTTTTTTTTCCCATGTTAGGGAAAAGAGCTCCAGCGGCAACAAAAGTAGAAAAGTGAAGTAAGACAGCAACAAAAAAAATTATGTAAGCAAGGTAATATTGCGGGTAAAGAAAAGTGAAACCTAAAATAATAGTTGCTTCAACCATTCGATCAGAAATTAAATCAATATAAGCTCCGATTTTTTTGGTTTGATTCGTGAGTCGCGCAATGGTGCCATCTAATATATCGCATATGCCAGAAACTGATAGAAAAAATAATGCAGCCAATAAATAATTAGTGTAAATACAGACAGCACTAATAACACCAGTGATAAATGCAAATAATGTTACCATATTTGGAGAAATGCGATATGGAATACAAAGAGTATATGTTACTTTATCAAAAAAAGGCTGTACTTTTGTTCGCATATAAGTTTCGATCATTGAATTTTTCCTTTTTGTAGGTCCTTTAGTTTGTACCATAGCATTTTTTTATAATAATTACCTATATTAGAATTATACATTTTAGAGTAATTTTTAAGAGGGGGAATGGATGGGACTAAGAATAATATTTTTTTTATTATTGTTTCTACCATGGGTAATTTGTGCTGAAGGTGATCAAGATAAAAAAGAATCATTAACTACCACTGCCGTGACAGCCGGGACTCTTGCTGTTTTAACAACTAAAGCTGGGGCAATAAAAGCACTTGTGATTGGTAGTAGGGTTGTTCCTTATGCTGCAGTAGGTGGCATCATTATGGTTCTCTATTTGCTAAAACAGAAGCGGGATTGGCATACGGAAGATACCCTGAGAAGAAATATAAATAGTACTAACGGAAGAGTAAATGAAATAGCTGCAGATGTTATAAAATTAACAAGGGAGGTGGAACAAACAAGAGAAGATGTTATTAAAATTGGTAATGTAACAAATAGTTTACGAAGGGAAACAACAAAAAGGTTTGATATTGTGGACGAAAATATTAGAGAAGTACAAGAGACCCAGCTTGTTTTAAAAGAAACATGCGCTACTCGTCAACAAGTGAATGAATGTTGTGATGGAGTGACTCGATTGGAAAGTGCAACGACAGAATTAGATAAAAAATTAGAAAAGCAATTTCAAGAAGCGAAGAAAATAAGAGAGCAAGTGAATACTATCGAAAAAAATTGCAAAGATATTTTGATCAAATTAAATAATCTTCAAAAACAGACACAAGATGATAGCCATATTAAAGATTTGATTAGCAAAGTAAACGAGAGTAAAAATGGTATTGAAGAATTTAAAGAAAAATTAAATTTTCAAGAAAAATTGCTAAAAGATGAAATGGGTCAGTTGCAGCAATCACAAGAGGGGCTTCATAAAAAAATAGATTGCTTGCTTACTTTTGCCCGTGATGCGTTACCTCCTGCTGATGCTCAGCGTGATCGTTTGCAAAAATTAATTAATTCTGGGTTCAAAAGACAATCTTTAATGAGTTATCATCGAGTAGAAGCGGTAGAAAATTAATGGTGAATTAAAAAGGTCTGTAAAAGTATGTAAGCAATCAATAAATGAAACTGAAAGTAAAAAATGAAGTTTGACTATGATGTTGCAGTGATTGGTGGTGGAGCTGGGGGCCTTACTGCTGCAAAAACAGCACGAGGGTTTGGTAAACGTGTTGTTATCATAGAAAAAACAGGGAGGCTTGGTGGTGAATGTACGTGGACTGGCTGTATACCAAGTAAGACATTAATTAAAGCAGCACAAATTGCATTTCAGACAAAAAATATGCAACGGTTTGGTCTTAAAACAAAGAAGCAAAAAACAATTGATACAACAGAAATAATGAACCACGTGCGAAAAATAGTAGAACAAGTATATAAAACACACACGCCTGAACGCCTTGAAAAAGAGGGAATAGCAGTTTTGTTTGGGATGCCAATTTTTTTAAATTCATCACGTATACAACTGGATAGTGATATAATTACAGCAAAAAAAATTATTATTGCTACCGGGTCTTGCCCATTTGTACCACCAATTAACGGTATTGATCAGATCTCCTATTTAACCAATGAAACGTTATTTAATCTTAAATCCTTGCCGAAATCAATGATTATTTTGGGAGGAGGGCCAATTGGCATTGAAATGGCATCAGCTCTTAATCGATTAGGCGTATTCGTTACGCTGATTGAAATGCAAGATCGTATTTTGCCAAGAGAAGATAAAGAATTAGTTGATCTTTTAACTACAATGTTAAAACAGGAAGGAGTGAATATTTTGACTGGAACCGCTGCAACAAAGGTAATGAAACAAAATAATAATATTATTATGACCTGTATGCGTGACAAGAAAGTAGAAAACATACAAGCAGAGACATTACTAATTGCGACAGGGAGAAAACCAAACGGTGACGGGTTGGCATTGCAGAATGCAGGAGTGCAGGTAAATAAAAAAGGAATTATAGTTGATCAATATTTACGCACAACAACGCCAACTATCTATGCATGTGGTGATGTAGTTGGCCCTTACTTATTTAGTCATATGGCATGGTATCAAGCAGTAATAGCAACGTGCAATGCTCTTATTCCTTTTTTTAAAAAATCAGTGGATTATGAAAATGTTATTTGGGTAACATTCAGTGCCCCCGAACTTGCAACAGCCGGGGTAACAGAGCAAGCGGCACGCGAAAAATATGGTGATGCTATCCAGGTTTACCGTCGACCTTATGATATGCTTGACAGAGCACATACGGATAATTCTACTGCTGGACTAATAAAAGTTATTACTGACAAAAAAGGTAAAATAGTTGGGGTACATATTCTTGGTGAGCGAGCAGGAGATATTATTCATGAGTTGCAAGTAGCAAAAACAAAAGGGATTTGCCTGGCCGATTTACAATCTGTTATTCATGCGTATCCAACTTATGCAGAATTGAATTGGTTTGTAGCAAAAGCTGCCTATCTTGATAAGTTAAACCAAAATATTGTGATTCGTTTACTTAAATGGTTATTTTTTAAAAAGGGATAGAAGAAAAATTACAAGGAAGTAATGAAGAAATCAGTTAAAAAAATACTCATTGTTGGCTTACTTTTAATTTGTATTATCATATTAATTTGTTACTTCAGGATCGGTAATTACTTAACACTTGAACAAATAAAGAATAATAAAGATTTTTTAAACCAATTAGTAGAGAGTAATTATTGGTACTCGGTAATTCTTTATCTTGGGAGTTATATTGGTGTTCTTGCACTTTGCATACCGATAACGCTTCCACTGACAATTATTGGAGGATTTTTATTTGGCTTGATTCCTGGTGTTTTATATGCACTTATTGGTGCAACAGTGGGGGCAATTATTTCTTTTTTATTTTTACGCTATGTATTAAAAAATACAGTAAATCCCTACTTGCAAGAAAAAATTGAGCAATTTAAAAAAAAGATATCAATTTATGGCGTGGCAAGTTATTTATTAATTTTACAATTAGCAACGATATTTCCATTCTTTGTTATTAACACATTGGCAGCTTTTGCGCATGTACCGTTATGGACCTTTGCTTGGACAAGCTTAGTCGGTGCATTTCCTTCCTTATTTATTTATGCATTGGCAGGAAGCAAGCTTAGTATGATTAGCTCAGTAAGAGATGTACTTTCTCCATCCATTATTATTATTTTTTTTCTATTAATCTTGCTGGTATTATTGCCATTAATTTTTCGTAAATTTAGTTAAAAAAGAGTCTTTATGAATAAAAAAATTATTTTTTTCTTTATATTTATAGCGATTATTGTACTGATTCAGGCTGTTGGGGTTACTAAGTGGATTAGCCTTGAGCAACTAAAAATTCATCGTGATTATTTGCAACACATAGTATCGCATCATTATTTTTTATCAGTATTTTTTTATATTGTTGTATACGTTATTGCAATTGCATTTTCTTTGCCAATAGGTGCTATTTTAACTATTGCTGGTGGATTTTTATTTGGGGTAATTGCCGGGACATTTTATACTAATATTGGGGCAACAAGTGGAGCGACACTTTCTTTTTTGCTAGTGCGTTACTTTGTTGGTGATGCAATTCAACAAAAATATGCAGTACAATTGGAACAATTTAATAAGTTAATTGCTTTATATGGCAGTAATTACTTGCTCGTAATTCGTTTTATTGCGGTTATTCCCTTTTTTTTAGTTAATATTTTTGCTGGTATGACAACTATTTCACTCTGGGTATTTATATGGACAACAGCAATTGGTATTTTACCTGCATCATTTGTATATACTTTTGCTGGTCAGCAGCTTACTACTATTGAATCAGTCAATGATCTTTTTTCATGGCGTATGTTATTGATGTTTTTTTGCCTTGCACTTCTTGCTTTGATTCCCATTATTTTTTCTAATCGACAGCAGCGTAATAAAATAATTGAGAAAAGGTAATGCAAAAGAATATTAAATTTTATGAAAATTTCGCTAGGTTAAAGATGGCTGATTTGATAAAATTTTATTCAAAGAAAAACAAGATAACCTGGAAGTATTTTTAGTTAAAAGATAAGGGCTTGTTTTGTTATGTTTTATTCTTAGACCAACCTTTTTATTTTGCTCACAATGAATAGCAGTAATATAGCGAAGTGTTTTATTGCGGTTCCGTTTTGATCCGAAAAATTTTTTATTTTTTTCATAATGGATTGTAGCAATGCCAAGCTCTTTTGCTACATCACAATTTTCTACTTGATCATCAAAAAAAATACATTCATCCGGATTTAAGCTATATTGTGCAATAAGTTTTTGATAGATTTTTTTATTTGGTTTTGCGCAGAAGTGTTCGCCTGAAATAACAATCCCATCGAAAATATCAAAAATTTTTCGGTGTTTTTGCTGTAATAAAGAAAATGATTCTTTATCCCAATTGGACAAAACATAAACTTGATGGCCACCTTCTTTGCATTTTCTTACGAACTTAATAGTGTTAGAGTTAAATTTCATCATCTGGCAAAATTTTTCAGGGGTAAAAATTAATCGTATGAGTGATTTTATCATGCGTTGCTCAGTTTGGGAGCTAAACCACTCAGGATGTTCATCTATTGAATGACTTACTACTGTTCTTATTTTTTCGCATGGAATAGTTCCCTCAAGCCAAGAACACATAATAGGGGGTAATAGAACGCCGTTATCATCCTTAGCCCCGTAGTAATTACTTGTCTGAGCTAGTTGTGTGGCTATTTCCTTCTTATTGAGGATTTCATACAATTTTTGGTTTAATATTTTCTTCATTGTTGTTGGAAAACAACGTTTTGAAGCCATAAAACTGACGATGTTTCTTATTCCGAGCATTTTAAAGGCAACAGTACCTTTTTTATCAATGAGAACACCACCCAAGTCAAAAATGATATTGGCACTTTTTATTGCGCAACAAAGCATTAGCGCAATTATTATCATTAAATATTTTATTTGGTATATTAAATTTTTTATCATATCGTTAATTATTCTATTTAGAATTATTTATTATATTTTAGTATACCAGATGAAGAAAGCTTGAGCAACTGTATAGTAAAAAATAAATTTACTATGTGTAAATTGTTTTAAAATAATTTACTAAACATAACGACAGGATTACCTATGCCTTTAAATTAAGCATTATTTTGTAACTTTTAGCTATTTTTATTAGCATTTATAATGCTTTGATCCCTTTGTTTAAGTAATTGAACTATATTTTCCCTATTCATATTCAGTGCAGTGTCTAATGGGGTATAATTAGTGTTATTACTTATATAAATATCTGCCCCCGACTTAATTAAAAGTTCTGCTATTTTTATATTGCCATTATGTGAAACTAAATGTAATGCTGTACAGCCATCATTATCTTGTGCATCAATATCTGCTCCTGCAGCAAGTAAAATTTGAATTGCTTCGACACTACCGTTATAAGTAGCCAAATGTAATGACCTTTCACCTCCCTTAGTCTTTGCCTCAATGTTTGGTTTTTTTGCAATTAACAATTCAATTATTTTTAGATAATCTTTATGCACTGCGGTATGTAATGCTGTCCAACCACAATTGTCTCTTATGTCAAGATTAGTTCCTTCTGCAATTAAAAACTTAACTATTTCAATCTTATTAGATAAAACTGCTAGATGTAGGGGGGAATTATTAAATTCATCTGGCTTGTTACTGTCAGCTCCATAATTTATTATTAATTTAATTAATTCTAAATCATTTCCTATCTGATCACTTCTTAATATTTCATAAAAAATATTCTGTAACTTTTCCCTTAATATTGGATTGTTTGCTATTCGTTCTCGCACTTCTGACTTTTTTGAAGCTTTTTTTGCAATTAAGAACCTAATCATTTCAACGTTAACATCATTAAGAATGTATTCCAATGGCGTTTGTCCCTTATCATCCTGTTTAGTAAGAGCTTCTTTAGCATTTGCAGTTTCTTCAAATAACAATTTTGTTATTTCTGTATGACCATTAAATAAGGAGTACACTAATGCGGTAAAGTTGTTGTTATCTTCCATATTAATCTGAGCTCCCTTTGCGATTAATGATTTAGTGATTTCGACAAGATTCTGAAAAGTAGTATGCATTAATGGTGTGTGGTTATTTTCATCTGCTATGTTAATATCTGCATTATTGTCAATTAATAATTGCGCTGTTTTGAAAAAGCCAGCATGTAATATCCCTGAAGGGAACCTTGAATTATATAAAGAAAATAGTAATGGAGTCTGGCCACGCTTATTTTTTTTGTTAATATCAGCGCCTAATTTAAGAGCTTGTTCTATGTCAGATATATTGCCATTATTTATTTTTTCATAGTTTTCTAAAGCTTGCCATAACATACGTGTTGCCTGTTGTTTTTTGTGTTCTTGTTGAGTAAATAGGCTTAAGCTTGTATGTATTTTTTTAGTTTTTCTTTTTTTATCTAATTTATTTATCGCTTGTTCTGGTGTTCTTTTTAAATTTTTTTTGAACGTAATAGTTATTTTTAAGTTATTATCAAAAGATATAGTAATATCCCTTCCATCAATTAATTTTTTTAATTTTTCTTTATTACTTGTTTGATTAGTAGACTGACTTATTTCATTATTATCAAATAAAATGTGATCATTATGGTCTTTTAAAATAATATGTTCTATTTCTGATTTTTCTTGATTTATAGTTAGTTTTCCTGCAGAATCAACCTGGATTATTGGGTTGCCTACTTTTATTGACGGGACAGTAAAAATTTGATTATTATTTGTTTCATTAGAAATAAAATATTTGTGCATATATTGACATAAATCAGATTTTCCTTCTGTTTTCCAAAAAATAGTCGTTTTTCCTATGGTTGTTTTTCCTTCGATTTGATCTTCCATTCCTTTTGCTTGATTAACAGACAATATGCCGGTAGATAGTAAAAAAAAGCTAAACAATATATTTTTTATAATATTATTCACCTAAACCCCCATTTAAATATTATTTTTTCTTTATTTAATTATATATAAAATTGTCAAATTGTCAATAATTATATTTGCTTTTATTCTTATTTTTTAATAAGGGATTTTCTGTTTAAAAAAAGGAAGTGTATACTAAAATAATAGTTTTTTAGAGAATTGAGATGAATATATATCAAGAGTTATTACTAGATCATTATCGATTTCCTCGGAATAAGGGAGAACTAATAGCACCAGATTTTACCTCAAAAAGGCTTAATCCATCCTGTGGAGATAGAATACAATTTACTGGCCATATTCAGGATGGATTAGTTAAAAAACTTAATTTTGAGGGGGAAGGATGTGTTATTAGCCAAGCAACTGCTTCACTATTGACTGAAAAGGTAAAAGAAAAAATATTAGGTGACATAATAGTACTTGATAAAGACTTTGTTCAACATATGATTGGTATGGAACTGGGACCAATACGTTTGCAATGCGCCTTATTGCCATTGCTTGCTTTACAAGAAGGTATTATTACTTATAATGAAAAAAGGTTCGATAAAAATGAGTGAATAATGAGGTAACGTAATGATGCTTGATCGCTCAAAAGTGATGCGTGAATTACGACAGCTAGCAGATAAGCTGTTTCCTGATTATTCATATGAGTGGGATATAGCACAAAAGAGTTGGCAGCGTCTTGCTGCTGATCAAACTTTTATTTATAAAGTTCGAGAAATTAATAATCCGCCATGGCCAGTCCCTATCTGGGTAGGTACCATTGATAAAGCTCTGCCAGTTACTAAAAATTTAAATGATTATATTGTAATTTCAGTAGATGGATCTCAAATTTATCCTGATCGTCATAATAATGCATCTTGTTTTTTGATTAACATTGGTTCTGTTGTATTACCGTATGGTGTAAAAGGGGCCTGCGTAACATTTGATTCAACGCCTCATGTCTTTACTCATGATAACGAAGATATAGCGGATTTTGGTATTTCTACCGATTTAGTTGATTGCCGTAGACAAGAGCTGGAACTACAAGCAGGTTTAGAATTAAGTAGAATAATAAAAATGCAACAAAATAGGGTTTTGTTGTTTGATGGCTCACTTATTTTTTGGCACCTAGCAGCAAAAGAGATTGCCATTCGTGAAAAGTTTTTAGCCAGCTATTATTCATTATTATATCAATTATACGAAGAAAAAATTCTTCTTGCTGGTTATATTAGTTTACCAAAAAGTAAGGAATTACTAAATCTTATTCGATTAGAGTTGTGTTCATTCAATACTGACTGTTCTGAGTTATATGCTATGGTTGATAGAGTAATTGACTCAACAATTATCCGCTTTTTCCTTAAACCATTCGAAAGGTCTATTGTTTTTCAAAATCGGAGTGCTATTAGTAAGCAATATCCGGCTTGCATTGTCCCACATTTTTTTTATCTTCACGTTGGGACTGAAATTGGTCGGGTAGAAATTCCGGCATGGATTGCCCAAAACGAAAATCTTGTTTCTTTTATTGCAAGCGTTATTCTTGATCAATCAATAAAGGGGCATGGTTATCCTGTTGCATTAGCAGAAGCACATGAACAAGCAGTAGTAAAAGGTCCTGATCGAGATTTTTTTTATCACGAATTACAGAAAATTGGTACAGAGAAAAGAGTCCGTTTTTCTATTTCTCAAAAAAGTTTGCGGAAACGTAAAATGAATATTTAAAAAATTTAACCAAGAAATTTCTTGAAAAAACTTGCAATGTATCCATCTTGATTGTTGGTAACCGTAGTGCCAATCTCTTTTGAGTAGGTGTTTAATGCTTTTTTAGCAGCTGGTGAAAGTGTTTTAGGTATATGACATTGAGTAATAACGACTAAGTTACCACGAACATTACCACGTAATTTTAAAAAACCTTTTCCTGGAATGAGTATACGCTCACCAATCTGGCACCCTCTTGGAATTTTAATTGTATGCTTGCTACCATCAATACTTTCAATTTCTACTTGGCATCCGAGTGTTAATTGAGGGTAGGTAAGTATGACGGAACAAATTAGGTCATCTTTTATTCGCTTAAAATTTTTATCTTCTTGCACTTTTAACTTGATATACAAGTTACCACTTGGTCCCCCATAAACACCAGCGTCACCTTTCTCTGGTATTCTCAGTTCAGCATTGTCAAAAACACCAGCAGGAATACTAACAGTAAATTTGTCGTACTGTTGGATACGTGATTGCCCATGGCAACTCTGGCAGGGGTTTAAAATGATAAATCCTTCTCCAGCACAATTGCTACATGTTTGAGCATACATAAAAAACCCTTGCCTATATTGTAATTGACCAAGACCTTTACAGGTAGAGCATGCTTGAGGTTTTGTTTTTTCTCGTGTACCGGATCCTTTACATTGTTTACAAGTAGTGAATCGATAGTAACTAATGTCCTTTTTAATACCCAAAAATGAGTCTTTCAGGCTAATAACTATTTCCTTACCAAGATCAAGACCCGCTTTAGGTGAAGGGCCAGTTGCTTTTCTTTTTTGTGTATTACTACCAAACATAGAGCCAAAAATATCACCAAAATTTTCAAATATGTCGTCCATATTCATATTGGTATAATTATTGCCTTCCCCCATTCCTTCTGGCCCTGTGTGACCAAACTGGTCATATTGAGCTCGTTTTTTGCTATCAGAAAGTATTTCATAAGCCTGAGCTGCTTCTTTAAATTTTTCTTCTGCTTCTTTATTGTCAGGATTACGATCAGGATGGTATTTGAGCGCTAATTTCCGATATGCTGCTTTGATTTCATCATTAGTAGCTGAGCGAGTAACACCAAGAATTTTATAGTAATCTGTTTGATTCATAATAGTATTTATCAGGTTTATTTATATAATAATTACTCAATTATTGAATATTATAACATAAATTCCTTAAGAGCTAAACATGTTTTATAGAAGTATAGAACCAAGCAAATTTTTCCGTTATCCAGTAGAAGTAGCCAAGAGTGATATTTTCATATAGAAAAAATGAGCTATTTCTTTTTACGCAGCATTGGAAGCCCAGTTCGTTTATTTTCAGTGACTTCATAGCCAGGAGGTAATTTATCAACAGCGGCATTGCTTCTCACTTCGCCAGCAAAAAAATAAATTTTTTGTTTACGGCCACCAGCAAGTTTTACCACTTTTGAATGAAGGTAGTATGTTTTGCCACTTTTTTTAGATTTAACACTGTAAGCCATGATAAGCTCCTTTTTTATGAACTTTTTATATTTATTATAAAAATTAACATAATGGATTACTCAAGAAAAAATCTAGAAATTATTTTTTATTTTGATAAGAAAGTTCTTTATTATAGATTAAATAGGAATTGATTTTTCATGAGAATGCAATGCAAGTGATAAATTATGTTGTTTTGCATAGCCTTTAAATTGATCTGGTAAACATTCTTTTTCAATAATAAAAGAACCCTGTTTTACTTTTTTTTCAATTTTTTCTGGAATAGTTAATACGAGGTAAAAAGTAGTAATTGGACCGAGTGTCTGCTTTTCATCAAATTTTAAAATGAGTGTTTGTTTCGTTTTATTCCAGGCGCTATCGCAGACTAGATAATCTTGAATGGGAATAAAATCTTTATTTGGCTTTTTTTTATACAACGAGCCAACAAGATTTTCAATAGATTCCCCATCCCATTTTAAATATATTTTATTTAAATTAACTGGTTCTTTTGAATTTTTTTTGAAGGTTATACTACCAACTAAAACCCATTTGCCGCCAAATTCTTCTGTTTTTTTTGTGTTAGATTCAAGATTTTCCCACTTAGATTCAAGAATTACACTGAACGCATTTATTGTTGAACGTGATACGAGGGGAGTGATGAGTAGAAAGCTAATAACAGGATAGATATACTTCATTTGGTACTCCACAAAAAAATCCTTCTTATTAACCCTAGCATAATTTTAAAAATATAGTGAAGTTTTTAATGGGTGGTATTAAAAAATTTTTATACAAAATGAAGGCCTATGCGGGTATCTTGTATTGTATTAATTTCGATAATATAAATAACTTTATATGGGTTGTGGGGAAGATATTGTGGTACTGGTGGAAATGAGCTACTTGCATCTTGAAAAACAAATTGTGTAAATCTGTCGAGTAATTGATTGCCAGATGATTCAACAATATGTAATTCTTGTACTGTACCATTTTTATTAAGGGCAAGATAGACTTTAACCATTGTTTTAATTGGGGTAGTTACGGGGAATTTATCTCTATTAATTTTGAAGGAATTTTGTAAGCACCAGCTTAATTTTTCTATGTATCGTTCGTGTTTTAGTTGATCGGCAGTTGGTGTTATTCCTTCTTGGCCTTCTGTCGTTATTTGGTCTTTTCCTTCATTTTTTATATGCTCTAAAAATCCTTTGGTAAGTTGCGCGAGTGTTGGCGGTTTTTTTGTAGAAGATGAAGAGATTGGTTGTTGCCTATATTGTTTTGTTTGCGAGGATTGTTTTGGAATACTTATATTAGTTTCTAACTTTTGAGAAGTTTCTTCTGGTATTTCGTTTTTTGTTGGTTCTAATGCATTGTTTTCTTCTGTAGATTCTTCTTGCGTTGCTTGTGTTAGTTCTTGATTT
>Ga0307428_1000742_pt1 | contig 18695 bp, 16 predicted proteins | sample SalMarWE160240MG_FD_202161 | JGI IMG/M metagenome (GOLD analysis project Ga0307428, IMG submission 202161) | Salt marsh sediment microbial communities from the Plum Island Ecosystem LTER, Massachusetts, United States - WE1603-240 | ecosystem: Environmental > Aquatic > Marine > Intertidal zone >...
TACTTGGTCCATCCTTAACATCCTTCCTCCGGTAGATTAGTCTTAACTCCAATCTACCGAGTTTGATGCCACGGGGTGGGTCAATTTCTAACCGTTGGGTGGGTCAATTTCCGACCGTTGCGTCCACTCACGATCTGACCGGTTCGTTGCTTTGCTGTTTCCGTAGACAGACAGCGCAAGCACTGGAGTTATGGTATATGTCCCCGGAACTCCCACGACCAAGTGTGTGCAGGAGTCGGTGGTCAGTAGAAAGTGCGGGGTGTAGAAGTTGTACGGGAGGGCGTGGATGCGCTATGGTGGTTCATCGCATAAACAAAGGAGGTGATTTGTATGGCGACTTACATTCTTCTCAGTCGGCTGACCGATACCGGCGCGGCGACGATCAAGGACAAGCCAGATCGAATCAAAGAAGTGAATCAAGAAATCGAGACCTTCGGTGCTCGTGTTCTGCACCAGTATGCTACCCTGGGAGCCTACGATTTTGTGAGCATCGTCGAAGCGCCCGACCTTGCATCGATAACACGCGTCTCTGTGGAGCTTGGTTCGCGCGGGAGCGTGAAGATTCAGACCTTGTCTGCTATTCCTATCGACGAGTTCATCGCCAATCTGAGGTAGTTCCTCTCGACTCTTGACTTGCAGCGATCGTGCCTCGATGGTATAGATGTGATGTGCCTAGGGAACCGGCTCCAGGTCACCTGCGAAGTACTTTGTCTCGCTCCAGACGGCGCTTGGCATTACCTCGGAGTGCTGTATTCCGGTGAGGTCGCCGCTTGTTTCCGTCCCATTGTTGTCCATGTCGATGAAGAAATCCAGGAAATAGTGACGATTGGTTTCAATCTCATTGAGCGTGGTCATCTTGGCCCAGGCATGGTTCTCTGTGGCGGGATAGCTCTCAAACGCTGCGGTGATCTCCTCGATCAACGTTTCACCCGGATCGTCCAACACGTCCGCATAGACCATCTTCCCGTTGTACGCACGGGTGTCGATCACCAGCGCGAACGTTACTCTCTGTTTACCCGTCGAAACAAGGGTTCCCATCTGGCAAGAACAGAGAAACAGGATCGCGCCCATCAACAGGGAAAACATGAACAGCCGCATGATCAGCTTCATTACCCACCTCCTTTGACTCCATCGGATTCTATAGCTTGAGAGCGCCTTATCCGCGGTAAGGTTGGGCTGAATCCGACGCAACAGGTTATCCCGATGGTGGCGCGATCACCTGGAGCGCTTTCGGGGCGACAGCGACCGCGAACGGGCTTTTCGGAAGGCGGTATACTTCGCCGTCGATGTGAGCGATCAGCTTCGCCGTCGAGGAGACCGTTACCGATCTGTCCTGATGGTAGTGCACCTCGTTAAGCTTCAGATGGGTTCCTTTACGTGCCTTTGGAAGGTTGATCAGGCGCTTGAAGCGAGATGAGAAATCCTCAATCGCGGTAATATCGACTAAGCCATCGTCTATCTCAGCACGTGGAGCAAGCTTAAACCCGCCACCGGCATACTTGTTGTTCGCGATTCCCAGTGAGATGAATTCCCTTTCCTCAATCCAATCGGTGCCGGTCAGCTTCACTGGGAAGGCTTTGAAGCGGATGACCTCCTTAATTGCAGCGTAAAGGTAGGCGGTCGTTCCCCTCAGCCGCTCCATCTTCAGGACGTCCCGGGCTACCTGAGCGTCGATTCCGATGCCTAGTCCGTTGACGAAGTAGCGATCGCCAACAATGTGCCCGAGGTCGATCGTCCGTTCTTCACCGGAGACGAGGGTGTCGATCGCGCGCATCGGATCGGATGGGATTCCAGTCATGCGCACGAAGTCGTTCCCGTTTCCTGCCGGAATCACTCCCAGTGGGTAAGATGACTTTGAGTTCAGAATGCCGTTTGCAACTTCGTTGATCGTCCCGTCCCCCCCCATTGCGACGATGTGGGTAAAGCCGGCCTCGATCACCATTTGGGCAACATCGATCGCTTCCAGGGGTTCGTTTGTGAAGTGAAGGTCGTAGTCGAGCCCGCGGCGGTCGAGTTCGGCCTTTACCTGGGGAAAGATCTCTTTGCAGTGACCCTGTCCAGCGATTAGGTTTACGATGAGGAAGTACCTTCTCTTATCCATGGAAGTGATCCTACGACGAATCTTGGTCCGCTGTCAAGTCGAGGGAGAATTGCGTCCATCACCATTCCTAATTCGGTGAACATTGCGGGTGGCGACAAGATTAGCGTCGGTGCCGAGCAGATCTTCTGCTATAACCTGTCCGATATCTACCGGTGCCTCTACCGCGAGAGTGCGTACGAGTTCCATTATCTCTGCGATCAGGTGTTTCGGCACGGGGCGATCGGTCTTCACCAAGATCTCACAGCCCACAGGACACGAGACACAGATGAGTTTCTTCTCCATCACATCCCTGTCACCTCCACTAGGATCTCGGAAGACTGCGTGCGCTAACTCCTTCAGTTCGTCATCGGAGATCTTGATCTCTATCATCTCGCTCGGGCGCACTCCCATCTGCTTCCGGGAGAGTACTCTTCCGATCTTTACTTCAGCCTGGCGCATAGGGCGGGTGACCCGCAGGTAGAGTGTTGTGGGGATTTCCAGGGTCAACGCGGTGGGGGCTAGGTGGAGAACGTTGTCGCCGCGCACGAGGGGGGATAGGCTTGTGAGGAGGGAGGCCGTTCCGGGCGTAATCAGCCGCGAATTGGCCGGCCTTCTCGCCCACGGCGGCGACGGAATCGACCAGGTCAAAGATGACCACGTTGTTCCCGGCGGCGTGAGACATGGGGTGATGCGTACCGAAAGCCGAGAGCCTATGTCGGGATGGAGTCGCGCGAAGTCCGCGAGCCCTTTCTGCGAAGCGATTCCAGGCGTTGACTTTTCTTGCAACAGCGGGTGCTCTTGACACACTGCGAGGAACAAGCTGTCTCATACTGCCCGATGTTGCGACTAGCATCGGTGATAATAGCTGCGCCGGCAGGCGTGGCGCCGCGGTCCTCACGTAGCTTTCTCTACATGAAAGTCCTTTTCTACCCCGCAGTCTAGGTATTACTGCATCACTTCCTTAGTACGGCTCCACCGTGCTCACGCACTGCCCGAGACGCTTCACCGCTACAAGGACCGCTCGTCAGCTCACTCACGGTAAGGAACCTTCCATCCCTCTCCTGCAGAAAACCCCGTTCCTCGACGGTCTTGCGGCTTGGCAAGGGACAAGAGGTTCTTTGCTCAGTTTTCGGCTGCTTCGGTGAAACAGCGGACCTGCGAGGAAGAGTCCCTTGACAAAATAACAGTTCTGTAGTATAACAGTTTTGTTAGATAACAAATCTGTTAGGAGGAGGTGAGGTATGGGGCTTCCAAGAATCGTGATTGGACCGCCGGTACGGGGGCATGACCTCTGGGATCGAAATAACGAGGTCGCACAGATCTGGAAAACACTGAATACCGGATCAGTACTGCTATCCGCGCCTAGACGCTTCGGCAAGACAAGTATCATGCTCAGTCTCGTGGATCGTCCAAAGGAGGGCTGGCACGCCCACTTCCTTGACGTGGAGTGGGTAAGTGGCCCAGGAGACTTCGTCGCGGAGATCACAACGACACTGATTGCGAGATATGGCTCCAAGGAGTTGTTGCGAAAGGTGGGAAAGATAGCCGGAAGAGCTCTTGATCGAATCAAGGAGGTGGAAGTCATAAAGGTCAAGCTTGCCTTGCGAGAGAGCCTGCAAGACGAGTGGCAGGACAAAGGAAAGGCCCTGATTAAGCTCCTTACAGGGATAGAGCAGAAGATCATCCTCATCGTGGATGAACTGCCCCTGCTCGTGTTGAACATCGCTAAGAAGGAGAGCCCGGAACACGCGGAGGAGTTCCTTTTCTGGCTCCGTGGGCTGCGCAACATCCCAGAGCTTCAAGACAAAGTGCACTGGATCTTCGGCGGGTCAATTGGAATGGAAAAGGTGCTTCAGCGGGTTGGGGCAGGGACGAAGGCGATAAACGACCTATATATGCTGCCGATACGTGAGTTCTCGGACGAGGAGGCCAGAAAGTTCGTAAGAGCTCTGCTGCAAAAGGAACTAGGGACCAATGGGGCAATCCCACAGCTCGTGGACCGCTTTCTCCGAGTAATCGGGATTCCGATCCCCTATTTCTTACAGATACTCGTCCGCGAGAGCCTAAACGAAATGGAAAGAGAAGGGGCAAAAGAACTCTCTGGGGAGATCATCGAAAAGGCCTACCAAGATGGGGTACTCGCGTCCTACAACCGGACATATTTTGAACATTACTACGAACGCATAAGAGATTACTATGACCAAGAGCTAGCCAATGCGGCCAACGCTCTACTCTCACAAATGGCTCGTGCGGGGAGCCTTGCCAGGGAGGAGCTTTGGAACCTCTACAAGCAGGAAACACGAGGTAAAGGCAGCGAAGATGACTTCAGCTATCTACTCTCCGACTTGGAGAACGATTTTTATATTACAAACGATACCGCTGACGGCCAATACCGGTTTGCCACCAAGGTCCTCCAGGATTGGTGGCTGAGGCACCATGTCGCTTGAGAAGGTGGATCATGCCTAGAGAACTCTTCAAGTTCACTCCTGCATTGGAGGATCCGCAGAGCCTAAAGATTGTCTCAGTTGGCAGAACCCTAGAATTGAAGAGGCTTCTTCAAGCAATAGGAGAGGGAGCAAGAAGAAAAGGGAACCAACACTTCTTGCTCGTTGGGCCTCGGGGGATTGGTAAAACTCACCTGCTCCTTCTCATCTACCACAGCGTCAAGGGAACAATCGGTTGGAATGATCTCTCGCGAGACCTAAGCTCCTCTTGGATTCCAGTCTTGTTCGCTGAAGAGGAGTATCGGATAACCTCGTTAGTGGATCTCCTCCTGGAAGTGCTGCTCCGATTGAGGGAAGAAGCCCCTGATGAGCAATTAGTTCGGTTGATTGAAAGGCTGGAGCAAGTCCAGCTTCCCGGAGAAGAGGAAAAGGAACTTGCCCTGGAATACCTCCTCCAGAAACGGCGCAAGGAGGGAAAGGGATTCCTACTCCTCCTCGACAATCTACAAGATATGCTGCCGCACTTCACCCAAGAGGACCAGGGGAGGTTGCGGGACATTCTGATGACGAAGGACATATTCATGCTCATCGGGACCGCTCCGACTCTTTTCAACACCGTGATCAAACACGAAGCTCCGTTTTACAACTTCTTCGAAGTGATCTGGCTTCAGGAGATCGGAGAGGAACAGGTCAAGGGATTGATCGAAAGACGACTGAAGCTCGACGGAAGGGACGATCTTCTGAAGAAACTCGACGAGTATGAAGATAGGCTAAGGGCGCTCGTCCACCTGACAGGAGGCAACCCTCGCCTCATCTTGAGCCTCTATCAGATCTTCACTGCATCGAAGATCATAGAGGTCGAACGGGACTTCATCAAGCTGCTTGACGAGATGACCCCATATTTCCAAGACCGGATGAAGGAGCTCTCGCCCCAGCAGAGGAAGGTCATTGACGCCGTCGCTCTTATGGACGGGCCAGCCACGCCGACAGAGATAGCCCGCTTCGCTCGCTTGCCGGTAAACGTGACCAACTCGCAACTGAAGAGGCTGAAAGAGGCAGGCTTTGTCAAGGCCATCAAGGAGAGGAAGCGGAGGGAGACGCTCTATGAGATCAGCGAGCGCTTGTTCCGGCTCTGGCGTCAGATGCGCGTGGAGGCAGGGCGAAGGCGGCTGCGATTTATCGTCAGGTTTATCGAGATCTGGTTCACCCCTCAGGAACTGACTGCACAGCTTGAAGAGATAGCAAATGAACTTTGGGCTGCGTTGGCAACCAGCGCTCTCGAAAGGGTGAAAGACATAACCACGAAGCTCTATTACATCCAGGAGGCTGCTCCCCCGTCTCTCCGGGCAAAGGCTCATCTAGCGCGGATCTACGGGTTTGCAAAAGGCGGTAATCTTGAGACAGCGATCCAGGAGGCGAAAACCTTTCTAGCCGAAGCGCGAGGCAAGGACGACAAGGAATTCCTCGCTAGTGCCCTTTGGGAGAATGCCTTTATATCCCACGAACAGGGATATCTGGAAAAGACTCTGGGGTACCTGCGGGATTATCTAGAGCTAAGGCCAGGCGATGCAGATGTCTGGAACGTCATGGGCATCACCTACGGCGAGAAAGGTGAATACGACGAGGCGATCCGCTGCTACAGAAAGGCTATAGAGATCAAGCCCGATATGCATGAGGCATGGAACAACATGGGCAATGTCTACACCGAGAAGGGTGAATATGACGAAGCGATCCGCTGCTACGAGAATGCAGTGGAGATCAAGCCCGATGCTCCAGATGTCTGGAGCGCCATGGGCGTCGCCTACGCCAAGAAGCGTGAATACGACGAAGCGATCCGTTGCTACAGGAAGGCAGTGGAGATTGAGCCCGATATGCAGGATGCGTGGCTCAACATAGGCAATGCCTACGCCGGGAAGGGTGAGCACGATGAGGCGATCGCAGCATACTCAAAGGCCATTGACCTTGCGAAACAGGCTGGGGCAATGGTGACGCTTGTGGGCAGTTTCACAAATAGAATCGGATCCTATCTTGTATTAGGGAAATACTCTCTTGCTCTCAAAGAGGTGAAGAGAGCATATCCAATGGCCCTAGAACTCAACGTTCAGCCGCTGATATCAGCCACAGCTTTCTTCGGAGCCGTTGCCACGCTTGAACTCTCAAAGAAGAACGCTATTAGAAGAAACCCCGCCAAGGCGATGGAACACCTAGAGAGGGCTCTTAGCTACCTCTCTGATACTCCGGCAGAACTTGCCGAAATGATCATCGGGCAATACTTCAAGGATCTGTTGGGCACCGGGAACAGTGCCTTTGTGGAGGAAGCTCTCCAGGTGATCGAGAGGAGTGGTCAAGATAACCTGATCGAGTTCTTGAAACCGTATCGTGCGGCACTTCGATACATGAAAACGAACGATAAGAGTGTCCTGAACCGCCTCCCTTCTGAGATCAGGGAGATTGTGGAGGACATGGTGACTAAGCTAGAAGACTAGCTTCCGTGATATGGCTGCAGAGCTGTCCATGGCAGTCAGACCAAACACATTTGATGAGCAATGGCGTTCCCTGGATGTGATGCTGGTTGAGGCAGACGAGAACGAAGGGATCTGGCTTGCGAGCTTTGACATTGATGCGATCCGTGACTACCGGCGTCGTGAGACTTGGGGTGATGCCTACCGAAAGCCGAGAGCTTATGTCGGGATGGACTCGCGCGAAGTCCGCGAGCCCTTTCTGCGAAGCGATTCCAGGCGTTGATCTACTTCCTCGGGCGGGGCCCTTACCACGCCTCGAGTAATGAGGAGTCTTATCCCGCCCGATGTGACTACTTGCATCGGAGATAGTAGCTTCGTGGTGTTCCTGGATTGCCAGCCACACATGATTAGTAGGATTGACTCTTAAACAGACTCTACGGTATATTCACCCCACCCCCTGGGGGTACGAAGAGATGATTGCTATGCCGGAGAAAGGGAGCCTGGCGAAAAGATCGATCTGAAGAAGCACTTGATTCAACGCCTGCGCACATCAATCGGGCATCTTACCGCTGTGGAGGGGATGGTGGAGGGTGAACAGTACTGTATCGACATTCTAAAGCAGATCGCGGCAGTGCAGGCTTCGCTCTCCAAGGTAGCCTACGCACTTGCCGACTCGCACATGAAGCACTGCGTACATGATGCGATCGCAGCCGGGAAGGGAGAGACGAAGATCGACGAGATGTTGGAGACGCTCAAGTACCTGAAGCACTTCTAGATCGTCGCATGAGAGGAGTGAGGCATGAATGACAAGCTGGCTGTAATCCTGGTATCCGGAGACGCAAAGGTGCTGGAGATGGGGCTGATGTATGCAAGGAACGCCGTTAAACAGGGATGGATGACTGATACGTTGCTCTATTTCTTCGGCCCGTCCGAGGTGACAATCAGTACCGATCCTGATCTGCAAGAGATGGTGAGGGAGATAATCGCGGAGGGCACAATCCCCATCGCCTGCAAGTGGTGTTCAGACAAGTACGGCGTGAGCGATCTGCTCGTCGGGTTGGGTTGCACTGTTGATTATGTGGGTTCACCAATCTCTAAAGCGATCAAAAATGGGTACGTTCCGATGACGTGGTAAGTTGGGCAAACAGGAGGCTGCAAGATGAAGACGCTGCAATCCGATAAGACCATCTACGCGTTCGCGCCCTGCATGGCCCCAGCGCTCACCGTGTCAGCGCCGGAGGCACTGGTCTTCGAGACAATCGATGCATTTGGCGGGCAGATCAAATCAGAGCAAGATAGGCTTGAGAATCTGGATTTCTCCAGAGTGAATCCGGCGACCGGTCCGGTCTTCGTGGATGGAGCTCAGCCTGGCGACACGCTCGCCATTCATATTCAGAAGATCGAACTGCCGGAGCAGGGAGCGATCGTGACCGGCGAAGGGATGGGTGTGCTCGGCGACGAAATGCAGGGCCGCGCGACAAAGATCCTTCCGATCAGGAACGGGTACGTTCACTTCGACCGCCTCAAGCTGCGCGCCTCCCCGATGATCGGGGTGATCGGCGTCGCTACCGGAGGAGATGTTTTCCCCACAGGGAGCGCTCACCGACATGGTGGAAACATGGACACCAAGGAGATTGGAGAAGGGGCAACGCTGTATCTCCCAGTCTTTCAACCAGGCGGACTGCTGGCGATGGGTGACGTGCATGCCGTGATGGGAGATGGTGAGATCTGTGTCTCCGGGTGCGAGGTCTCTGCCCGGGTGACGGTCGGGATTGACCTCATCAAGGAGAGATGCATGCGTTGGCCGGTTGTCTCCCGTAAGGAGGGTCTGTACATCGTTGTTTCTCTGCCGAGTATCGACGACGCTCTCCACGAGGCGACGCGAGAGGCGGTCCTCTTCTTGCAAAGTCGACGCGCGAGCACGTTTGCGCAAGCCGCGATGCTCGCCAGCCTGGCGGTCGATATCCGCATCAGCCAACTCGTTGACCCGTACAAGACGGCAAAGGCGTTCATCCCCCGGGAGATCTTCACTGGCGAAGTGTTCTGATACCGCGCGTCGGCTTGTGCCGTTTCGATGGAGAGGATAGTGTCTAAGTAATGCAAAGGAGGCATCATGACGATACTGGACGATGCGATCGGTTTGGAGGAGCGTGCGCGTGCCTACTATGCGGAGGCAGCGAGGAGGGTGACTGACCCGAGCGGAAAGAAAATCCTCGATCTCCTGACAAAGGAAGAGGCACTCCATGCCGAAGCACTCGCGAAGATGAAGGCCGGTAGCTACGGAGAGCTTGCGGGCTCGACTCTGTTGCAGGATATTCGCGGACTCGTGGAAGGAGCGGTGAAGAAGGGGAAGGACGCGATCTCGAGCGACGGCTCCCTGCGTGAAATATTGCAGAAGGCGATGGAGACTGAGCGGGCGACGAAGCGGTTCTACGAGGAGAAGGCCGCATCCACGGATGATGAGAAGGTGAAGGATCTCTTCAGCAAGCTGGCAAGACAAGAGGCCAGCCACTACCTCCTGGTGAGCAGCCTCGCCGAGTACTTCGACCGTCCAGCGGAGTGGGTGGAGTCGGCCGAGTTTGGCCTGCGACCGGAGTACTAGAAGACTTCCTGTTATGCTTTGAGAGTTCTTGCCTACTTCGCATTTCTATGACTGCTAGATCCTCATCCTACCTGACAGGACGCGGCCAGTCAGGGCTGAAGAATCTATTGTACTTGGCTAGGACTGGTGGTTGTCTTAGCTCAAATCGTAGCCAAACTGGTATAGAATTCATGTTACATGTCTGAAGGAGGCGCAATGGAATACAGAGAGCTTGGGAGGACCGGCTGGAAAGTATCCGGGGTCAGCATGGGCTGCTGGGCGATCGGTGGGACCTGGGGGACGGTGGACGACCGAGAGTCCATGGCCGCCTTGAGGCGGGCCGTGGAGATTGGAGTAAATTTCTTCGACACCGCTGATGTCTACGGGGACGGAAAGAGTGAACGGCTCCTCGCGAAGCTCCGCAAGGAGGTCAAGGAGGAGATACACATTGCCACCAAGAGTGGCCGGCGGCTCAACCCTCACGTGTCCGAGGGGTACAACAAGGAGAACCTCACCGCTTTCATTAACCGGTCGCTAACGAACCTCGAGGTGGACGCGCTCGATCTCGTCCAGCTTCACTGCCCGCCCACCGATGTTTACTACATGCCCGAGGTCTTTGCTATCATGGATGACCTGGTGAAGGCCGGGAAGGTCCGCTACTACGGGGTGAGTGTGGAGAAGGTGGAAGAGGCGATCAAGGCCATCGAGTACCCGAACGTCCAGACGGTGCAACTCGTCTTCAACATGTTCCGACAGCGACCGGCGGACATGTTCTTCAAGCTTGCCCGGGAGCGAAGGGTGGGGATCATCACCCGGGTGCCTCTGGCATCGGGCCTCCTTACGGGGAAGTTCACCCGCGACGCCCAATTTTCCCCGGACGATCACCGCAACTTCAACCGGGAGGGACAAGCCTTCGATCGGGGGGAAACCTTCGCCGGCGTGGACTTCGAGACCGGCCTACAAGCAGTGGAAGAGCTGAAGAAGATCTGCCCCCCGGGGATGACCATGGCTCAGCTCGCCCTGCGTTGGATCCTCATGTTCGAGGAGGTCTCCTGTGCCATCCCCGGGGCTAAGCGCCCCTCCCAAGTGGAGGACAACGTGACCGCCGCAGACTTTCCACCTGTTTCCTTTGAAGTGATGGAGAAAGTGAGGGAGATCTACGAGCGCTACATCAAACCGCAGGTACATCAACGGTGGTGAGCATGCTTCTCAGGGCTTGAATCGTTGCTGGGAATCCGCGCCACACACGCCAATGAGGATGATCTGTAGCCAAGCAGCAAGCCCGAGTCGACGGCATGAGCTTTCTGGTCTTCACTGGACTTCAGAGACACGCACCTCTTTTCCGGTTTCGCTTGATCGGAGGATGGCGGCTATCAACTGAAGGTCGGCCAATGCTTCGGCAGGGGTAGATCTGGGAGGCATGTCGCTGCGCACCGCTTGGGCGAAATCCTTGTACATCTCCACAGCCCCGTTGTATTGCAAGGGCTCGTCCCATTCCTGCACCTTGGCCCCCTCCCTCCACAACTGCACCTTGTCCTGCCATACCAGCAGTACCCCGTCTTCGCCAGCCACCTCGAGCGGGCTGTCCGGCGCGGGCAGCGCATAGGTCTTGCCATACGTGCCCAATGCGCCGCCTGCAAAACGAAGGGTCGCACTCACGGTGTCAGCCGGAGGAAGGTCTGGCCGGATCGAACACACTACCCCGCTCACGGACTCAACTTCTCCAAGCAACATCCGGAAGACCGCGGCCTCGTGCACGCCGCCATCGCTCAGATAGCCGCCGAGGTGCTTCGGCCGCAGTCGCCAAGGCGTGTAAAAAGGGGAGTCCGGACCGACATACGCGTGTAGGGACCAGCGGACAATCTTGGGCTCGCCGATAGCGCACTCTGCGATCAGCCCAACGGCCCTACGGTAAGCAGGGATGTACCGATAGTTCTCGGCTATCATCAAGACGCGGCCGTAGCGCTCCGGCCAGGGCAGCATCCTATTCGCATCGGAAAGACTGGCAGCGACCGGCTTCTCGGCGATCACGTGACAGCCGTGGGACAGCGCCGCTTCCGCTACTTCCGGGTTCAAAGAAGTGGGCAAGGCGAGGAGCGCCGCATCGATCTCCCCGCAACCCAGCATCCGATGGTAGTCTTCATAGATGCTTGGGCGAACACCGGCTTGCTCTTGAATCATGTCTGCTAGCCTTTCAGCCTTGGCTCTTGTTCTGTTACAGAGCGAAACGACTCGAAAATCCTGCGAAAGCAATGACAGCACCGGCCAGTGCATTAGGCTTGCGATCACGCCGGTGCCAACTATCCCGATCCGAATCGGTTCCGTGACGTTATCCTCCTGTTCGTTCCCTTAGAAACCAGAATTCTACCTCACGCCCCTCTAGGGGAGCGTGATCCCGTTTTCCGCTATCACCCTGGCGTAAAAGCGCGCGCTTTTCTTGGGAATCCTTTTCTGGGTAGGGAAGTCCACGTACACGATTCCAAAACGCTTTCCGTAGCCATGTGCCCATTCAAAGTTGTTGAGGAGGGACCAGACGAAATAGCCCCGGAGCGGCACCCCGGCAGCGATGGCTCTGTGTACCTGGAGGATGTGATCCCGCAAGTAGGCGATGCGCTTCTCGTCTCGCACGGTCCCGTCGGGCTCCATCCGGTCCGGATAGGCGGCCCCGTTTTCGGCCACGAAGTACGCGGGAAAGCGATAGTCGAAGTGCAACCTCCCCAGAATCTCGTACAGCCCCTCCGGGTACACTTCCCAGCCCATATCCGTGCGCTCGCCCCCCGGAACCACCTCCTGGGGGAGTTTGGCCTCCGGGGAGCGCACCACCAAGCGGGTGTAGTAGTTGACCCCCAGGAAATCGATGGGCACGGCAACCCGATCCATGTCTCCCTCTGCCACGAAGTCCATGGGACAGTTGAAATGGTGGACCATGTCCTCCGGATATCCCCGGGCGGCCAGGGGATCCAAGAACCAGCGGTTCAGCTTTCCATCGGCGAGCCAGGCCGCACTGCGGTCGGCCAAGTCCCGGGAGGCGGGGTGAACCGGTGCGAGGTTCAGGACTATGCCTACCCGCGCCCCGGGGACGAGGTCCCGCAGAAGTGAGACCGCCAGACCATGGGCCAGGAGGTGGTGATGAGCCGCGCGCAGGGCCTCTTCGAGGTCCTGGTGGCCGGGGGCATGCCGTCCGTCGAGATGGCCGACGAACGCGCTGACGTGCGGCTCGTTCAGGGTGATCCAGTGTCGCACGCGATCGCCGAGCGAGCGCGCCATGAGCTGTGTGTACTCACAGAACGAGTCTACGATTTCCCGCTTCGGCCAACCACCCTTGTCCTGGAGGGCCTGCGGCAGGTCCCAGTGGTACAGGGTGAGGAAGGGCTCGATTCCCGCCTCGAGGAGGGCGTCCACAAGGCGGGAGTAGAAATCAAGTCCCTTGGGGTTTGACTCACCACGACCCTGCGGGAGGACCCGTGGCCACGAGACCGAGAACCGGTATGCCTTGAGCCCAAGCGTGCGCATAATGGCCACGTCCTCTCGGAATCGGTGATAATGATCACAGGCAATGTCTCCCGTGTCGCCGCCGGAGATCTTCCCGGGGGTGTGTGAGAAGCGATCCCATATTGACTCCCCTTTTCCATCCTCGTTCCATACCCCCTCGATCTGGTAGGCCGACGTAGCTGCACCGAACAGAAAGCCGTTGGGAAATTGTCCTACGCTCATTGTTCCCCCCTTAGTGTCACCTGGACGTTGTGTGTTGCGCCGTCGGAGAAGGTCGGAAGAATAGAGCCGACGATCGCTCTGCCGTCCACACGAACCTCTCGCACGCCCCGGCTCACGTGGTCGGGATTCTCCACACGGATGTTGTAGACCGCGCCGCGGAATGCGCGCACGACGCTGTAGGCATCCCAGCGCAGAGGGATGCAGGGGTCGATCTCGATGCCTCCGTAGCTTGGCCGAATGCCGAGAACCCACTGGGTGAGCGCGACGTACATCCAGGAGGCGGTCCCCGTCAGCCATGAGTTCCTCGCGCGGCCGTGATCCGGTCCATCCCTGCCGACGATCGTCTGTGCGTAGACATACGGCTCGCAGCGGTGCACCTTGCTCATCTCTTCGCGAACCGCAGGGTTGATCCGCATCGCAACCTCCCAGGCACGGTCCCCTCGGCCGAGCCGACACTCGGAGATGACGATCCACGGGTTGGTGTGGCAGAAGATGCTCCCGTTCTCCTTGTACCCGGGCGGGTAGGAGGTGATCTCGCCGAGCGCGGGGTCATAGCGGGTGTACGCCGGCTGGAGGAGGAGCAGGCCATGCTCGCTTGCGAGCCGCTTGCTGACCTCGTCCAAAGCGGTCAGGGCTCGTCCATCCGCAAGGCCCAAGCCGGCCATCGCGCAGATTCCCTGGGGCTCGATGTAGATCTGACCCTCCTTGTTCTTGTGGGATCCAACTTTTCGGCCGAAGGCATCGTAGGCCCGCAGATACCATCGCCCGTCCCACCCGTGTGCCTCGATCGAGCAGCGCATCGTACTGTCTGCCTCGGAGAAGCGGCGGATCGCACGCTCGTCCCCCCGCCGTTTGGCGATCTCAACGAGCTCTGGCACAACGAGACAGAACAGGCCGGCGATGAACACTGATTCTGCCGTCCCATCGCTTCGGAGCACAGCGGTCTGGAATGACTCGTCTGGGTCGGTCGTGTGGCTGTTCAGGTTAAGGCAGTCGTTCCAGTCAGCCCGGCCAATTAGCGGAAGCCCATGCGGCCCGAGCCGGGTCAGCGTGTACTCTACTGCGCGGGTCAGGTGCTCGTAGAGTGACGTCTCCGAGCCCTCCGCGCCGTCGTAAGGCACACGTTCATCGAGGATTGACCAGGCCCCGGTTTCCTTGAGGTACGCGCTTGTCGAGAGAATGAGCCACAACGGATCGTCGTTGAACCCGCCTCCGATAGCATCGTTCCCTTTGCGAGTGAGAGGCTGGTACTGGTGGTAGGCGCCTCCGGATTCGAGCTGCGTCGATGCCAGGTCGAGGATGCGCTGTCGCGCGCGATCCGAGGAGAGGTGCATGTACCCCAGAAGGTCTTGATTCGCGTCGCGGAAGCCGATACCCCGCCCGATCCCCGATTCAAACCCGGAGGCCGAGCGGGAGACGTTAAAGCAGACTGCGCATTGGTATGGAGTCCACGTATTGAGCATCCGGTCAGCGTCTGGCACGGGGGTTGTAACCTGCAGTCGACTGAGCGTTTCTCTCCAGTTCACGTGCAGCCGCTCAAGTGCTCGATCGATCACGTCCGCAGTTCGGTAATGTGCGATCTTCAAGAGGGCGTCCTCCGTGTAAAGAGCCTGTTGCTCTGCGTCGCGGAACTTCGTCTTCCGGTTCTCGTGATATCCGAGCAGGAAAACAGCCCGCTCCTCTTCGCCGGGATCGAGCGTGAGCCTCACGTGGTGCGCCCCGATCGGGGAGCAGCCAGCCACGTGGGAATCTGCGAGTTTCCCTCGTTCTAGGCCGATCGGCCTATCCCAGCCGCGATACGGACCTAGGAAGGCGTCGCGCTGCGTGTCGAACCCCACGGTGGGCTCCGAGCAGGCGAAGAACGTGAAGTGATCGCGCCTCTCCCGGTATCCGGTCTTGTGGAAGATCGCACATTGATCCACTTCGACCTCGCCGATGTTCAGGTTGCGCTGGAAGTTCGTCGCGTCATCTAACGCGTCCCACAGGCAGAATTCGATTGCGCCGACAAGGGAGAGTTCCGCAACCTTGGTGCGGTGGTTCACGATACGGATCGACCACACCTCGATCGCCTCACCTGGCGGGATAAAGTAGGTCGCCTCAACCTCGATCTCGCGGAACGAAGAGGCGATGATGGTGTAGCCCAGCCCGTGGCGGCAGCGGTAGTTGTCCAGTTTAGTCTGCGTAGGCTGCCACGTTGGCGACCAGTACTTACCGTCGGCCTCGTCGCGGACGTAGAGGTAACGTCCGTTTATTCCCGATGGCAGGTCGTTATAGCGGTAACGGATCAGCCGACGCAGGCGTGCATCCCGATAGAAGGAATAACCACCTGCCGTGTTTGAAATCAATCCTATGTAGTCACGCGTGCCGAGGTAGTTGAGCCAGGGAATCGGCGTGTCCGGACGGAGGATAACGTACTCCCGCTTATCGTCGTCAAACTGTCCATACTTCATTGCGCCCCGCATGATCGGCGCACGACGAGCTCCGTAGGGAGGACTATCCGCTCGACTGTTGTCGCGCCCTTCAGCCCCCGCTCAAGCCGCTCGATGAGGACCTCCACGACGAGCTGGCCAAGCCGTTCGATTGGCTGGCGGACGGTGGTCAACTCTGGCTCGATCGTCACGGCTGAAGGGATGTCGTCGAAGCCAACAATACATATATCATCAGGAATTCTCAGACCCGTGTCTCGGATTGCCTTGATCGCCCCGATCGCCATGGAGTCGCTTCCCACGAAGACCGCAGTCGGCTTCTCGGGGAGTAGGTGGACCATCGCGGCCCGCCCGCCAGCCTCCATGAAGTCTCCCTCCACCACAGCCCAATCATCCACAGGGAGATGGTGCGCCGCCATGACCTCGCTGAACCCATCGAGTCGATCTCGCGAGGGAGTCATGTTAAGCGGCCCGGTAATCATCGCGATTCGCTTGTGCCCCAGGCGAATCAGGTGTTCGGTCGCCATCCGTGCCCCGCCGATGTTGTCCACATCGACATACGGTACGCGGTCATCTGGATGCCTCCCGATGCTGATAAAAGGGATCGCCTCATCGAGGAGGGTCGGGATCAATCGGTCATCAAGCGACGCATTGGCCACGACCACACCGTCGAGGTACCCGCTTCGCAAGACCCGGTCGTACATGATGTGCGGATCGACCGATGGCGTGAACAGCGACAGAATCAGCTGATATCCTCGCCTATTGCACGCTTCTGTTGCCCCCCGTAACATTAGCGGGAAGTAGGCGTCGGTGAACAGTTGAGTCACGGCCTCGGGGATGATCATACCGAGGATATGGGTTGTGTTGGTCGCGAGGCTCCTCGCTACGCCGTTCGGCCGGTAGCCACACCGTTTGATCGCCTGCTGTACACGAGCTCGGGTCGCCTCGCTCACGTTAGGGTGATTGTTGATGACACGGGACACGGTGGACCGCGATACACGTGCGGCTTTTGAGACCTCCTCCAATGTAGGAATCATCTAACCTCCCTGAGAGCGCTCCCAAGCATACCATGTTCTGGGTTCTTCGTCAATGTTGTAGCTGGAAACAGCCTGCCAAATAGGCAATTATTGACTGCGCTATTCAGCCTGCTTATCCATGGATGCGGCGTGACTCGTGCGAGGCGAAGCCTGATCCTCCGTCGTTCCGTGACGCGTGCTCACATGCGGTCACTTGAACACCGCCCGTAGCCAATTATCGTAGCGTGTACGGGATTTCCAAGATATTTGTTTCTGGGAGCGATACCAGAAAGCTGAGCCGATTGACACTTACATTCTCCCTCCATAAGCGGCCGTCCGCCCAGACATTCAAGACTTGCCATGTGACACAAAGTACGCAATTATTGGTAATTACAGCTATAGAATAAGAATACAGGATAGTCGTGCATTGCGCCATTCAACCACTTGACACACGAGATCTCGCTCGCTATACTTGGGAGCGGTTGCAGAGACGGTTCGATGGAACGGAACTGGAGAACGTGCTTCTGGAAAGGGAGAGGAGGTAGCTCGCACGATGCGATCAGCGAACCGGTCGAGATTGTCCCAAAAGTTGGTCATGTGCTATTTGCCTCTGAGCGTCTCAGGTCAGGCTTTGGATCCCGTCGATAGCGACGGGTTTTCTTATGCCTCCGTCGATCGCTCCGCGCCACCTCCTACGAGTAACCCGATTGGCGGGCCGGCGCTTGCTTGTGAGATGCGTTGGATCCTTAAAACGCCATCCCGTACCAAGATTAATCGAGCGCTCTCTTCGTTCGATAGACCTCTCTCTAGATCGAACAAAGAAGCATCGGGGAGGTGATCTAGTGAAGTTGCGGTAGACCAGCAGCAAAAAAAGTAACAAATCGAGTAAAGGAGGGTTATATGTGGTGGAAGAATAAGAAAGGCATCAGCACTCTTGTGTTGATATTGTGTGTTGGGTTAATTAGCGCGCTGGCTGTTGGCCAGGTGTATGACCGAAGTGAAACGCTGTACGTCAGTGGTGCGGCGTGGGGGCCGGCGTCCACCTGGAATCCTTTCCAGCCGGGAAATCTTGCGAACACAACAGGAACGCTCGGTCTCGTCTATGAGACGCTGTTCAACTACGATCCGTTGACCAACACGATGATCCCGTGGCTCGCGGAAAGCGGAGCCTGGGTCACCGACAGCTCGTACGAGGTTACGCTTAGAAATGGTCTCACGTGGAGCGATGGCACGCCGTTGACGGCTGAGGATGTCGCATTCACGATGAATCTGGCCAAGGAGTACGACGCACTGTGGTTTGCCCCGATGTGGAACTACGTGCTCAGTGTGATCTCGATCGGCGACTACGTCGTTCGGTTCGACTTCACCGATGCGCCTCTGTACCAGGAATTCGACAACAACCTCTACAATATTCCGATCGTTCCCAAGCACATTTGGGAAACGAAGACGGAAGAAGATATCACCATCGGAGCCAACGCCAATCCGATCGGCTCGGGTGCCTACCTGTATGACACTCACGCTTCGGACCGTAACGTATGGCTGCGGAACGACAGCTGGTGGGCAATCGACGCACTCGGTTTGACACCCGCTCCGAAGCGAATCGTCGATATTCGCTTCTCAAGCAACAACGTCGCTCTGGGTTCGGTTATCAAGGGCGAAGTCGACCTGAGCAACAACTTCCTCCCAGGCGTTGCGGGACTGTCCGACCAGGGCATCGTCTCGACGTACTACAAGGGAGCTCCCTACATGTTGTCCGCCAACACTGCCGTGTTGTTCCTCAACACGACGATCGCACCGATGGATGACGCGGCGTTCAGGAAGGCGCTTGCCTATGCCATCAACGTGGATGACATCGTGAACATCGCTTACGCGAAACTGGTCGCGGCTGCCAGCCCGACGGGTCTCCTCCCATCCCTGTCAGATTTCGCCGATCAGGACGTCGTGGCACAACTGGGCTGGTCCTACGATCCCG
>Ga0307428_1000745_pt1 | contig 18648 bp, 18 predicted proteins | sample SalMarWE160240MG_FD_202161 | JGI IMG/M metagenome (GOLD analysis project Ga0307428, IMG submission 202161) | Salt marsh sediment microbial communities from the Plum Island Ecosystem LTER, Massachusetts, United States - WE1603-240 | ecosystem: Environmental > Aquatic > Marine > Intertidal zone >...
TAATTACGGAGAGGATGAGAAGGGGAACCGCATTGCGCTGCCCCCGGATCTCTCCCACCTATGGACATAAGAGCCGGAGCTGATAGTGCGGCAATCTCCTGCCTAAAATACCCGAGGCTGTCAAGAGGATCAAAGGATAGTCGGCCGATATCCGGGAGCATGGTGCAGGATGTGTGAAAAGGATCATATAATCGCGGCAACAGGATAGGCAGGAAAGGATTTTCCGGGCATCTGAATGAAGACGACAGGAGAAAATCCCTGGGATATACGAGGCGAAATCGGTCGCGGGCCTTTGCCTGAGACTGTTGTGTGCCCGATAGACGGAGCTGAGATGGTTTTGGTGCCGGAGGGTTCATATACCATGGGGATAACCGAGGTGGAACTCCGACGGATATTCTTGATGGATGGAGGACAGGTTCCCGTGTTTGCAACAGAGATACCAGCCCGAACTGTTTCACTCGGCAGCTATTATATCGATCGATATCCGGTGACGAATTATCAGTACCGTCGATTTGTGGAAGACACAGGGCATCGGAAGCCCTTACTCTGGGACGATCCCACGTGGAATCAGCCTATGCAGCCCGTGGTGTTCATAGGTTGGGACGATGCAAGGGCATATGCCGCATGGGGAGGCAAAAGTCTTCCCAGCGAGGCACAGTGGGAGAAGGCGGGAAGGGGCACTGATGGGCGCTGGTGGGCATGGGGGCATGAATTCCTCCCGGGCAGGTGCAACTCGAGAGAATACGGCCTCGAGCGTACTTCAGAAATAGGGATCTTCCATGAAGGGGTAAGCCCCTATGGGTGCTACGATATGTGCGGCAATGTATGGGAGATGTGCGAGGGAACATGGCAGGGGGAGTATTTGCCCATGAGAGGAGGATGCTTTTTGGGCTCAGCTGCATTTGTACGGGTGACCTGCCGATGGACCCCTGAGGACCCCGTGAACGGCGCGCACTGGCTCGGGTTCAGATGTGTTAAGGAGATTTCAGCAACACTATGGCAGTAATAGCATAAGGACCGCTCGTGGGCGGCAATCGATACCACGGCCTTGAGAAGGACAGAATGGTTCGTGAAAAATAACACTTATTTCAGAGGCGGTGAAAAATATGGTTGACATTCATTCTAGCGTTTTATACATAACCAAATAGAACTCGAGAGTGGACATAGAGGAGAGAGTGAATTTCATAATCGTAAATGTGAGAGGCATTATCAGGGCAACATTGATACATACGGTAATATTGTTGCTTATCCTTATGGTAGGTAGTCTGAGACTGCCGGGCCTGATAATGCCATAAAAGTCAAAAAATTGTAAAAACCCGTTATCAGGCTCGCCTGGTAACGGGTTTTTTGGTTATTTTAAGCTATGATAGGGTTCTCAAGGTGCAATCGTGATACCGGTTCAATGATTTCTTGATAAGGGTATCAACAGGCAAGGGGTAAATCCTCACAGCAGAGGATGATTGTTAAATGAAAAGGGGGGTAGGCATGGAAATCAGGGTGACGAAATCAACAGCAATAGGGCAGAAACCACGTCCAAAAGACTCGGAACTGGGGTTTGGAAAGTACACCACCGATCATATGTTTCTCATGGATTATGGTGAGGGAATGGGGTGGCATGATGCACGCATTGAGCCATACCATGATCTCAGTCTCGATCCGACTGCCCTGGTGCTGCACTACAATCAGGAGGTGTTCGAAGGACTTAAGGCCTATCACTTGGAGGACGGCGGAATAGGGCTTTTCCGGCCTGAGAAGAATATCGAGCGCATGAATGTCTCAGCGCACAGAATGGTGATGCCTGAGGTGGATCCTGATCTCTTTCTCCAAGCCGTGAAGGAGCTCGTCTTGCTTGATCGTGATTGGATTCCCACATCTGAGGGGACATCGCTCTATATCCGGCCCACCATGATTGCAACCGAGCCTGCACTTGGGGTAAGGCCTTCAAGCCGGTACCTGTTCTTTATCGTGCTCTGCGCAGTGGGCGCTTATTACCCGGAGGGTTTCAATCCCACGAGGATTTACGTTTCAGACGAGTATATACGCGCGGCAAAGGGCGGAGCCGGATCTTTCAAGACATCTTCTAATTATGGGCCGACCCTCATTGTTTCCAAGGAAGCGGCCCAGAAGGGCTACACTCAGGTCCTATGGCTGGATGCAAAGGAACGCCGGTATGCGGAGGAGGTGGGCACCAGCAATATCTTCTTTTATCTTCATGAGGAACTTGTTACTCCGCCCCTCGGAGGGACAATACTGCCAGGGATTACCAGAGATTCAGTGCTTCGGCTTGCTCAGGACTGGAACATCAAGGTTTCGGAGCGCCAGATATCCATTGATGAGGTCATCGACGGGTGCAAGAGCGGGTCCTTAAAGGAGATGTTCGCGACCGGCACCGCTGCGGTCGTTTCTCCTGTAGGAGAGCTCTCTTATAAAGGAACGGATTACAGAGTGGGGAACGGGAGTACCGGAATGCTCTCAGAGAGACTCTATAATGAGATTATAAGTATTCAGTACGGCCGAAAGGCAGACCACTTCGGCTGGCTTGTCCGTATTGCATGATTTATTCCATTTTGAGATTCTATTCAACCTTGATGCTTTCGTAAACCCTCATGACCGGTTTTTGGTCATCCCCATTCATGAAAGTTGCCAACCTTGGATCTACGTTGAATAGTATTCCCACGCCTTGTAGAGGGTTCAGGATGAAGAGGGCAGGGCAAAAAATGAACCTTGAGCTTGATGCCGTATGCTGCCTCTGGTGTCTAGCCCATAGAGCCAAACAATCAACATGGAGAGGCTAAACCCATTGCTTCACGATTTTCCCGGAGGACATGCACATAAGAGGGAGTGATAATCATGAAGGTTGCGAGCTTTAACGCCAATGGCATACGGGCCCGGCTTCCTATACTCACAATTTGGCTTGAGAGGGAAGCCCCTGATGTGCTGTGCATCCAGGAGACCAAGGTTCAGGACAGTGATTTCCCCAGGGAGGCCTTTGAACGTCTTTCCTACCATTGCACCTTTTGGGGTCAAAAGGCCTTTAATGGTGTCGCCACTGTAAGCAAGAGGCCACCGGAAAAGGTGTGGTTCGGCTTCAACGATAAAGACAAGGAAGAGGCACGGATGATAACGGCCTACATAGAGGGTATTCCTATTGTGAACACCTATGTGCCTCAGGGAACGGCGCCTGACTCCGAGAGGTTCCAATACAAACTCCAGTGGTTTCAGCAGCTCCACGAATACTTCTCAAATCACTTCAGGCCCGAGGAGCCCCTCGTATGGGCAGGGGATTTCAATGTGGCCCCGGAGCCGATGGATGTGTATGATCCCGAAGGTCTTCTCGGCAGTATCGGATACCATCCCCAGGAACACAAGGCCCTCGCCGAGGTCAAGTCATGGGGCTTTGTCGATGTGTTCCGGAGGCACCACCCGGAGCAGAAGGCCTATACCTTCTGGGATTACAGGATCCCCCATGCCTTTCGCCGGGGACTTGGATGGAGGGTGGATCATATATGGTCCACGGAGTGCCTTGCTGAGAAATCCACCAGGGCATGGGTGGATGTGGGGCCCAGGCAACTGGAGAAGCCGTCGGACCATACCTTTATCCTGGCTGAGTTCGAGCCCTAGCCTGGTGCGGCGGGCAAGGATGGGTATAGGCTTGAGGATATATATTTTCATGCCCTTGGCTGACAGGTGAGGTGATTGATCCGTCTATGCCTCGCTTTGGGTGCTCCAGACGCAGGGATCAAGGGTTTATTATGCTCGAGACAGGACACAAAAGGCTTTACGAAAGGAATCTGGTTGATTATGTTCTTGATTGGATATGGTGGATGCAATAGTAGACTAAAGGAGTGATTCATGGCACAGCAGGTAGCAGAAGGGGTATACTTCATCCAAGGACAGGATGAATTTATTCCTGACTCCCATATGTATGTGATCGGGAAGCCGGATTCCAAGGATCTCTCTCTTGTCGATGCCGGCCTCATGGGCAAGGGAGACTATAAGCTGGGTTCAATCGATAGCCTGGGCATAGATTTTGCTGCGATCAAGAGAGTTATCATGACCCACACACACCTGGATCACATCGGGTGCCTTGCCGAGATACGGGAGCAGATACCGTGGGCCGAGCTATGGGTGCATGAGCTGGAGGCCAGGCCGCTGGACTCAGGCGACGAGAGGATCGTCTACGGGATGGAGATGTTCAAGAGTATGTGTATGACCCAGTATAACCTAAAGCCGGGTTCCTTTCGGTTTCGAGTTGACAGGAGGCTCCACGGGGGAGAAGAGCTGGAGTTGGGCGGCATCAGTTGGGAGGTCATGCATGTGCCGGGGCACTCCCCGGGGAGCATTGCATTCTATGATCGCCAGCGCAGGATCCTCATCCCCGGCGATGTGGTGTACGCAGATTATGCCATCGGCCGTTTTGACCTGCATGGTGCGAGCGGAGCCCAGCACAAGGAATCTCTTTCCCGGCTCGGGGAGCTCGATGTGGATATCCTCTTACCGGGGCACAACAGGATCGATGCCAATCTCCCGCCGGGCTATATTGCGGATACCGCCAGACAATGGGCGCCGTACCTCGTGTAGCGATGTTGATCGTATCTGAAGATGCTGCAATAAATAAGGACAGTGAGCGGTGAGAGGGAAGGGGTTGGCCGGGTTGTTGTAACCAGTAGGCCGAATTTCACGGTATCTGTTGCTCCCTTGATTCAGATCAGCCCTGTCTTCTCTGCCAGTGTCCGTAGATCGGGAACCTCTAAGTCTGGCTCGACCTGCGCAGGAGGAGTTGCTCCCCAGCCTTTCTTGTTGTGACGGCGATTTATCCATACGGTGGACAGACCGAGCGTCTTCGCCGGAACTATATCATGATAGAGGCTTTGGGCAACATGCAGGATTTTATCCTGAGGCGCCCCAATCCGTTCAATTGCGAGATGGAAGTTGTTGAGGGATGGCTTGTAAGATTTGGCTTGCTGAGCGGTGATAATCCAGTCAAACTGCACCCCTAATTGCTGCGCTGAATAGGCGAAGAGGTCGTCATCAATATTCGAGATGATGGCGAGCTTGTATTTCTTCTTCAATGCTTGTAAGGAAAGGCTCGAATCAGGAAAGGCCGGCCAGTCCTTTACCGATTCCGAGAAGCGCTGCAGCTCGGTCTCAGCCGGCACAAACCCGAGCCTTGAGCCGAGCCCTTTCAACACCATTCGCAATACATTCCTGTATTTCTGATACTGTCCGCTTTCTGCTTCCGACTCCAATTCGCCGTAAAGCTCAAGGGCCTTGTCGGTTGCTATGTCTATGCGGTACTTGGCAAAGACGGCTTGCAGGGTTTGCCAGATTCCGGATTCCCAATCAATTAACGTACCATAGCAATCAAAAGTGATTACTTCAAATAGGTCGAAATTTACCATGGTTTTCCTCCGCGGTATGAGATCAAGGTAGATGAAGCCTGTTTATTCGACTCGATGTAATGTTCGAGAGAGGACCTTGACCACTTCCTCAGCAAATTCCGGGCTGTTTATATCGGCATCGACCTCTATAATCTCTATTTCCGGGTCCAGGCTCTCTTTAATGGTTTCTATAAACGCCTTGTCTGAATCCGGGTCATACAAGGTGCCGCCCTCTGTGCCCGGAAAAGAAAACCCCTTTAAAGGTATCATAAATTTTACAAGATTCTTACTTTTTCGCTGGTTTAATCTTTTAGCGACCTCGACAGCGAGTCTTTTCATCTCCTCGGCACTTGTCCTTACCTCGGCTCTTGCAGAGTCCATGATATGGAATTTCCTTTCTGCCGGCTTTAAGGATTCCCAAAGAGGATCGTTAACATCCAGCTTTTCAATAGGTCCGCAGCCGATCATATCGAATCCGCCCGGAGCTATAATATAGGGCATGTCAAGATCACTGCCCGCACTCAACCTGTCCGGCCCGGCATTACGCTTACCCCCAAAGAGATATTCACTGAAACCCGCGGGCACAAGATCGATAAAGGCATCGAATAGACCCTGATTTATGTAAGCCATTGCCGCTTTTTCACCAAGTCCGGTGGAATGGAATGAGGTAATGCTATAGGTATCATTAATCAGTTCCCTGATATAGTGCGCTCCCTTTTCACAGTGACCAAATTCCGTTATAGCGATGGATACCTTCGCTATCTCTTTGTCCGGTTCGTAGGAATCCACCATTCCGCTTACTGCACCGGCGCCGTTAAGCATAAGACGTCTTACCATGCTGTTCATGCCCACCGTGTCTACCACGCTGGAGATGACCGTAATATCCTTCATTCCGTAATATCCGGAAAGCTCCGTAGCGAAATGGGGATGTCCCGCTACACTCGATATTAAGACCTTGGGGAGACCATAGGGCAGAAGACTCATGGCCGGAAGGGTTATCATGGTTCCAGTGGCCCCGCCTACCGCGATAACTCCACACAAATCGCCTGAAGCGTGAAGCTCCATTAACTTTTCACCCAGGCTTTCCGACATGATCGAGGTCGCTTTACTCCGCTCTTTTACCAACATGCCTTTTAGTTGCTCAATGGTCATTTCCCGGGTAAGAATAAGATCCCGGCTGCTGATATCCGGTTTCAGGGTGTATTTGATAGCGCCCGTCCCCATGCCGATATCGATTAATATAACCTTATGGTTTCTTTTCTCTATCTCTTCTTTGATTATTCCCAGTCCTTCCTCTCTCTCATCCAACATTCCGATTACTGCAATTGCCATTCTTGTTCTCCAATTAAATATTTAAATCCACGCTACTATATACACAATAATCGGATTGCGTCAAAAAATAAGGAGTAAGTATAGAGGACAAGATTCATGATAGGGAACCGGCCGCCATCGTGGCCTCAGGCGAGACAGGCGGGCACTAACCTTGCCTGGCTTGGTATCCTCTCTGTTCCCCCCTTTTCTTTCTTTACGGTTTGATTGCTTTGCTCAGCCGGTAGTTGCGGACGGTCGGAGAGCACAGCAGGACAAGAAAAGGGATGACGGCGACAATACCGGCGAGGATGATAGTAATGAACTTTGGTCCTCCGAGCAGGTCGGAGCCGATCCCGGCTACTAAACCGCCCAGGGGCATCAGCGGCATGTTCAAGTTGACGACGCTGGTTACCCGGCCCCGTAAATGGTCCGGTATGGAGAGCTGAACCAAGGTCTGGTTGGTAGTCAGGAAGATCATTTCAAAGAATCCCGCCAAGGCCAGGAGCGGGAGAGCGACCCACAGCGTAGTGCTGAAGGCAAAGCTTATCAGGGACAGGCTTAGCAGAAAAAGGGATGCGAGCTGGAGGAGCCCCCTGCGCTCCAGATGGCCCAGAGAGGCAGTGACGAGACCGCCGGCGATACCGCCTATGCCTACAAACGCCATGAGGAACCCCAAAACCTTGCCCGACTTGTCACCAAAGACTTCCACGGCGTAAACGGGAGGAAGGATGACAAATATGGGAATGATGAGCAGGGGAAGGACCAGCCCCAACATCATAAAGGCTCTGGTGGTGCGGTCCTTCATTATGTAACGGATGCCCTCCCGGATGTTATAGAGTAGAGACCGCTGCAGTAAGCTCGATTTTCGTGCCGGAAAGGTAATTTGCATGATGGTGACGGCAATGAGTGCATAGGCGCCGGCCTGGATGAGAAAGTTGCCACCAGGGCCGAACCACATGATGAGGAGGCCTCCTATGCCGGGGCCGAAGGAACGCATCAAGCTCCATCCTGTCTGGACGAGCGCCACCGCATTGGGTGTAAGAGAACGCCTCACCAGGTCGAAGACAAGAACCTGCCTGAGGGCCATATCAATGGTTTGGGCCATGCCGCCCAGAAATGAGAAGACAAAGAGATACAAGATATGGGAATAGCCGAAAAGAAGCATAAGACCGAGGGTAAGGGTAATGATAAACAGCCAGCCGTTTACTATCAGGAGAAGAGTACGTCGGTTGAGGCGGTCTATCAAGACCCCGGCCATGGGTATCATAATGAGCGATGCTACCGCCCGAACCAGATTGATAGTCCCTAGAATCGTGCCGGAGCCAGTCAGGTCATAGACAAGCCAGCTCAAGGTGACCTGCTGGATCCACTGGGCTGCATTCGAGAGGGTGGTTCCTGTCAATAACAGACGGAAGTTGTGGATGCGGAGTGAGGCAAAGGTACCGATCTTCTCCATAGGGGGAGAAGAGCCGTCAGGCCCATCAGGGATGGGGCGCTTTTTTTCAGCCGTAGAATCAGGGGTTGTCATTTCAGTCATTATCCTTCCCAAAGACCTGAGTTACCGTTTCCATGCATTTCTCCAGTTTTTGATTTACCTTTTGCGGATTTGCCTGCTAGAGGGTCATTTCCTGTAAAGCTCGCCGAGTCCCCGCGTACACGCCACGAGGATGGCCACCTGGAGCAGGAAAAGAAAAACGTGAGATTCGTCAAGATAGTGCATTCAGTATCCTTTTGTTGCAGCCTACCGCCCGAGGAGGTATGCCCCGTATATAATCGCTGTTAATATATTGTCCATAGATTCATCGAACCGGCTCTTCAGCCCCCAGGTTTAGGTTTCAGCTGAAAGGGCACGGTTGGGCGGCAGTCACCGCGCTAGTTCCCGGGCAGAAAAAGGTCTGCCGTGAGCCGGATAGATTACCTTTGCGCCTTGTTCTATAAGTCTTTTCCAACTTGCATACACCATGTTGATGTCTTCAACATAAATCGGATGGCGCCCTACCCCGGTTAGGCGCAAGAAATTCATTGCCGCATCCCCGACAAACGCACGTCCATCGGATAGGATAACTGAAATGGAATCTCTTGTGTGGCCGGGGGTATAGAGGATTTTGCCGTCAATACCTATACTGTTCAGCAATTCAGGCTCATCGCCTGTCAGGACCATGTCGTTTTCTCCAAGGATCAAGGGCGGGTATCGAAACTGCCGATGAACCAAGCGGAAGATCGAAAAGATGAACCTTACACGACGATTAAAGGGCTGCATCGTGTCTTCTGACCTTCCTTCTTTTAGGGGCGCCGCGGCATTGTGATGAACAATGACCCGACATCCTGTCTTCCTGACCAATTCGGCTGCAAACCCTGCATGGTCATCATGGTGGTGCGTCAAAAGCAGATACTTGATTTCCAGCATATCTATCTCGAGCTTGGCGGTAGATTTCTGGAATTGCGGGAAGTAGTCAGGATACGATGTGTCTATGAGGAGGTAGCCATCCCGGCACTTGAGCAGGTAGCACCACGTAAAGCCGAGTTTCAAGCTCTGGACTATTGCTGTGGTCATCATAAGGCTTCCTTCAGTGCATCCTTCCGCAACCCTCTTTCACAAGGTGGATGTTCTTTTTATCATCGGGATTCCTTACTATGAACCCCGCCGTGTCATCCTTTAGGAGCCTGCCAGGAAGAGCATATCTTTGATTCGTTTCAAGATCCTCTCTCTATTTTCAGGATGCTCGATCATTGCCGTCTGATTCCAGTAACGCCAGTCTCCCAGGAGGTCATGGTAGAGCACAGCACAGGCCCTGGATATCTGAACGGAACTCTGTGGGTCGATTTTCAAAAGGCACTCACCGAGCGTCTCATAAAGCCGATCACGCTCAGCGACATCCTCAGCATGGAACACGACGACCTTTGAGTCGCTCTCCGGTCGACCGCTGCCGATTTTTCCATAGACATGCCCGGTGGGAAATTCTTTCTCGAATTCAGAGAGAAGGGCCAGGCATTGATCAATACTATCCAAGACAGCTGTTATCTTCCAGCAATTGTAAGCTGGTCCAAGGGTAATTTCAGTGCACCCCGCTTTTAGCTGCCGGTATAGATTTTGGATACAGGGAAGGCATCTACCGTAGATATTTTCCTTTGTTTTTCTCAACCCGGGGTCACTCTCAAAGCTGACCCAAAAATTCCCATCTTTGCGGTAAGGGATTTTCCCCAAATAGATATGCCATTTATCTTTATTCATAAGATTAGAAAAGCCAATACTCGTCACGCAACGCAGTTTCTAATAAACGGGTTAGGCATACGTAAATACATATTCTACTACTGATTTTTGCATAAAAGATGTCTCAATGTTGATTATCTCATGACTAATAATAAGGTATTTATACATTATAACACGTAATCAGGGAGACATAAAATGACTGCGGATTTGCCGAATCTTTCCCCTGGGACATTTGTGCTTCTCTATTTCAGTGATATAGCAAGCGTTTATTTGTCCGGTGAATAGTAGAATCTGGCGCCCGTTTCCTTTTACATAGTATTGATCCTTTACACTAAGAACTCAAGCTCCTATAGCTTTGATGTACTATTTTAGGAGCCGCTCTTCTCATTGCAACTCATTTTACTCCGCCTTTTCCTGCTGGCTGCTGTAGTTGGATAGCCATGTATTACAGGATAGTGACATCTCCTTTCAATGCCGGACGCGGGAGTGTATCACGGGAAAGGGCGGGCATAAAAAAAATATTACTGGTTCGGTTCAAAAAAGATATACATATCCTGCGGAATTTGAGAAGGATCTATATCTCATATCCCCGATTGCTTATGATTCATTGCAGTACAGGCATATAAATGAGCTTTGCAGGGCATTGGGCAAAAAAAGACATCCCCATGTCCATGGGTCTACCCAGGTACGTATTGGGCCTTCAGCAAAGGCCGGGAATAGGCTTTAAAAAACTAAAATGATACCATTCATATGTTCATCCTATCGGCGGTTGTTTCGGTTCGTCCGGTTTTGCCGGGGAAGCAGTCGAGCCGGATGGGACTGCCGAAACTTTTGGCGTGTTTTTCTTGATAAACCCCTCGATGAAGTCAGCCCCTGCATAACCTATGCCGATCAGCGTGATCATATGCTCTTTGCCGATATTCAGCTTCTCGAAATCTCTCAGGCCGATGATGCCCAGAACGCCGGCGATAAAGCCGATGAGGAGACTGAAGAGGAGACTGGTACCGTTGAAATTGTCTGAAAAAGCTATGCCTTTCTGCAGCGCCTCGTCGTAGACCTTTTTCAGGCCGACAATGACCCGAATCCCCTGGCCCACAGCCCCAGGATCCCGCCGAAGAAGATCGCCAGAATAAGTTCTTGTGCAGCCATGTCTGTACCCTCCTTTCGTTTGATGGGTGGTAATGAGTGAATTGCCTGCCGGGCTTCGTCTATTTCAGGATGCCGTCATAGGCTTGGTCGATTTTGGTTATTCCGGCACCTATCCTCACATCAAAGCTTCGTTTGGTACCCGCTCTAAGGCCCCACCTAGCTGAACGGTTAAGGATTTCATTTTACGGCAGGGCTTATCATTCCCGGCGTGTCCAACAAATTAATCGAAAAAAACCAAAATCCCGGATCATTTTCAGCCTGCAGGTTGCCGCCGTATCCTACAAGTATCTTTTTATGAATAAAAGAAAGCGTGAAAGTAAACCCTATTTCAGCGTCCTGGTCCGGATCAAAATCGAGCGGCATGGTTGTAATACCGGCGCCGCTGAACCATTCAATCTCTTTCCTTTTTCCTACGCCGCTGTCAGATGTGCCGTCCTCTTTTATCTTGGGCCACCTGTTCTTGTTCAAAATCCAGCTTAAAGAGGCTATAGGCTTAAAGGTGCTCGTACCGGATTGATTGGCGAAAGAGATCCCTGCAACGATGTCGTCCCGCCACCCGAATAGACGGAGTTGAAAGTCGTTATACCAGCCGGCATTCAGCTGCTCAGAACCCTTGAAGAACCTATAATATACTCGAACAGTATCGAACTCCTTTCTCTCGCCGCATATCCTTCTGAGGTCGAATGATGTATTCAGATCCTGGGTGATAGTAAGCCGTTTTTGGGTTGCAGGGGGTTCCAGGTCGACCGCTGCAAGTACCGGCGGAAGGCCAAGTACCTTGCCGAGCCAGGTTCGCACCTCTGGTTCGATGCCTTTTAGCTGGTCCTGCACAAACCAGATTGCATTGGAGGCGTTTTTGGCATCTGTAATCGGGTTTCTTCCTTCGGTTTTCACATGTTCAATAGTCGATACAATAGCGGGTGCCTGTTGTGCGGTTTCATCTACCACATCCAAGAATTTCTGAATTGTATCAAGCTGTTGCCTCCATGTCGCCGGATGCAGGGCTCTGGGAAGGAGCATAGCCGGATCTCCGGCTTGTATAGCATAGGATGTCCGCCTCATTTCACGAAGGATGATCATCATGCCGCTTTCCGGTGTCATGCCGGCAAAATCCTGTTGTTGTCCTGCATACGATGAAAGCAGCTCCATATTCATGACTGCTTCGTTATAGGCAGCAGTCAGACTTGTTTTCATCTCCCTATAAGAATCTACGATTTTCTGTCCCTGAGGCGAGTTCTTGAGATCATCTCCGAGACCACTGATCCATGAATCGATGTTGTTTTCGACGGTCCAGTAGGTAAGGTTTTCAATCGAATCAGCCGCCTTATTGACCGCGTCAATTGCCGGCTTAAAGGAATCTTTAATGCTTTGTTCAAGTGCCCGTGCATTTAGCTCCAACTGGGTCAGCAGGGCTTCTGCCAGATTTTTTGCCTCTGTCATGGTTTTTACGGTTTCGGTATGCTGTTCATACAGCCGAATCTGTTCTTCCGGAATATGAAAGGTAACTTTTTCAACCCTCGTAGGGATACACTCTTTAACCTCGTTGTATAAAGGGAGATGAACCGGGACCTGTGCGCCGCCGGATTCACGTATAAGATAGGCATAGAGTTCTATAGCCAGCTTTTCGATTTCGGGCAGAAGTCTTATGAGCTCATCATCGATAAATGATATCTCTTGCTGGAACAGCTGCGTTAATACACTCCAGCTATACCCCTCGTTCGTTAAAACGGGGAACATGAGCTTATCTTTTTCTTCTTGTGCGGCAGTTTCATCCAATCCCTGAGCTTTGAGCCGATCAGTAATCTCCTTTTCGAGGGTTACCAGTATCCCGTACATTGTATTACTGAAAGCACGTATTTTTTCACGAATTACCGGCCAGATTTCAGGATTCTGCTCCGCCTTATTCCATAGCAGAAAGAGCTCTTCGAGACTTTTCATTACCCCGTTTATGCTGTTTGCTGTTTGTTTCAGCTGATCCGCGCGCTCTCTCAGCATTTTAGCTTGAGGGCTCAATCCTCCTTGCAGGGTCTTGGAAAGTTCACGCTCGAGAATCTTCCCATTTATGGTTACATCGACACTGCTGTTTATGTCGATGCCGAATCGTGCATTCGGCCCAGCCTCTATAGTGCGCCCTTTTTCAACATAATCTCCGCTGTCAGGCAACTCCTGGTAAGTAACGGCCGTCCAAGGTTCGGCGCCTTCATCTGCACGTAAAGGGATGCCGGTGCATAAGCAGGACAATAGCGCAAGAAAAAATGGAAGGGGAAAAACTTTTTGTCTAAAAAATTGTCTTAACACCGGCCGGAAAAAGAGCATCAATTTCATGGCTGGTTGCCTCCCGCCTTCAGGAAGGCCTTTTCGATCTGTAAGGGGTTGCTGTCGGCACTGAGCCAGACGAGAGGCGTGTCGTCAAGATCAAGCATAACCGCGCAGCTTTTATCATTCCCTCCGGAAAAGAGTTCCTTTTCCTGACCGTCTTCAAAGATGCTATGATTTTTTACCCATACCACCTCACGCCATGGAAACGGAGCAGAACGGCCGTCTGCTGCATCCGCGAATAGAGCGATTTCCGGTCCGTCACCTCGTATTATCATTACCGTTTTGGATGGATGAGCGATTTCTGAAAGAAGTATGGCTCGTCCTTTTTCGATATCATCCTTATTCCCGTCTCGAACATCTAGGATACGCATGGCACACCTCCTGTTTTATAAAAAGAACGATATTGGGAATGCAGGGGCCGTTAAAGTCCGCTTTCGCGAGCCTACTGCGGGACCGGTCCTGCGTAAGAGATTCCCTAAAATCAGCATTCAGGATACGACGTCATCCTGCGGAGCTTTTCCATAATCGGGACGGGCACAGTGTTTTGTACATTTTCAAGGTGAAGAGCGGGAATTCCTCCAAAGAACTTGTACGCATGATTCAGCATAGCGATGATACTCTCGCCTTGTATCTGTTCTCCAGTAACCGACAACCGCTTTGAGACCGAGAGAGGCCCCTGCTAAAACATGACGGGAACACCTCGGCATTACCACGATATGATCCACGTCATGTAATATGGCGGGCATCATAAGGCCATTATCCCAGAAGCCTTTTACATCAGTCCGGTCTTTGTAGAATGAGTCCCATCCGCCTTCTTCAAAAAAGCAGGGCTCGCCGCCGGCCTCTGTAACTGCCCGGAGCATCCCTGATTGTTTCATCAGATCATGGGTGCTGCCGGTGGTTTTATGCTGAAAGAACTGGAGATGTTCAATACCCGACATATCTCCCACTATCACTTTTCCCGCGCCCTTTTGTTTGAGCAGTTTTATCATGGCTGCAAGAGCAATCGGACTTGTTGTAGCTGGATAGGGGCGGCCTGAATTAAGGGCCGGTTTAATAAAAACGCTCTGTCCTTGTTCCAGCCACGTAAAATCAGTTGCAGCTTGTGCAGCCTCTATCACGGCCTCTTCCAGGTTCATACCGTTTTGTGCAGCAGCTGGCAGAACCTCGGACAGAGCTAACAATTCATATATCTTGGGATGTCGTATTTCTGCTCTCGAGTATCGCGAATTTCGCCGCCTCGCACTCTCCGGATTCGCGTCTATTTCCATGCTGTTTCACACTCCTCGCCTGTCGGCCGAGAAGGCTATGGCAAGAGCCGGAAACAGGGCTTTTTTCGGGCGGTGGCTGTTTGTGGTCATCCTTTCCTCGTTTCGTGATTGTCCGTATCGTTTGCACCCCGTTGGAGAACACTTTATCCTCACCCACGAGGCAGGGGATCAGGAGACCGTGCCCGTTGATTATCCCCGTGTTTGTTCAGGTGTCTGAGCCTTTCCGTATGATGTCTTCAGGCCACTTCCCTGCCGGGTCCTCTTCTCCTTCAAAGTAATCCACCTTCGAAGAGCTCTCGAAAACCTCAAAGAAAGGAAGGATGTTGATCTTTCCTGAGTCGGGATACTCGCAAACATCTATGCCGAAGGTTGTTCTGAGGTCCAGGTAAACGCAGGGATAGTCGCTATGGTTATAAACTTGATGGGCGCCTGAAGGGCCTTCTTCGAAGAAAATGATGTCTCCTTGCTGGACCTTTTGAAATCCCTCCGGTGTGCGAAGAGTTGCTTCACCGGAAAGGATCACAAACAGCTCCTCGCAGGCCCGGTGGAAATGGTAGGGGAATGAAAATTTGCCCGGATTCAAGGAGCGGATGCGAAATTGAAAGTATTTCGAATTCACGATATCGCCTAGTTGAGGACCCTGATTCCACTCAAACGCAGGTATGCGCGACTCTCTCTTTTCAAACTTCATATCTTGCTTATGAAATACCTTGGGCATTTTGGCCCCCTGATTACGCGCCGTTTAACCTCCCGGGGTCATGAAGTCAGGTTGAAGCGGTTGTTGGGCGCTTTCTCACAACCACTCATTGCAGGGCTATTCCCTCAGAATTTCTGAAGAACTTCATCTATCATTGCTTTGTTTCATTTACGAACGAACTCAGCTTGTCCGGCCTGCCGTTCCAGGCTCTTGATCTGTTCCGATAGGACGGATTCAATTACCGGCAGCTCTTCCGGCATCAACACTGCGAACGGATACCCTTTGATTTACTGGAGCATTTGGCAAAATGGTGCCCATGCCGCTTTCCCGTTACCGGGCATTAACGGCGCGCCAGTCGTTTTCCGTATCAGCATCGTATGCAATGAGATAGGTTATGCCGTTAGGAGGAATAAGCAAATAATCCGGATTGAAGAATCAATATGAGGTGCATTCCCGGTAAGAGTCGATCCAGGGGTAACATAGGTGAGGGAATGACGCCAAATAACAGCACTGCGTCCATACTTTGGCTCTCCAATTTGGTATCCGTTGCATCGCCTTTTGCCACACGAACATTTTTCAATCCGGCAGCCCGGACCTTCTTGGATGCTGTTTCAACAGATACCGGCAGCGCATCCATTGCCGCCAAGGTTCCCTGATTGCCGATCAACCCCGCTGCCGTTATTGTAAAAAATCCTGCACCGCATCCGGTAGGTCAGGAATGTTTTATCTCCCTTCCCCCAAGAATCCTGTGCGAAAGTTCCCTTTGTGAGGATTGCAGCAAGCCTCCGGGCTTGCTTCTCGTTACTCTCAAATCGTACATTATATTTTAGGTATCATTTTAGATTTTTGAAAACTATTCATGGCCATTGCTGAAGACCCACTACGTACCCGGGTGAGACCCATGGACACGGAGATGTCTTTTTTTGCTATGCCCCCGGCCCAGACCTGGCTTGCTATACCTATGGTTAAGGCTACTGAGAGCATATGCCCTTTACAAGCCAAGAACGTACTATGCAGAGCCGCGCCAGGGCAGGCCTATTTTGCTCTGACATTTGTCCAGAAAAACGGGATGAATCCAATCTCCCTCCTATCGACATAGGCTGGTTGCCTTTCATCCCGTTTTTCTGGACCATGCAATCCAGTATATTGTAAGGGCATAGAGCAAAAAAAGACATCCCCGTGTCCATATATAGAGTAATTTCAAAAATCTAAAACATTACTATTTTAGCATGCAGATCGTACCATGAAAAGATGTTATTTTTCATTTCCGATCTCATTTGATGCGGCAAGGGTTTATTCGCCTTTGCCAGAATACCCCGCAGCCGCCCCGTTAAGCGTATAGTTTTGGGCTTCGAGTCCTACAATTTGAGCCTGCCTTCAAGCCAGCATGTACCCCTTTTTTGCCATGTGGCGGGCGAGAAGCGCATCTACGGCGTGAAAGATGACGAGCAGGGCAAGTATTGCATAGTGGCCTCCCAGGAGATTCCTGATCACAAAGGCCCACACCAATACGGAACCAAGGATCTCCATAATGCCCAGAAATCGGTGTCCGAGGTAGAGGTCGCCAAGCCCGGGCAGCACAAGGGACCTGAACATAGCCTTGTTAGGATCCTTGAACTTCTGTTCGCACTGGGTGCACGTGATCAGGCCTGCGCCCAGGGGTGCGAAGCAGGAAGGACAGAGGTTCTCCGCAACCTCCTTCGATGAGGATGCATCTGCAGAATCCTCCTTTCTTTCTTTGAAGAACAAGGACAATTCCCTTGCAGCCGCCCTCTTGATGCCGGTGAAAATCCGCTTCTTACCTTTCACCATCTTGAAGGTGATCCGCCCGAACAAGGAACTCAGGGCCACCTTCTTCAGATTGTGATAAGGCAGCTGAAACAGATAGTTCATCGTCCGCTTCATCCTGTGATCGATATTGATGAGGATCGCCCTTTGATTCGTGCCGAGTATGGCATAGCGGTTGTACATTGTGGTCAGATACCCGTTTCCGAAAAAGATCTCTGCCGGGTAATACGCAGTTCCGCTGCCGATCCGCAGGACCCGCTCCTCCTCGTTCAATACCTTTTCAAGGATGCCCTGAACGGACTTCAAGACCTTTAGCTTATATTTGTTCAGGCCGCTCTTGTACCTCCCGTTCTTCTTAGGTTTGAAGATCTCACCGTAATCGAGTCGCGGCGAAGCCAAATCCTGTAAATCCGGGTAATCCTCCAGAAGAGCCGGGTCAGGCGGCAAACCGACACTTTCCCCATCCGGTGCTGGTGACTGTTTCGGAGTCGCCGGAGGCTCGCTCGCTGCAACCGGCACACTCTTTTGGAGCCCTTCGATCACGATGCGGCCGCCGCACTTCTTGCAGATCGCTGCTCCCCCCTTTGCGGGGATCTTGCTCTCAGGTATCTTGTATATACTGTTACAGTAAGGACACACAATACTTCTTATTTTCACGGCTACCATTTTGAACCTCCTTTCAGGATTTGGGTCTGTAGGTCGGACCATGCAATCGTATCGGTAGAATGCAAATAACCTGCCAAACCATTTTTTCTGAGGCCTCAGAACCCCGCCTTTATAGAGAGCGTGGCCTTGAGCGGACAGCGGGTCACTGGCTGGCCCACCCGGCTCAGATGACCATTTTAATCCCATGGTGTATCATCCCAGAGAAACCAGAATCCAGAATTCAGAATGGGTGCCGGATCGAAGGGCAATGCCGAAACTCCAAGGGCAGTTTACGGAAATGGAGGATATGGAGGGAGCATGAGACGGAATTCCTTCACGGATAGAATTCCACCCAAAGGCGGGACTCTACAACAAAGAAGAGGAGGAAAAGCAAACGTGACAGAGTGAGATCCCATATCCGGCGAACCGAAACCCTGAGAAGCCGTAGTATGGGGCGTACATAAATCGATGCCATTTACTGATGGAAGAACGAAAATGATTGCAACCTTGCCGGATCTTTCCCCTTCGGACATCAGTGCTTCCCGTTGTTCACTCTTGTATGGCGACTGAACCGGCTGACTCTTGGCCATAATCCACAAGCCAGAAGCGTTCACGTGGCCCCTTGCTGATCGCAAACTCAAGGCCCTCCGGCCTGCCTCGGAGAGAACAAATTCCACTGCCAAGGATGGTCTCTGTATCCTTGTCAAACCCAAGATTCGAGGTCTGAAAAGGGCCGGCGTCCTTGGGTAAATAGCGATCATGGTGGTCTTGCTCAAAAGGATCATCGGCTTTATCGTCAGGGTCACCTTGAAGTTTAGGGCAAGAATCGGGAACAACAAATCACCACCCCATCGTATCTATATCCCTGGACCAAAA
>Ga0307428_1000746_pt1 | contig 18642 bp, 17 predicted proteins | sample SalMarWE160240MG_FD_202161 | JGI IMG/M metagenome (GOLD analysis project Ga0307428, IMG submission 202161) | Salt marsh sediment microbial communities from the Plum Island Ecosystem LTER, Massachusetts, United States - WE1603-240 | ecosystem: Environmental > Aquatic > Marine > Intertidal zone >...
AACGTTTGCAACGACGGATCGATTACACCGAGTATGGGGGTGCACCGCTGCTCGGTGTCAACGGTGTAGTGGTGATCAGCCACGGGCGATCCACGGCCAAAGCCATCAAGAACGGAGTCCGAGTAGCCGTGGAATGCGTCAAGAATCGGGTAATCGAGAACATCCGGGAAGGGATCGCCCAAATCTAGGGGGAAGTCATGCAGCGGAGCCGAATCATCGGCACGGGCTCAGCGGTGCCAGCGCGGATCATGGGCAACGCAGACCTGGAGAAGTTGGTTGACACGAGCGATGAATGGGTGACGACCCGAACAGGGATTTCTGAACGTCGGATCTGTAGCGCGGGCGAGGATACCGCCACGTTGGCTGAGAAAGCAGCCCTCCAGGCTTTGGAGGCCGCGGCGCTCGATCCGGTGGATCTGGATCTCATCCTCGTCGCGACGATTACCCCCGCGGTGCCTTTCCCGGCGACGGCCTGCCTGATCCAAGACAGCCTGCAAGCCCGGCGAGCGGCAGCATTGGATCTCTCTGCTGCCTGCTCAGGGTTCATCTACGGTCTCGCCGTGGCGGACAATTTTATCCGCACCGAGACGTATCGAAACATTCTTCTGGTGGGGTCCGAAACCCTCTCCATCCTGACGGACTGGGCCGACCGGAATACCTGTGTCCTTTTTGCCGATGGGGCAGGGGCAGCAGTTCTCCAGGGCCAACACGGCGAACGGGGGATTCTTTCGACCCACCTGTACTCAGACGGATCGCAGTGGGAGCTCCTTATGGCACCAGGGGGAGGAGCACGGTGTCCCGTGACCCCCGACGTGCTCGAAAAGCGTCTGAACAAGATCAAGATGGGCAGTGGCAATGAGGTCTTCCGGATCGCCGTTCGGGCAATGGAGGATGCCTGCATCGCGTGCTTGAAGCACAACCATCTCGAGATGGCCGACGTGGATGTGGTTGTCCCTCACCAGGCCAATGCCCGGATCATCCAGGCCCTTGCCCATCGCCTTTCCATGCCTCCAGAAAAGGTCATCACCAATATTGCTCGGTATGGAAATACTTCGGCGGCCTCTGTCCCGCTCGCCCTGGATGAAGCGGTTCGCATGGGAAAGATTCACGAAGGGAACTTGGTCCTCCTCGTGGCGTTTGGCGGCGGTCTCACTTGGGGATCGGCGGCGGTCCGGTGGTAAGGAGCGACCCTGCCGACTCGCGGGGATAAAGGACAGCCGAGGGCGCACAGCAAGTCGGGGGCGATGGCGGGAAAGACTGCATTTGTTTTCCCGGGACAGGGATCCCAATATGTTGGCATGGGCCGGGAGCTGGCGGAGAACTTTCCCGCTGCCAAAGCCCTTATATCGAGGGGAAGTGAGGTTTTGGGGTTAGACCTGGAGCGCCTTTGCTTCGTCGGCCCCGAAGAGGACCTTAGCCTGACCGCAAACACACAGCCCGCGGTGCTCACCACAAGCGCCATGGCCTGCGCGATTATAAATGAGCAGGGGATCCATCCTGATTTGGTGGCGGGACACAGTCTGGGAGAGTACACGGCGCTCATGGCCAGCGGGTCTCTCACGTATCCAGACGCGCTGCGGGTCGTTCGGCGCCGGGGAGAGCTGATGCAGGAGGCGATCGCCGTTGGTGCCGGCGCGATGGCGGCCATCCTTGGTCTCAGTCATGAATCGGTGAAAGAAATATGCCGGGAAGCCGCTCAGGGTGAGGTTGTGGAAGTGGCGAATCTGAATGCACCAATGCAGACTGTAGTGGCGGGTCATGCTGCCGCCGTGAATGGGGCGGCTGCGGCTGCACGGGCCAGAGGGGCAAAGCGCGTACAACTGCTTTCCGTGAGTGCCCCGTTTCACTCAAGTCTCATGCGACCGATTGCAGAGGAATTCACGACCGTCCTGAGCGGCCTCGATATCCGCGACCCCCAAGTTCCATTCATTGCGAACGTCGACGCGGAGCCAAAGCAGAGCGCGGGTGAGGTGATTCAAAGCCTCGTCGAGCAGCTTGATCATCCCGTGCGGTGGGTCGAGGTCATTCGACGCATGACACGGGAAGGGGTGAACACCTTTATCGAGTTGGGGCCTGGGAGGGTCCTCTCGGGCCTGATCAAGCGGATCGATGGGGCCGTGCACGTCTACCACGTGGAGGACCTGAGGAGCCTGGAAGAGACCGTCGCCGCGGTAGTAGGAGCATGAGCTTCAAGGGAAAGGTGGCCGTCGTCACCGGAGGGTCCCGCGGGATCGGCTATGCTGTGGCCTCGGCGCTGGTCCGAGAGGGAGCAGCACTGACGCTCTGCGGGCGGGATCGCGTGGCCCTGGAAAAGGTCGCGGCAGAACTTGAAACGCGAGGGGCTCAGGTCTTGGCGGTCAAGGCCGATGTCACGGAGAGCACCGAGGTCGACCGGGTGATTGAGGCCTGTCTCGAGCGATTCGGAACGCTCAATATCTTAGTGAACAACGCGGGGATCACCCGAGACAATCTCTTGCTTCGGATGAAGGACGCAGAATGGGACGCGGTGTTGGACACGAATTTGAAAGGGGTTTTTTACTGTACTCGGGCTGCCTTGCGGCCTATGCTCAAGCAGCGGGGGGGACGCATCATTAATCTCACCTCGGTGGTAGGGGTCATGGGGAATCCCGGGCAGGCGAACTATGCGGCGGCGAAGGCGGGAATCATCGGTCTCACGAAGGCGACCGCCAAAGAGGTAGCCTCACGGGGCATCACCGTCAATACGGTGGCGCCTGGATTCGTCGAAACGGATATGACGCACGCCTTGGACCCGGATCTTCAGGGGCGGATACGTGGCCAGATTCCTCTGGGACGATTCGCAACCCCCGAAGAAGTGGCGGAACTCGTGGTGTTCCTTGCCTCGGATCGAGCGGCCTACATCACAGGTCAGGTCATCCATATCAATGGGGGCTTATGGATGTAACAGGAAGGATGTGCTCATTTTCTCTGGGAGGTGAGAGGTGAGTGAAACCGTGGATGTCGAGCAGAAGGTAAAGAAAATTATTGTTGAACAGCTCGGGGTTGACGAAGCGGAGGTGACGCCTGACGCCTCCTTCGTCGAGGACCTGGGAGCCGACTCCCTGGATACTGTCGAGTTGATCATGGTTCTGGAGGAGGAGTTCGGAATTGAGATCCCGGACGAGGATGCAGAGAAGATCGTTCACGTGAAAGATGCCGTTCAGTACATCAAGGATCGTATCTGAGTATAGGGAGAGGAGCCCAGCTCACAGGGAGATCTCATGAGGCGTGTCGTAGTAACGGGATCGGGGGTCGTTTCTCCTATCGGTATAGGTGTTGATCCATTTTGGAAGGCCCTCGTCAGTGGAACCTCGGGGGTGAAGCGGATCACGCGCTTTGACCCGACGGGCTACGAGTGCCAGATTGCGGCGGAGGTGAAGAACTTCGATCCCCTGTCTTGGATCGATAGGAAAGAAGTCCGAAAAATGGACACGTTTGTCCAGTACGCGATAGCGGCCGGCCTTCTGGCGGTCGAGGATGCCCAACTCAAGGTGACGGACGGGGAGCAAGCTCGTTTCGGTGTTCTCGTCGGGACGGGAATGGGTGGGATTCCGATGCTGGTAGAACAGTATATCGTGCTCATGGAAAAGGGGCCGGATCGGGTGAGTCCCTTCTTCATTCCCGGGATCATTCCCAACATGGCCTCCGGACGTCTCTCAATGCTACTCGGGGCGAAAGGTCCAAATTCCTGTGTGTCGACCGCCTGCGCCACGGGCAATCACGCTATCGGGGATTCGTTTCACATCATTCAGCGAGGGGAGGCAGACATTATGCTCGCTGGGGGAACTGAGGCGGTGATTGCCCCCCTATGCATTGCGGGCTTTACCAACTGTAAAGCCCTCTCCACCAGGAACGACGAGCCGGAGCGGGCGAGTCGGCCGTTCGACAAGGAGCGAGACGGTTTCGTCATGGGTGAGGGGGCGGCGGTTCTTATCTTGGAAGCGCTAGAGCATGCCCAGGATCGCGGGGCGACGATCTATGGGGAAGTGATCGGCTACGGGAGGAGCGGCGATGCCTACCACATCACGGCTCCGGCTCCCGAAGGAGAGGGGGCCGTTCACTCCATGCAGGAAGCGCTGCGCGATGCCGGGCTCCCTCCGGAGGCGGTGGACTACATCAATGCGCATGGGACTTCCACTCCGTACAATGATGCGAATGAAACATTGGCGATTAAACGCGTCTTCGGCGAACATGCATACCGTATCGCAGTGAGCTCCATTAAATCGATGGTGGGGCATACGCTCGGGGCTGCGGGGGCAATGGAAGCGGCGGCGACCGTCTTGTCGCTGAAGCATGGAATTGCGCCTCCGACCATCAACTACGAACATCCGGATCCCGAGTGTGACCTCGACTATGTTCCAAACAAGGCACGGGAGCTTCCGATCCGGGTTGCCCTGAACAACTCGTTTGGCTTCGGGGGGACCAACGCCACGACGGTCTTTCGCCGGTACAGCGAATAGAGCGATTCATCCACCTCCATCCCGCGCGTCATGACGGAATACGCGCGGGTTTTTCTTTCGGATCTTGCTTCTGTCGCCTTCCCGGTGGGACTATCGTTCAGCGGGCTCCAAAAGGGGGGGGCGGGTGATGGTTCGGAGCTTATCGAGGATGCCGTTTACGAAGCGACCGGAATCGTCACTCCCATATTGCTTGGCGATCTCGATCGCTTCGTTGATAATGACCTTTTCAGGGATATCCTTATGGAAGAGAAACTCGTAGGTCGCTACCCGAAGGATATTCCGGTCAACGAGGGCAATCCGAGAAAAACGCCAGTGTTCTGCATAACGCGCAATAAGGGCGTCAATTTCTTCCCGATGCGCTACCGTTCCCGCAACTAGCTCGTCAGCAAAGGCCCGCACCTCCGGCGGAAGGGAATGATCCGCGCAGAAGGCGCGGAACACCTCTTCGTGTTTCCCGGGGTGAAACTCAAGCTGGTAGAGAATGCTCAGGGCCGCTTGGCGAGCGCGCCGGCGTTTACTCATGCCATGTCCTTTGCCTTCCCGAACCTTCTCCCTGCTCCTTGTCGAGCTGGGCAAAAAGGTGAGCCATCTCGATAGCGGCTAGGGCTGCCTCGAATCCCTTGTTGCCAAGCTTGGTTCCAGCCCGCTCGATTGCCTGCTCGATATTTTCCGCCGTGACAACGCCGAAGATTGTCGGGACGCCGGTCTTCAGGGCCGTAGCGGCAACTCCCCTTGCGGCTTCTCCTGCCACGTAGTCGAAATGGGGGGTCGCGCCGCGAATGACCGCCCCCAAGCAGAGCACGGCATCGTAGCGGTGACTCGAGGCCAGACGGTCTGCTGTCACCGGGATCTCAAAGGCGCCTGGCACTTTGACCACCTCGATCTTGTCCGGGTCCGCCCCGTGGCGAATGAGGGCATCCAAGGCCCCCTCAAGGAGTTTTGTCGTGATGAACTCATTAAAACGGCTGAGAACGATGGCGAACCGAAACCCTTGGGCCGAGAAGTGTCCTTCCAGATACTGTGGCATAACCCTCCCTCACTACCCGTGTCCCTCACTGACCCCGTGCAGCAGATGCCCGAGCTTCTCTTGTTTCGTTGCCAAGTAGCCTCGGTTTTCTGGGAGAGGCTGGATCTCCAGCGGAACGCGCTCGGCGATGTGGAGCCCATACCCCTCAAGACCGACGATTTTTCGAGGATTGTTGGTGAGGAGGCGCATCGTACTCACCCCCAAATCGACGAGGACTTGAGCGCCAATCCCGTAGTCGCGGAGGTCGGCCTTGAAGCCTAGTTTTTCGTTCGCCTCCACCGTATCATAGCCCTCATCTTGCAGTTCATAGGCTCGGAACTTGTCAACGAGGCCGATGCCCCGTCCCTCTTGCCGCATGTACAGGAGGACCCCCCTGCCTTCGGCGGCAATCAACGCGAGGGCCCGATCCATTTGGAGGCCGCAGTCACAGCGGAGAGAGCCGAAAACGTCACCGGTCAGGCACTCGGAATGTACGCGGACCAACACCGCATCGGCCGGGGTGATATCCCCAAGCGTCAGGGCCAAGTGTTGATCGCTGCCAACGCGACTCTGATAGAGCAGCGCCCGGAAGGTCCCGTGCCGGGTAGGGATGGTGGCTTCCGCCACCCGACGGACGAGCTTCTCACGGCGCATCCGAAACGTAATCAGATCCTTCACGGTGATGATTCGGAGGTGGTGGCGTGTCGCGAACTCGACGAGTTGTGGAACCCGGGCCATGTGTCCGTCCTCGTTCATGATTTCACAAATCACCCCGGCAGGGTATAGACCGGCGAGGCGGCTGAGGTCAAGCGCTGCTTCGGTCTGGCCCGCTCGAACGAGGGTCCCCCCTTCTTTCGCTCGGAGCGGAAAGATGTGACCGGGGCGCACGAGATCTTCCGGTTTCGTCTTGGGGTGGACAAGCGCTTGGATGGTTGTGGTCCGGTCTTGAGCCGATACCCCGGTGGTGACGCCGTGTCGTGCTTCGACCGAGATGCAGAAGGCGGTCTCGTAGGGGGATGTGTTTTCTGAAACCATCAGGGGAATCTGGAGCTCGTCGAGGCGCTGACCTGGCAGCGAGACACAGATGAGCCCTCGCCCGTGCTTCGCCATAAAATTGATGGCCTCTGGGGTTACGCGCTCGGCGGCCATGGTCAGATCGCCCTCGTTTTCTCGGTCCTCGTCATCGACGACGATAACCATCCTTCCATCTCGGATTTCCTTGATGGCGTTTTCGGTGCTATCAAAGGGCATTCACGTCTCCTGTCCCTGGGCGTCGGCCCCCCGCCTAGGCGAACCCTTGCTCGTGGAGGAATTCACCCGTGAGAGGCTTCCCGGCCCGCGTGGTTTGCCCGCCAAGGAGTCGTTCAAGATAGCGGCTCAACACATCCACCTCCAGATTCACGAAACTGCCGGGCCCTTTCCGACCTAGGGTCGTTATGGCCAGGGTGTGGGGGATGAGGCACACGGAGAAGGCCTCCTTCGAGACGTCGCAGAGGGTAAGGCTCACTCCGTCAACGGTGATGGAACCTTTGGGCGCTATGTGGTTCGCGAGGGGAGCGGGAAAGTTGATCCACATCTGCGTGGAATCACCTGCACATTCGAGGCGGATGATCCGACCTACGCCGTCCACATGTCCCATGACAAAATGTCCACCAAAGGGATCGCCGGCCTTCAAGGGACGCTCCAGATTGACCCGCGACTGAGGTTTCAGGTTGCCGAGCGTGGTTCGCTCGAGAGTCTCGGCGGAGAGATCGGCGGTAAAGGATGTTGCGTTGCAGTCGACGACTGTGAGACAGACCCCGTCAACCGCGATGCTCTGTCCGACCCTCAGATCTGTCATATGGGCGCCCCCTTCGATGGCAAGCTGGGCACCTCCTTGACCCCGGGTCACGGTTACCACTCTTCCTTGTTCTTCAACAATGCCCGTAAACATCTCTCTAAGGCGCCCAGGGGGCAACAGGCTCGATCAGGTACCCCTCGAGTAGCACATCATCGCCTATGCGCTCGACGGTGAGCTGCTTGATGGAGAGTGCTTCTGTGAGCTTTTCAATTCCCTCCCCCTGCAGGAGCGTTGGGGCCTTCCTCCCTCCGATCAGGATGGGGGCGAACATGAGCACGAGCTTGTCCACGATGCCCGCCTGGAGCGCGGCGGTTGCCAATCTTCCCCCGCCTTCGATCATGACGGAGGTGATGGCACGGCGCCCTAACTCGCTGATCAGGTGGGGGAGGGAAATCCCCCCTGCACCAGAGGGAAGGACGATCACTTCGGCTCCTCGCCCTTGTAGTTGCCGGAGGCGAGCTTGCGTGATCCGCGATCCAGCGGCGATGAGCGGTTGCTGGCGCCCGCCCCGCAAGAGCCTGGCGGTGGCGGGAAGACGGCCCCGCGTGTCCACCACCACGCGCAGCGGGTCGCGGTCCTCTGTTCCCTCCAAGCGGGTGGTGAGCATGGGGTCATCCTTCAGGACCGTTCCGATGCCGACGATAACCGCGTCCACTGTGTTACGCATTTCGTGGACGCGGCGCCGGGCCAGCTCACCGGTAATCCATCGTGAATTGCCGGTCCGCGTAGCCAACTTGCCGTCCAGGCTTAAAGCAGCCTTGAGGAGGACAAAGGGTTTTCCGGTTTGCATATACTTAAAATAGGCTTCGTTTAGCCGAACGGCCTCCGCTTGAAGGAGGCCCACGTCGACGGTGATCCCCGCTTGCCGGAGTCGGTGTACGCCCTTCCCTGCCACGACGGGATTGGGGTCGCAGGCGGCGACGACCACCCTGGTGATTCCGGCCTGGATAAGGGCTTCCGCACAAGGAGGGGTTTTCCCGTAATGCACACACGGCTCGAGGGTGACATAACAGACGGCACCCGGGGTCGATTCTCCAGCCGCCTTGAGGGCGATCACCTCGGCATGATCCGCGCCCGCAACCGCGTGATACCCCTCACCGATAATGGTTCCGCGCCGGGCGAGCACGGCTCCGACCATGGGATTCGGGCTGGTTCGTCCCCTCCCTCGAGCGGCGAGGCGCAAGGCCCGCTCCATGTACGTCCGGTCACCTCCGGCCATCCTGACCCTCTGTAACCACCTGATTTCTCAATAACTTTCGGTTCAAGCTATCACCGGGGCTGAAGGGTGTCAAGGTCAATTGGTGTTCAGGCAGGCCGGGACAGGATTAGGTTCTTCTCGCGAAAAGAGCCGCTCCGAATGCCGACGGGGAAAAGGGTGCAAGGTCCTCGATACCTTCCCCGAGCCCTACGTACCGCACGGGAATTTGGAGTTCGGCTACAATCCCCACGACGGCCCCGCCTTTGGCCGTTCCGTCCAGTTTCGTGATGATCAAGCCGGTGAGCCCGATCGCCTCATGAAACTCTCGGGCCTGAAGGGTTGCGTTAAGGCCGGTTGTCCCGTCTAGGATCAGCAAGGTTTCGTGGGGGGCAGCTGGAATACCCCGTCCCAGCACCCGATGAATCTTCTTCAACTCCTCCATCAGATTTTTCTTCGTGTGGAGGCGACCCGCCGTGTCGATGAGCAGGAGATCCGCCTTCCGGGCCTCCGCGGCCTGGAGCGCATCGAAGACGACCGCAGCCGGATCACCCCCTTGCTGATGAGCGATGACGTCTGCCCCTGCTCTCTGTCCCCAGACCTGGAGCTGCTCGATCGCGGCGGCCCGAAAGGTGTCGGCGGCGGCCAGGAGGACCCGCTTTCCCTGGTGGGTCGCCCGAAAAGCAAGCTTACCGATCGTGGTGGTCTTGCCGACCCCATTTACCCCGAGGACCAAAGCAACATGGGGACGTCCCTCCGGAATGCTTTCCCGGGGACTCGAGAGGATGGCGGTGATTTGCCGCTTGAGGGCCTCTAGGAGCTCGTCGGGCGCGCTTACCCCGGGAGGAAAGGCATCTAAGAGCAGCCGGGTCGCCGACACTCCCACATCAGCGGTGATCAGAATTTCCTCGAGTTGCTCGAGAAGATTCGCGTCCACGCGGGTACCGGTCAGCAGGCGAGTGATCCGCTCGAAAAAAGTCTCTCGGGTCTTTTGGAGCCCGGTGCCGAGGAGAGAGGAGAGGGCGGGATCTTCGACCATCGTTCGACTACACGGCCATTGGTCAGGATGCGTTGGCGGTGGCCGGTTGCTCCATCTGTTGGGCGAGCCGAACCGAGATCAGCCGCGAAACGCCCGGCTCCTCCATGGTGACTCCGTAGAGCAGATCGGCCATTTCGATCGTCCGAGGGTGGTGCGTGACCAGGATGAACTGGGAGCTGGTGGCAAGGTCGCGTAGCAAAGACGCAAAACGATCTATGTTCGGGTCGTCGAGGGCGGCATCGATCTCGTCGAGTACGACAAAGGGGCTGGGTTTCGTGGCCCACAGCGACATGAGGAGGGCGATGGCCCCAAGGGTTTTCTCACCGCCAGAGAGGAGTGAAAGCGTCGTGGTCCGCTTCCCCGGAATCCGCACCCGGATCTCGACCCCGGGCTCTTCGGTGTCTCCCCCCTCACTCGGGACAAGCTCTGCCTCACCGCCTCCGAAGAGGCATTGCCAAAAGCGGTTCAAGTGCTCGTTGACCGCGGTGAGTGTTTCATTGAAGAGGTTTTTGATCGTCCGGTTTATCTCGACAATCGTAGCCCTCAGCGAGGTGACAGAAGCCGTAAGATCTTCGGCCTGACCCGTCAGAAACCGATGGCGCTCCGAGAGGGCCTCGTACTCCTCCAAGGCGGCCATATTGATGGGACCCATCGTCGCCATTTTTTGACGTATCTCTTCGCTTTCTTGCGTGAGGAGCTCGGGGGCCTGCGCCGGATCTCCTCCATCGAGAGCCTCCGCGAGTGCATCCCGCTCCGGGAATTCCTCCTGTAGCCGCTTCTGAATTAACGTCCGTTCTGTACTGAGGGCTGCCCGCCTCGTGGCGGTCGAGGCCTGTTGCTGTTGGATGTCAGCCACCTCTTTTCTGCTTGCCTTGAGCGCCTCGTCATGGGTAAGGAGGGTGTGCCGGAGGTCATCCCTCTCGCGCTGGAGCTCCTGGACTGCTTGGGCCTCTCGGATCTCCTGCTGGTTTACGGCGCCAAGGGAGTCCTTGAGACCGACGATCTCTTGGGCGAGACTAGCTTCACGGGACCGGCCCTCGTCCTCCTCCTGGCGGATCTCCGCCTCCCGGCTCCGCTCTCTGGCTATATCGGCCTCCAAGCGCTCGAGGGAGCGGGCCAAGGCCTCCTTCCTCTCGTGCAGGGACGTCGATCGGATCCGGACCTCCGCTACTTCTGCATGAAGCTCCTGTTGGCGCGCCCGCAATAGGGTCACCTGGCGGTCATACTCGGCCGCGTTTTCCCGAAGCGTGTCCTCCTCCCGCTCCCATGCGTCCACGTCGTTTTGGGCACTCTTGAGCGTGACCTCCAGCTCGCCGAGTTCCTCTTCGAGGCGATCTCCCTCAGACATGAGGAATGCAAGATGGCTCCCGAGACGGGAGGTCACGGTGTGCACCTCGGCGAGAGAACGTTCTATCTGGTGGCGAGCGTCTTCCGTTTCTGTGAAAGCTTGCTCCTGTACACGGGCGGCATGTCGGCGGTCCGCGAGTGCTTCTTGGACCTGCTCCCATTCGGCGTCGAGTGCCTGAAGCTCTCCGGTTGCCCGAGCGATGACGGCAGGAAGCTCCTCAAGTTCCCTCCGCCGACTCAGGAGGTTCAAGGTGGTGGTATTTCCCCCCTGGATGGGGCCTCGGGAGCTGAGCACGGTGCCAGATACCGTGGCCACGCGGATAGGCGATGGGATTTCCTGCAGAAGAAGCAGGGCCGTGGGGAGATCTTGAACAACCACGGCATCCTCCAAGAGGGTATGGAGTAGGGGTTGGACGTCCTTGGCCGCTTTCACAACTCGCACAGCGGGTCCGACGATCCGCTCGGCCACGTCAGGATCGAGGGAAGCCTTCACCGCGCGCAAGGCCTCATCAAGAGAGGACGTCTGTTGAGCTGCGGCGGACCATCCCCTCTGGCGGGGCAGTAGCGTGGCCCACCCGGTTCCCTCCTGCTCGAGATAGTGAATCAAGGAAATGGCGGCGGCGGCGGTCGGGGTGAGAAGACCCTGCTGAAGGTCACCGAGAAGTGCTTCGATCGCCTTTTCCCAAGCCGCGTCCACCCGAATCCCGCCGGAGAGGGAACCTTCAATCGCCTGGCAGGCTGCCACTCCAGCCGCCTTGCCCTTGAGGAGGAATTGGTGCCCCTCGTTGAGGCCTGCCAAAGTTGCCTCAAGCTCTCGCAGGGAGTCAAGACGGCTCTCCCGTCCACTCAGTTCCGCACGCAGGGCCGCTCGTCGGTCGGCTAGCTCTTCTTGGCGGACCTGCAGCGTGGTGAGCTCCCGAGAGATGGCGTCTCGTTCTTTCGCGAGACCCTTACTCTTGGATTCCAGGTCCTGTAAGCGGCTGGTCAGGTCTCGGTCGCGGGTCCCGACTGTTTCCGATTCTACCCGGGACGCGGTAAGCTGGCGATCGAGGGTCTCCCGCTCTTGGTGAAGAAGGCGATGGCGCTCCCGAAAAGAGGCCACGTGATTCCGCCGACTGACCAGGCGGTCGGTGAACCCCAGGATCTCTCTCTTCTGTTGCTGGAGGATCTCCTCGCTCTGACGGAGTTCCCCCTCCAGGCCGGTCAGCACTTCAGTGACGTCCCGAAGCTGTCGGGCGGCCTCGGCAAGTTCGTCCGCCGCCAGATCCCGCATCTTCGCATCGGCTTCGAAATCTTGCTGAAGGCGATCGAGCCGGTCCGCAGTCAGGGCTAATTCTTCTCGTTGTTCTTTGCTGCGCCGCCGCAGGTCGTGGAGCTGGCTTTCCCGGGATCGCACCTCGGCCTCTTCACGCTCCCGTTGGCTACGCAGGGTATACAAAAGCTCTTGGGCCGCAGTGATCCGTTTTTCCAGGTGTAGGTCCTGAAGGCGACCGGTTTCCAGGGAGGTTTCTTCTTTTGATACACGGAGCTGACAGAGCTCGCGCGCCTCCATGAACTGCTTTTCCTGGTTTGTGACCCGATGGAGCTCCTCCTGCAGGCGACGGTCTTCTTGGAGGAGGAGAAGGGCCTGGATCTCCTTCACGCGGAGCGACAACCGCTGGTAGCGTTCCGCCCTTTTGGCCTGGCGATGAAGGGAGTTGCGCTGCCGCTCGATCTCGTGGAGAACATCCTTGACTCTGAGCAGATTTTGCTCCGCAGCCTCAAGTCGCCCCAAGGCGGTATTCCGATTCACCTTGTACGACATGATTCCCGCGGCCTCCTCTAAGAGGGCCCGGCGGTCGGCCGCTCTTAAGTTCAAGAGGGATCCGATACGCCCTTGCTCGATCAGGGCGTAGGGCTCACGGCCAAGCCCGGTATCAAGGAACAGGCGCGTCACGTCCTTGAGACGACACGGCTGATGATTCAGGAGATATTCACTCTCACCAGAGCGGTAGAGGCGGCGGGTAATCGTCACTTCCTCATAGGGGACGGCGAGCTGGCCGTTAACATCCGAGAGGGTGAGGGAGACTTCAGCCATCCCCACCGATTTTCGGTGAGTGTTTCCCGCGAAGATCATGTCCTCCATACGGTCTCCGCGGAGGGCCTTCGCGCTCTGCTCCCCCAACACCCACCGGATCGCGTCAAGGACATTGCTCTTGCCGCAGCCGTTAGGGCCGACAAGGGCCGTCATACCCGGTTGAAACTCGATATGCAACCGGTCGATGAAGGACTTAAACCCGAAGAGGGTCAAATTGCTGAGGTACACGCGTCTCGCCTCAGTTCGAAGCCCGCTGTCCCGAAGAAAAACTCTTTAGGCATCATGAGTTAAACGCTGGACTTCGGGCAAAACTTTACAAATTTCGGGGAACTTACCATAGGAGTCAGTCCGTGTCAAGACAAATCCGCAAAATAGTGTGGTCATCCGAGAGAAGGACTCAAAATATTGTGGTTTTCCCCCTATTGGCAAGGGCGGCTCGGGCTGCGGCTTGTTCAGCTGCCCGTCGGCTCTCCCCCTGCCCTCGGCCGAGTATCTCTCCTTTGACTGCCACTTCCACCTCGAATCGGCGGGCATGCGATGGGCCCAAGTGTTGGACAAGGCGGTAACGTGGAGGCGTCTTGAGTGCGGCCTGCACAAGATTTTGAAGTTCAGATTTCGGATCGAGAGAGACGTCAGGCGCGGACCTCGCCAGGAGATGTCGCTCGAGAAAGTTGGCCACGGCATCCACGCCCCGATCGAGGTACAGCGCGGCCACCACCGCTTCAAAAGCTGCCGCAAGGAGCGAGGGCCGCCCTGGAGCGCTCGGCTGCTCGCTCTTCCCCATTTGGATCATGCTGTGAAGTCCCAGGTGAGCCGCTGCCCTGGCTAATGCGGCGCGGTTGACCATGCTGGCGCGGAGCCGGGTCAGCCCACCAGGAGGAAACTGAGGATAGCGCTCATACACGTGGAGGCCCACGAGGAGGGTGAGAATTGCATCGCCCAAAAACTCCAAGCGCTCAAACATATGTCTCTCGCCTCCAGCCGAGGGATGGGTGAGCGCAGCCCGCAGTAGGGCGCGGTTACGGAAACGATGGCCAAGCTTCTTCTCGGCCTCTTTGAGCCACGCATCCGTCTCCCGTTCTTTCGTGCGCCGTCTCACAAGGTAACTACACTTCCTGACGAGCAAATCTCATTCCATGCAAGTGCAGCTCCACCTCATAGTACACAACCTCTCGTGTTTGCAACAGGGAGATTTCCGTTTCGGTCGTGGCGGCAACCGAAACGGGGGGACTTGACACGGGAGAGGGGGGCGGGTAGCATGAGACGATCTGAAGGATACACACACAGACGCAGGGGACGGACATGGCTTCAGAACATATCGTTCAGGTGAGCGATGCCGATTTCGAGCAGAAGGTCATCAATGGCCAGGGATTGACTATCGTCGATTTTTGGGCAGAGTGGTGTGCCCCCTGCCGGATGATTGCGCCCATTCTAGAAGAGTTGGCCCGGGAGTACGCGGGAAAGGTGACCGTGGCGAAGCTGAATGTCGATGAGAATCCCCAGGCGGCGGCCCGCTTTGGCATCCGGAGTATCCCAACGCTCCTCTTCTTCAAGGGGGGGGAACGGGTTGATCAGGTCATTGGGGCGGTTCCCCGGGGTGTTATCCAGTCCAAACTCGGCCCTCACCTCGACGGGTGATCCCCCCGGCGGGATAATTGTAGGCCCGCCTTCCCCATCTGCTTTCCGGCCCGTTTTTGCCATCACACCTCGAGCGATCTTCGCCCATCCGCATCCGTCACGCGACGAGGCTTCTTGACCATCTCTTTTGTTCATGGTAAGTTATCGTGCCCTACTTGGAGAGGTTTTTCATGTATTATCCGTCTCGTCAGGAGTTCAAAGCGAAGGCGCGCCTCGGGAACCTGATCCCTGTCTTCCGCGAGGTCCTCGCCGATACTGAGACCGCCGTCTCGGCCTTTTTGAAGATTGGGGGAGGGGAGTATGCGTTTCTTCTGGAAAGCGTCCAGGGGGGGGAGAAGTGGGCCCGCTACAGCTTTTTGGGGCGGAACCCTTCACTGGTGATCCGGACCAAGGGAAGAGACGCCGAAATCTTAAAGTCCGGCTTGCCGACGGAGCGGCGCAGGATCACCGATCCCCTGGATATCGTCAGGGAAGCACTCAGTGTCTATCGGCCCGTTAGGGTGGAGGGTTTGCCACGGTTTTTCGGCGGTATGGTCGGTTACCTGGCCTATGACACCGTCCGTTTTTTTGAAGCCTTGCCCGATCAGACCGAGGATGACCTCGGGCTGCCCGACGCCGTGTTTCTGCTCACCGATACGCTGCTCATTTTTGACAATCTGAGCCAGCGGATCCAGGTTGTCTCTAATGCTTTTGTCCCTGATACGACGGAGCATACTACGGAGGCGGCCTATGATCTGGCTGTCTCAAAGATCGACGCCGTGGTCGCCGATCTGTATAAGCCGTTGGATCCACCGGGGGTCGCTCCGCTCCCCTCTCGCCCGCCTGAGGTGATGTCGACCTTTTCCCGTGAAGGGTTCTGCCACGCGGTCCTCGCGTGTAAGGAATATGTGGCGGCGGGTGACATTATCCAAGCGGTCCTGTCCCAGCGGCTGGAGGTCAAGACGGCCGCGCAACCTTTTGACGTCTACCGAGCCCTGAGGATCATCAACCCATCCCCGTATATGTTCTACCTCCGCTTGGGTGATCTCTTGCTGGCTGGGAGTTCGCCGGAGGTCCTCGTACGGTTGGAAGGGAGGCAAATCGATCTCAGACCTATCGCCGGCACCAGACCCCGGGGCCGGAATGAAATGGAAGACCGCACGCTCGCCAGCGAGCTCTTGGATGACCCGAAGGAGCGGGCCGAACACATCATGCTCGTTGATCTCGGTCGGAATGATGTTGGTCGGGTCGCCGCACCGGGGAGCGTGGAGGTGAATGAGCTCATGGCGATAGAGCGTTACTCCCACGTCATGCACATCGTCTCGAATGTTCGGGGGAGACTCCAGGAGGGCCAGGACGCTTTCGATCTTCTCCGAGCGACGTTCCCGGCCGGAACCGTCAGCGGAGCTCCAAAGATTCGGGCGATGGAGATTATCGAAGAGCTGGAGCCGGCCAAGCGGGGTCCGTACGCGGGGGCGATCGGCTACATCAGCTTCTCGGGCAATATGGATACGTGCATCGCCATCCGGACCATCGTCTTCGCCAAGGAGCGTGCCTGGATCCAGGTGGGGGCTGGGATCGTGGCTGATTCGGACCCTGAGCGAGAATATCAAGAAACGCTGAACAAGGCGGCGGCCATGCTTCGGGCTATCGAAATGACCGAAGGGGGCCTGAACACTTCATCCATAGACCGACGAGGGCTCGACTGAGCAACGCGACTCTCTCCGACCCTGAGGGAGGTCGCCGAAGTCCGTTGACCGAGGACCAATGACTGCTGAGGAAAGACCGGAGACCAGGGACGGGAGACCGGGGCTGGCGTCTCCAGTCTCCAATCTCCGGTCTCCCACGAACCGTGAACTGCTATGATTCTGATCATCGACAACTACGACTCCTTTACGTATAACCTGGTCCAATACCTCGCGGAGCTTGGGGAAAAGGTCGAGGTAGCTCGGAACGACAAGACATCATTGGAAGGGGTGGAAGCCCTCGCGCCAGCGAGGATTGTCATTTCACCGGGCCCTTGCACACCCAAGGAAGCGGGAATCTCGTGTGATCTGATCTGCCACTTTGCTGGCCGTATCCCCATCCTGGGAGTCTGTCTGGGACACCAGTGCATCGGAGCCGCGTTTGGGGGAAAGATCGTTCGAGCCGGACGGCTCATGCATGGGAAAACTTCGCTCATCCGGCATGATGGACACACCCTCTTCCGAGATCTGCCCAACCCATTTGAAGCCACGCGATATCACAGTCTCTTGGTCGAGCGGGAGAGTCTTCCAGCGTGTCTTGAGGTATCGGCACAGACGGATGAGGGAGAGATCATGGGGCTACGTCACAAGGAGCACGCGGTGGAAGGCCTGCAATTTCACCCGGAGTCGATCCTGACCGTCGTGGGAAAGGATCTCCTCAGGAATTTCCTCCGACAATGACAGCATCAGCCGTCGAGATCAGGAGCTGGGATCGCTGACGGCTGAGGGGTTGAACCGATGATCATCGACGCACTTTCCAAGGTGGTCGAAGGACAGGATCTCACGCGGGACGAAGCCTCGCGGGTCATGGAGGCCCTGATGTCTGGTGAGGCCACGGATGCGGAAATCGGGGCCTTTCTCAGCGCCATGCGGATGAAGGGGGAAACGGTAGAGGAGCTCTATGGCTTTGCCGCCGTGATGCGGGAGAAATCAGCTGTGGTCCCTACCCAGTACGCGGCGGTCTCCCGCCCCGGGCACAGGATGCTGGTGGATACGTGCGGGACGGGAGGGGACGCGCAGGGGACCTTTAACATCTCCACCGCCGCTGCGTTTGTGGTAGCGGGTGCGGGTGTTCCAGTGGCCAAACATGGTAATCGCTCTGTATCCGGACTGTGCGGCAGCGCAGATGTCATCGAGGCGCTCGGGGTGCCTCTCGACCTTTCTCCTGAGCGGGTCGGCCGATGTATCGATGAGGTCGGGATCGGGTTTCTCTTCGCCCCCCTCTTTCATCCGGCCATGAAGCACGTGGCGGCGGCTCGTCGCCAGATCCGGGTCCGGACCCTCTTCAATCTGCTCGGCCCTCTGACAAACCCTGCCAGGGCGTTCGGCCAGGTGATCGGCGTGTATGATGGGGCCCTGACCGAAGTGTTGGCCGGTGTCCTCAACCAGTTAGGATGTCACCGGGCCTTTGTCGTCCATGGCATGGATGGCCTTGATGAGATCTCCACCATCGGTCAGACGAAGGTCTCGGAAGTTCGCGCCGGAGAGGTGCGGACATATTTTGTTCAACCCGAGGATTTCGGCGTACCCCGAGCGACCTTACACGATCTGAAGGGGGGCGACGCGACCGTCAATGCCGAGATCATCCGACAGGTCCTTCAAGGGGTGAAGGGGCCGCACCGGGACATCGTTGTGTTGAACGCGGGTGCTGCCATAGTGGCCGGCAAAGGAGCCGAAGACATTCGGGCAGGAATTGCAGCGGCGGAGCGATCGATCGGAAGCGGGACGGCGTGGGAAAAATTGGAGAAGCTGGTGGCTTTCTGTAAGCAATGAGAAAGATAGAAGGCTTGTGATTGAGTTTCGTGGCTTTCGGCACCTGAGCGGTGAGAGCGGAAAATGATTTTAGACAAGATGTTGCAAGCGAAGCGGCAGGAAGTAGCTGCCCGGAAGTCAACAGTCCCCCTTCGAGATCTCAAGGCTCGGATTCGGGATCTGCCCTCTCCTCGGGACTTTCACCGAGTCCTAGACCGCCGATCGCAGGGGGGAGGAATTCGGTTGATTGCGGAAGTGAAGCGGGCATCCCCCTCGCAGGGGGTGATTCGAGAGCGATTCGACCTGGATCAGGTGACCCAGGCCTATGTGACGGCAGGAGCGGCGGCGCTTTCCGTCTTGACGGATGAACCGTTTTTCAAAGGACACCTGGACGACCTGGCTCGGGTGAAGGGGCGCGTCTCCATCCCGGTCCTCCGGAAGGACTTTATCATTGATCCCTATCAAGTCTACGAGACGCGGGCGTGGGGGGCCGATGCGGTCCTCCTGATCGTTGCCGCGTTGGAGACGCAATCTCTGCAGGACCTT
>Ga0307428_1000747_pt1 | contig 18631 bp, 22 predicted proteins | sample SalMarWE160240MG_FD_202161 | JGI IMG/M metagenome (GOLD analysis project Ga0307428, IMG submission 202161) | Salt marsh sediment microbial communities from the Plum Island Ecosystem LTER, Massachusetts, United States - WE1603-240 | ecosystem: Environmental > Aquatic > Marine > Intertidal zone >...
GTGACACCGAGTATGCTAAGCTGGTGCAGGAGAAGAAGTCTGAGCTCTTTCGCTCCTTCTCCAAACCGGGTATATTGGCTTAACGACTTGCACGCTCATGCTCATCTTCCAATGAGAAAAGACTGTGAGGTCTGCATCCCTCAGAATGCTTGACAGAAGATTGTGAACAACTTACCGTCTGGGCGATCCGCGGATATGCGGTGGAAATCTTGTGCCGGCTTACCGACTTTTTTCGATGAGATAACCGCTGGTCCCGTCAAGTTTCGCTAGCTTGAGCGACGTCTTCCAAGAAATCGGCAAAGGCCAACAGCTCGGCTCGCAACCGCGACCACGACTCAGGTAGAGAAGAAACTAACGGTTCCATCTTCTCAGGGATCAGATTGAATGTGTAAATGTTGCGCACCAGGTGGCGAAATCGCCGTAATTCATCAAGCGCCGATGCGCTCTCATCACTTATGAGCGCTGGCCGCGTTTCTTGTATGTCCTTGGTCATCCGTTGAAGCAAATCCTGATGCCAGCTTTCGCCGGTTGCTAGTTCACGATCGCGGTCTATGTGTCTGGCAATTAGATCAAACAAACGTTCGACCCCGGAATAGAAACCATGGAGGTTCAGAGCTACGGAATCCAGGTATACATCCTGTTGATCGGTTGAACGTTGACCACCCTGCCAAGCGTGGAGTACACGCACGATCAGTCGATCTAGATCAGGCACTTCGCCTCGAATACGTTCGGACAGCTCCCGATAGACTGTGGTCATAGGTCTATTCCGTCTCGTTCAATAGCCTGCCGCAGAGATTCCCCGACTGCTTCAATCTCAACTAAATCTACTGGCCGATCGCTGATGATTTCCTCTACCATTTTCCACGCTTGCCAGTAATCCTTGGGAGCTAACCCCTCGACGGCCAAGTCTACGTCGGAGTCAGGTATAAACCAGGCTGCGTGGGCCAACGAACCAAATACTACCACTCTCCGGACCGCAAAGCGGGATTTCAGCGCCGCCGCTGCCTTATGCACACGCGTCAGTAGCTGCTTACGCGCCTCTTCAACTTCAGGCCTAACCGCAACGGGTTCTAAGCGACGTGAGGCTGCCTCCACATAATGTTCCCATTCCTCACGAGATAATTGTAGCGCAGTTGGCATGCTTTCCCCTCCCTCGCCATTCAATTATACCCACAGCAGCGGAAAATGTTACATTAACCAGTTGGCTGGGTTCGTTGCCCCGCGAAATAGGCGCCTTGGTCGTGATTGCACGGGGCAGGGGTTCATAGAGTTTATTGGGTTCGTTGGATTAGCAGTAAGGGGTAGGGATTATGGATTACGGGACAAGGGAAAAGAGGATATGTCAGGCAAACTTTCAATCAGGCCCTTTCCCAATCTTCATTTTGTGATACCGGCTTACCGCAGTATCTCCTTCAGCAGGCTTATGTTGATCTCTCAGCCGCTGTAAGGATTGGGAATGCGAACGTTCTACCTTCCCTTTACCATGAACTGATGCTTTCCACCCGAAAATGGGCCTGAATAGCCCAAAGATCTAAACTTACGGATCAACTCTTTCCGTGAAATACCGGCAATCATTCAAGCACCGGTCACTTCAGCGATCTTAAGCTCTATTCCATCGATTACTGGGATAGGATCTCCGTCGTGCAGCTTGAGGAGTAGCCATTCCTCAAGGACCCCCAACAGCTCGCTGCGACAAGCCTCTACCGTAGGAGCATTCGCCCAAACTCCGGTAAAACCCGGGATCTCAGCGAACCAGGTTCTATCATCCAACTGCTTATACGTTGCCCTTTCCAGAGCCCTATTCATATACTGAGATACCATAAGACATCACCTCTCTTGAAATACAGATTCCACGAGAGGTAACCATCCTCCCCTTTTCAATCAACACGTAGAATTCCCGTTTCGTCATCTTGCTCCCTCCTTTTCGCGCATTTATCATTATAGCATCTCGCGAACGCGAACGAGCTCGTTCATACAAGACCTTCGGGAAGGTCTGTTAAGATGTGTCCACGCCTGTTGACGGGCAGTAGTATAATGTTGGGAGGAGGATAACGATGCGCTTCGCGGTAATCATGGCAGGTGGGCGCGGCGAACGGCTGTAGCCCTTAAGCAAAAAGGAAACGCCAAAGCAGTTTCTGAAGTTGCTCGGTGAGCAGACAATGCTTCAGGAAACGGTAGAACGAATTGATCCGCTGATACCGCATGAGAAGATCTACGTTGTGGTCGGAGAGGAACACGTAGGAATTGTGCATGAACAACTCCCGATGTTGCCCGCTCGGAATAGCATCGTTGAGCCGTGGGGACGGGGAACGGCCCCCTGTGTGGGTCTGGCGGCGTTGCGACTCTCACGGATAGACCCTTAAGGGGTGATGATTGTCCTGCCGGCAGACCACGTGGTTCAAGACAAGAAGCGCTTCCTGAAGCTCCTTGAGGATGCAATGACAGTCGCGGCAGCGGGGTCACACCTGGTAACTCTCGGAATCACCCCGGACCGTCCGGCCACTGGGTACGGATATATCCAGGCAGTCAATCCATTTGCAGCGGGCGATCTCAGTACAGGCTCCGAGGTGCTGAAAGTGGAACGATTCACCGAGAAGCCGGACAAAGAGACGGCCGAGCAGTTCCTGGATGAAGGGGGCTACTTCTGGAATAGTGGGATGTTTATCTGGCGGGTCGATACGATCCTGCACGAGATGAAAGCGCACATGCCAAAGCTTCATGCTGGGTTGATGGCAATCGAAAACCGGATTGGGGCGCCTGACTACGAAGAAGCACTGGAGCGGATCTACCGTCGGCAGGATGTGACCTCGATCGACTGCGGCGTGATGGAGAAGAGTAATCGTGTCCTGGTGCTCCCCACAGGCGAGATCGGGTGGAGCGACATCGGCGACTGGAGCGCGTTAAACGAGGTCCTAAAGATAGATGAAGAGGGAAACGTCATCCAGGCTTCCCATATCGGGATCGATACGTCAAACAGCATTATCCTTTCGAAACATACATCCGACAGAGACCGCTTGGTGGCCACCCTTGTGTTTGTCGGATCTCGTCATCATTGACACTGACGACATCCTGTTAGTGATGGACAAGACCCGTGCGCAGGAAGTAAAAAGGATTATCCAGATTCAAATCGCCGAGAAGGACAAAGAGGCGCACTGAGTTGCTGCCTCCCAGGAAGAACCCCCTGACTGGCATGGCAAGCCACTAGAAAATCCGGATCTTGGATCGTGTATTTACGAGAACCGCGAAGAATGCCCCGCCTTGTAGGCGGGGATGAATTCGTGCGGTTCCAACTGGACTCGATGTCCAGTTCGGATTATGAGCTTCTTAGAGGGGTGTTCAAGGAGAAGTTTCCTGAGCTTCAGAACCGGATCGGGAACATGTCCTACCCTCAACGTCGGAGACGAGCTCCTTGGGGGGTGTAATACTCCATTTGGTGTTTATTACACCCCCCGGGGCTACGAAAAGCCGGATGCGTCCTACCTTGTGTGCTTGGAGGGTGTAGTAGCCGGTATAGGAATTACTACACCCCCCGGGGTTGCTTTCGATGCGACAACGAGGTGCATCAAACTGCAGTATGTAAATCAACCCCGCTTAGACCTATGGGTTTCGCCTCTTGATGCCCCGCCCGGAAGGGCGGGGAGGGGCGCTGTTTGAGCCACCTCTCCCTGGGAATCTCGCCTTGTTTAAGGATGCGGCGCAAGAGATCAACGCTAATTTCGTTTCGCTGTGGGTTAGGAATAATCAACCGCTGATCTCCTCGGAGCATGAACACATGTCGGCCACCTGTATAGGGTCCTTCAAATCCCAGCTGCCTCAACCGTTGAATTAGTTCACGGCGTGAAACAGGTGTGAGATGAGCCATCTAGGCTGCTACCTTCTTCGGAAGGCAAATAGATGCCTCCCCCAAAGCCGGTATCGGCAGACCTTTAGCAATACTAAGCAAAACCCAATCCTCGACTGTCTCGGCCAAGTTACGGCGACATTCCTCTAGTGTCTTTCCGCTTGCCCAAACCCCTAGCAGGCCCGGTATCTCTCCGTAGTATGGCTCCTCGTCTTAAATAATCTCATAGGTGGCTCTGGCGAGCGCGGCTTCAATATACTCCGTAATCATCGGCTTTGATCCTCACCTCCTGTACATTTGCAATCGATTTCCAATCCATGCTACTACTCCTCTAGCAACGTTTTCAAGTAGAAATCCGGGGTCGGATCTTGAATCGTTCTGGTTTTGCTCTGCATTTCTCCCCCTCCATAAGGGAGGAATGAATCTTCTCCCCTATTGGTCACATTCCATGTCGCTTCCTGATGCATTTTAGCCGATTGAGCGTGCTCATCCTACTGTACCACGAACTAGTGAATCTATCATGTCCTTACCCTGTCTCTCGTCGCTTTTCCCAATAAGGGAAGAACCTGAGCTTGCACCATGGTGATCATCGATGAATTTGATCTTGGTTCGTCGTTCAAGATGTTGCGGGTGAAATGTATGTAGCTTAGTCGTCAGTTTTACGCCCTTGACAACGAATGGATCTGCACGCACAATATGAATGAACATTCATTCATGTGGGGAGGGGGAGAAAATGGCTCGGAATGACAAGGACGAACTGATCCGGCAGGCGGCGATCCGTGTCTTTGCTCATGAAGGGTTTCATCGGGCGCGGATGGAGACGATCGCTCACGAGGCCGGGGTGGCGGTGGGGACGATCTACAACTACTTCGAGAGCAAGAGGGACGTTCTTCTCGCCGTCTTTGAGGTCGAATTTGAGGAACAGATCTCCTTCTTCGAGGGGCTTCGGAAGAGTGGGTTGTCGATTCCCGAGCAGATCGCGCAGATCCTTCAGGGACACTTCTCTCTTCTTCGGGAGAGGACCGAGCTTGCCCAGGTTCTTCTGCAAGAACGATTCAACCCGGGGGAGGGGTTCAAGGAGAAGCTTTCCAATTTCCATCGCAAGGTAGTGGAGCGAATCGAAGCCCTGATCCAAGAAGGGATCGACCAGGGTTGGGTAAGGTCCTGCGATCCTCGCATCATCGCTCCTGCGCTGTTCGCGGTCGTGCAGTCGATCGGCTCGTGGGAGATGATCCATTCGGGAACGGTCGTAGGAGGGCTTTTCCAAACGGCTCCTACCGAACTTGCCGATTTTATCTGGAACGGGCTGAAGAAAGGAGATAAGAGATGAAAGAGAAGATGTTAGTGATTATGGCAGGGATCCTTGTCGCCTTGCTCCCTCTTGTGGGAATGGGGCAGACGACAGAGACTTCAGATATGGCTGGCGGGGCGCGCCTGCTCCTCGTGGATGAGACGAAGACCTTTGCCTCCACGATGCGGGTGGGGGCTCTGGCGGGGATCCTTCGTAAGGCAGGGATGGTGGATCTCTTCGTCGAGCTTGTCGATGTCGAGTCAAGCTATGGCGATCCACTCGCTGGTCTCGCGACCGCGGAGGAACCTTACGACATTATCCTGGTCATACCCAAGGGGATCGACGATGGATCGGTTGCGCAGATCTGGCTTGTGACCCGTTTCTTTGAAGAGGCATCACCGGAGTACAGTGGTCTTCTTGCCCTCTCCGGGATCATCGATCAGATCTTCCAAGGACTCGCTACTGCTATCAACGTATCCGAGGATCTCTGGCCAGGGGGCTATGCTGCTCTTTACTTGCAGCAAGGTTGGCTTCGGTGAGGCGATTCTTCGAAACGATCGTCGACCATCCCTATCTGACGATTGGGGTGATCCTCCTCATCACGCTGGGGTTCCTCGCTTTCATCCCCCGATTACGTACGGATACCGACTTCTCACACTACATAGACAAGGATGATCCGACGGTTATGGCGATGAAGCGTGCCGAGGATCGATACGGTACGCAAGCGCTGCTCATGGTCGCCGTGGAGAACGAGACCGGGATCTTCAATCGAGAGACTCTCAAAAAGATCTCCACGATGGAGCGAGCGTTCGCTGAGCTTGCCGGAGTGGATGAGGTAACCGGGCCGTTGAGTGCGCAGGTGATCACGGGTACGGCAACAATGCTCACGGTCGGCCCAGCGGCAACAGATGAGGAGGTCCCTGAGATCCCGGATGCGATGGCCGCTTACCGTGAGCGGGTGATGGCGAGTAACACGATCCGTGACTACATCGTCTCCTCCGACGGCAAGGCGGCCGTAATCTCGATCAAACTGAAGACGGAGGCTAAAAAGATTGAGGTGGCTAAGCAGGTTGTGGCAATCGTCACGGAGTACGATAGCGCGTCGGACAACATCTATATCACCGGGCTCCCGTACATGAACCTCGTCCTTGCCAGATTGATGGGAGATGACCTGAAGATCCTTCTGCCACTAATCATCCTGATGATCATCATTGTCCTTTACTTCAGTTTCCGGACCCTGCGCGGGGTGCTGTTACCGCTGTTGGTGGTCAGCATCTCCGCCCTGTGGACGCTTGGGCTGATGGGGATATTCGATGCGCCGGTGACGATTATCTCGTTCATCCTCCCGGTGATCCTGATGGCGATCGGTATCGCGGATGGGATTCACGTCCTGAACAGATACCATGAGGAGACGGCTAAAGGATTACTGAAACGAGAAGCGATCCTGAACACCATGGAAGAGATGTGTGGGGCGGTCGTCATGACTTCGCTCACTACAATGGGCGGGTTCCTCGCGCTGTTGAGTTCGTACCTCATCCCGCAACGGCAGTTCGGCCTGTTTACGGCGGCGGGTGTTCTTGCGGCGATGATCCTCTCGCTTGTCTTGATCCCCGCCCTTCTCTCTGTGCTCAGGGTGCCGAGGAAGAGGGCCCGTGGTGAGGCCGATGGGATCCTCACACGTACCCTCTCCGGATTCGAGCGGATTATCCTCAGGCATCGCCGGATTGTGCTTGTCGGCTCGGTAGTGCTCTTCCTCTCTTTTCTGGCCGGGCTTCCCCTCCTGCAGATAGAGACCTCCCAGGTTGAATTCCTTGGTGTAAAGAACCCGGTGGTGCAGGCGATCGACGTGATGGACCGTCACTTCTCCGGCAGCGAGCAGGTGATGATCGAGATCGATACCGGGAATCGCGATGGCCTTAAGGACCCCGCTCTCTTGAACAAGCTCGTCGCCCTGCAGGAATTCTTGGAGGAGAAAGGAGTGCGGAAGACGATTTCCCTTGCGGACATGGTGCGCGAGATGAATCAGAAGTTCCACGCCGATGATCCGGAGTACTACCTGATTCCGCAGGATCGCAAACTCGTCTCCCAACTTCTCCTCCTGTTCACCTTTCAAGGAGGAAGTCTCGGGAATATGGCTTTGGGGGATTTCTCCGCCGGGGAGGTGATGGGCCTGTACTCGATTGAAGGAAGCGCCGAGCAGGTGCAGCTAGTGCAAGATCTTCAAGCATATTTGGACGATCACTTTGTCGGGCCGGTCAGAGCGGAGATGGTCGGTCCCACTCGGGTTCAATCGAGCCTCCACGCACGGATCGCCAAGAGCCAGATTACGAGCCTGGGGACCTCGATCCTCGCCGCTGGGTTGATCGTCACACTCCTCATGGGTTCGGTCGTTGCCGGATCGATCAGCCTCATTCCACTCGTCCTGACTGTGGTGATCAGTTTCGGGGTGATGGCCTATTCCGGGACCCCACTTAATATGGCTACGCTGATGGTCTCCTCGATCACCATCGGAATCGGGATCGACTATGCAATCCACTTTGTATCCCGCTTTCGCCGAGAGGTGCGTACGGGGAAGGACGGAGATCAGGTGCTTCAGGCAACTATTCAGACGACCGGACGTGGGATCGCTTATAATGCACTTGCACTTGCGTTGGGGTTCGCGATCCTCATTGTCTCGTCATTCAAGGGAGCGCGCGACTTCGGGCTCCTGGTCTCGATGACCATGGTGGTCAGCGCCATGAGCGCGTTCACCGTCATCCCGGCGATCCTTATCACCTTCAAGCCGAAGTTCTTGACGCGGAACAATGGAGTAGGAATCAGACAGGTAGGAAAAGAAAGCCAACAGAAAGGAGATAGATAATGAAAAACAAGAAGCTGTTGTCGGTCGCTCTGCTGACACTCGCCCTTCTTTGGAGCGTGGTCGCGGTTATGGGGGAGGAATTAAGCGGGAATGAAATTCTCACCCGTGTCGATCAGGAGGCCCAGTTCTTGAGCGAGGGGAGCATGATCACAACCCTTCAGTTCGAGAACGAATACGGTGACGGGACCACGTCCGCAAATCGCTTTGCAAGCTTATCCAAACAGATGGAAGGGGGAGCGAAGTATTCTCTTATCTACTTTGTGGAGCCGGAGGATGACAAAGGAACGATCTTCCTATCGGTGAAGCCAGGCCCAGATGAGGACTCTCGTATGTGGCTCTACCTGCCGGCGCTGGGGATGTCGAAGGAGCTCGTTGCGGAGCAGCAGGAGCAGAGCTTTGCCGGGAGCACCTTTTCTTTCCAGGACGTGGGGAGTCGCGACATGGAGGACAAGTACGACGCGGAACTGATCGGGGAGGAGACGCTCGTGCTTGGCGACGAAAGCCGGCTTGTTTACATCCTTGCTCTCACCGCCAACCCGGACGCCGACACCGACTATCCCACCGCGAAGATGTGGATCGATAAGGAGGGGTTCCTCATGCTGCGGACCGAGAACTATAGCGCGGAAGGGAACCTGGAGTGGATGATGGAGGTGACGAAACTCGGAGAGTTCGAGGGGAAGGTCACGGCCGATCGGATGATCGCGAGCAACGTCCTCGACGAAAGCTCCACCACGATCACTTTCCTTGAGCGTGTGCGTCCCGAAGAAGAGCTTTCCGATTCCGCTTTCGATCCGGAGAACCTGACAAGCTTTGACCCGGCTATTTACGGGTTGTGAAGAGCCTGTTACGTAAACCTTTCCTATCGCTCGTCTTCGAGCTGCCGTAGTTTCAAGCATTTTACCGCAGAGGGCGCTGAGGAATTGAGAGATCGGAAGATTGAATGATCGGGAGATTGGGGTTTAATCACTCAATTACTCAACCCTGCTCCCACTCTCTGCGTGCTTGGGGGGTGTAGTAGCCGATTTGAAATTTACTACACCCCCCGAGCGTTCTCGGCGGTGAAAGCTTCTGTTTCGCAAGGAGAAGGTCTTTGCATAGGGAGTTAGCAGGTGATAGAGTGTGAGACATGACTAGGATTTCGGTTGTTGTTCCGGCCCGTAATGAGGAAGAGAGGCTCCCACGTTGCCTCGCTGCCCTGCGCTGCCAGAGCCTGAGCGATTTCGAGCTCATTGTGATCGATTCCGCCTCCACCGATAGTACCGGGGAGGTGGCTCGCGATTTTGGGGCGCGCGTGGTCCGGGTGGAGGAACCCGGCGTGGCTCGCGCCCGACAGGCTGGGTTCGAGGTAGCCCAAGGGGAGATCATCGTCTCTACCGATGCGGATGCTATCCCCTCTTCGGACTGGCTCGAACGCTTGGTCGCTCCCTTTTGTGATCCCGGGGTGGTGGGAACGTTTGGGACCCTACACTTCACGCGTGGTGGCCTGTTGGCGGAGGTTGGCCACGCTCTCTTCTCCGTGTTCCAGAGGGCAAATTACCATATCGGACGCCCTCTCTTTTGCGGACCTAACTTTGCCGTGAGCAAGGGAGCCTTCCATGCCGTTGACGGGTTCAAGAGGGCGGATGGTTACCCAGGAGAGGCGGAGGATGTGCGGCTGGCCCTGAAGATCAGGGAGATGGGGAAGATCGTCTTCTTACACGATCTTCCGATGGTTGTCTCGGTGCGGAACCTTGAAAAGGGTCGCGTCCTCCAGTACACCATTCATCATATCGGGGTCTACCTCAAGGTTTGTTGGCTCGAACGATTGACTCGGAAGAAAGGGATCCTCTCGCAGGGGTCCTACAGGTGAGAAAGTGGGTTGTCAGAAGGGTCCCGTTGACTTGAGCGGAGAACGGGTTAAAATTTTCTCAAAACCGAGGTGTTTCTAGATGCCAGAACAGGTGAAGCGCGAGATGCTTAGCCACATGGAGCAAAGCATCAAGGTACTGAAGAGCGGTTTAGGTAAGGTGCAGACCGGTCGTGCCAACCCGGCGATGGTGGAGGACGTCTCTGTGGACTACTACGGAGCTTCCACACCGCTCAAGCAGTTGGCGACGATCGTTGCTCCGGATGCAAATCTCCTTGTTGTGCAACCATATGACAAGACACAGATGGCCTCTTTTGAGAAGGCGATCCTTGCCGCCGATTTGGGTCTTAACCCGACCAACGACGGGAAAGTCATCCGAATCAAGATCCCGAAACTCTCCGAAGAACGACGCAGGGAGCTGACCCGTGTCATCAAGACGAAGGGGGAAGAGACAAAAATCGCCCTGCGAAACATCCGACGGGATGCCAACGAGAAGCTGGACCAGATGAAGGATAGCGGCGACATCTCGGAGGACGATCACCACCGCTACCGGGAGAAGAACGACAAGGCGATCCACGACCACTCGAAGAAAGTGGACGACTTGGTTGCGGAAAAGAGCAAGCAGTTGCAGACGATTTAATCGCTTCTAGGGTGCCCGACATGATTAATCCACTTACCTCCGAGTTTGCGAGGCTTTTTCATTTACGCAGTACGCTTTGTGTAGGTATAGCTGCCGCCGTTCTCCTTGCGGCGTTTGGTTTGGGACAGGCTGCCCTTGGGGTGTTGATCGGGATGGGCCTGTTTGTGGCGACGTCGGCCTTCCTCTATGAGGTGGGACGATCCTTGTTCAACGCCAGTCCAGCGCGGCGCAGCCGGGTGATGGCTGCGCTGTCGAGCGTAGGACGACTGGCCTTCTTGGCAGTCTCCCTGGCGCTCGTCTCCCGCCTGGGACGCTCGGTCCTGATCGCCTCCTGCGGCGGATTGCTCTTTGGGCAAATGAACCTGCATCGGGCATACAGCTTGAGAGAGAGGAGCGGACCATGTTCGAACAGTTAGCCGAGATGCTCGCCCACCTGGGTGGAAAGCGAATCGTTGTCCTCTCCATTGGAGAGTTTTCTATGCGGTTCGATCTTGTGGCTACGATCACGACGTGGGCGGTGATGCTCGTACTCGTGCTCCTCGCGCTGTATTTGCGCCGTGGACTACGCCAAGAGATCGAGGAGAAGCCGAATCGTATTCAGGCTACGCTCGACCTTCTGATCGATCTCTTGAGAAAGCAGTTGACTTCTAATTTCGCCTCGGAGAGGCTAGCACAGGAGATGTTCCCGTTCATTTCCACGTTGTTCCTGTACGTCTTGCTCTGCAACTGGGTGTCGATGATCCCGTACGTCGAGTCTCCAACCGCGGACGCGAACGTTACCTTGGGACTGGCCCTGCTCGTCCTCGTTATGTCTCATGTGCTCGCCATTCGCATGAAGGGAGGAAAGAAGTACATTCACGGGTTCATCGAGCCGTATCCGTTTATGCTCCCGTTAAACATTATGGGAGAGCTGGCCAAGCCGATATCACACGGGTTTCGTCTGTTTGGCAATGTTTTTGCGGGATCGGTCCTGATTGCAGTTGTCACCGCGAAGTTTGCTCCGGTGATCGTCCCGCCAGCACTCAATCTGTTCTTCTCGTTGTTGATGGGGGGAATTCAGGCGTTTGTATTTGCTATGCTGGCTGTCGCGTACATCAACGTGGCGGTAGAGAGTTAATAGGGAGGAGATATGTTGCAAGAAGCACAGAGTGTTGTGAGTCAGATCTCGGGGGCGGACATCGCCACGGCGGCAAAGTACCTTGCTGCCGGCTTTGTAATGGGAATCGGAGCAATCGGGTCAGCGATCGGAGAAGGGAACGTAGCTGCGCACGCCCTGGACGGGATGGCTCGCCAGCCGGAAATGGAGGGTGCGCTCATGCGGACGATGATTGTCGGCCAGGCGATCACTGAGTCAACGGGGATCTACTCGTTATTGGTGGCAATCGTCCTGTTGTTCGTCGTGTAAAGGAGGCTATGTTGTCTTTCGAGTGGGGGAAGATCGTCAAGGACATCAACTGGACCTTGGTGATCAATCTGATCAACTTCGCTACCCTCCTCTACCTGCTGAAGAGACTTCTGTTTAGACCGGCGTTAGAATACCTTGACCGGCGGCGCGAGCAGATCGCTGCGAGGATGGAATCGGCAAGAGTGAGCGAGGAGAAGGCGGCTGCGCTCGTAGCCCAAAAGGAGACGACGCTTCAAGCCGCACACGCACAGGCTCGGCGCATTGTGGAAGAGACGACCGCGCGCACGGAAGGTATGATCTCCGCTGCCAAGGGTGATGCCAAGCAGGAAGCTGCCCGAATCCTTTCCGAGGCCCGCCGGCAAGTCGAACAGGAACGAACACAGATGGAAGCGGATCTGCGCCGCGCCTACGCGGAGATCGCTGTCTTGGGCGCCTCGCGCGTCCTCGATCGCGAGGTCAAGATAGAGGACCATCGCCGCTTGCTCGATGAACTCCTTCAGGGGATCGATGACGAGGCGTTGAGGATGAGGCAGTGAGATCACGCGAGATCGCTCGTCGCTATGCGGAGGCGTTGTACAAGCTTGCCGCCGAGGAAGCGTTGGTCGACACGATCGAGGAGGACTATGGCCAGGTTCTCACCGAGATCGAAGGTGTTCCCGATTTCGACCGCTTCTTCACTCATCCACTCGTCTCCCGCGAAAGGAAGAGCGAGTTAATCGACCAGGTCTTCCCCGATCTCTCGGCGTATCTGCGCAACTTGTTCGTGCTCCTGATCCGGAATGGTCGCGAAGGATACCTTGACCTGATCTACGAGGAGTTTCGTTCCTTGCGTTCGGAAAAGGAGGGGATCATTAGGGTGAAGGTTCTCACGGCGAAGGAACTCTCCACGAAAGATCGCGAACGGTTGACGGATCGCTTGGTCAAGGTGCTCGGGGAGCGGGTGAAGCTGGAAGAAGAGGTCGATGTGAGTCTAATCGGCGGGGTGAGGATCGAGATTGGAGGGAAGGTCCTCGACGGAACGTTGCGGACCAGGCTTGAGGGTTTACGGTCCTTTATCGAGGGATAGGAGGAAGAGACGTGTCATCACCACGTAAGGACGAGATCAGCGCCATACTCAAGGAGCAGATCAAGGGGTTTCACTACGACCTCGAGATGAGCGAGGTTGGGGTGGTCGTCGAGGTTGGGGATGGGATCGCCCGTGTCTTCGGGCTGCAGGAGGCGATGGCTTCGGAGATCGTGGAGTTCCCGAACGATGTCTACGGCCTCATCCTCAACCTGGAGGAGGAGAGCGTCGGGGTAGCCCTGTTCGGGGAGAGCGAGTACGTACAAGAAGGGGACGAGGTTCGACGTACCGGGCGTGTCCTGGAGACCGCGGTCGGTGAGGCGCTCCTCGGGCGGGTCGTTGATCCGCTCGGGCGTCCGGTGGACGGTAAGGGGGAGATCGCCGCGACCGAACACCGGAAGGCGGAGATCAAGGCCCCGGGCGTGGTCGAGCGTCAGCCGGTCGATACCCCTCTCCAGACGGGCCTCAAGTCGGTCGACGCGCTGACGCCGATCGGACGTGGGCAGCGCGAGCTGATCATTGGCGACCGCCGCACCGGGAAGACGGCGATCGCTCTCGACACGATCATCAACCAAAAGGGGAAGGGGGCCATCTGCATCTACGTCGCCATCGGCCAGAAGACCTCGACAGTCGCCCGGGTGATAGATACCCTCGAACGGCACGGGGCGATGGACTACACGGTCGTTGTGATCGCCGACGCGAACTCCCCCGCACCGATGCAGTACCTCGCTCCTTACGCCGGGTGTGCCATGGCGGAGTACTTCACCTACAACGGGAAGGATGCCTTTATCATCTATGACGACCTCTCCAAGCACGCGGTCGCCTACCGCGAGATGGCGTTGCTATTGCGACGCCCCCCCGGACGCGAGGCCTACCCCGGTGACATCTTCTATACCCACTCGCGCTTGTTGGAGCGTGCGGTGCGGCTCTCGAATGCTCACGGTGGAGGGTCGTTGACCGCGTTCCCGATCATCGAGACCAAGGCGGGCGACATCACCGCCTACATCCCGACGAACGTAATCTCCATTACCGACGGGCAGATCTACCTCGAAGGGGACCTGTTCAACCAGGGGTTCCGCCCGGCGATCAACGTGGGAAAGTCAGTCTCACGCGTGGGGGGAGCGGCGCAGATCAAGGCGATGTCGCAGATCGCCGGTGAGCTGCGGCTGGAGCTATCCCAGTACCGCGAACTCGAGGCGTTTGCCGAGTTCTCTGCCGACCTGGACGAGGAATCGAAGGCGCAGCTCGCGCGCGGGGATCGGCTGATGGAGATCCTGAAGCAGGACCAGTACCACCCGATGCCGGTTGAGGAGCAGGTCGTCTGTCTATATGTGGCGGTGGAGAACCACCTGGCTGACGTCGAGATCGGAGTGGTGCGCCGGTTCGAAGAGGAGTGGCTCCACTTCCTGCACGCGGAACACGAGGAGATCTTCGCTGCCCTGCACGAGGAGCAGGCGTTCACCGATGAGAGCAGAGGTGTGTTGGAGAAGGCAATTGCTGAGTTTAAGGAACGTTTCGGAGGGTAAGTGGCTGAGAACGTCCGTGTGATTAAGGATCGCATCGGGAACATCGAGAACATCCGTCAGATCACCAAAGCGATGAACGCGATCGCCATGACTAAGGTGACGCGGATGAAACGTCGAGTGGCCGCGGTGCGCCCGTATGTGGAAGGGTTCGACACATTGGTAGCGGAAATCCTTGCCCAGTCGATCGGCACGGGCGAGCCGCGCGCGGCCGATCTGCACGCGGCTGAGTCGCATCCCTTGACCGTTGACAATGGCTCCTCCGATGTCGGTATTCTTGTCCTCAACTCCGATCGCGGCCTATGCGGTCGGTTCAAAGGAGAGATCAACCGAAAGGGCGAGGAACTCCTTCTTGGACACGACCACGCCGTGAAGATCCTCGCAGGAGGAGAGAAGGCACGCGCCTATTTCGCCCGTCGCCCGGTGGAGATCCTGAAGACCTACACGCATTTCTATGAGGATCCAACCCCGCGGATCGCCGAGCAGATCTCCTCTGACCTGATCTCTCTCTACCTTGAGGGGGCACTCGGGCGGGTGATCCTCGTTTACATGAGGTTCGTCTCCGATCTTAAACAAAGGCTTGCAGTGGAAGAGTTCCTCCCAATCAGGGTCGAGGCAAAGGGGAGCGATGCGCTCATCGAGCCCGATCCGGCTCGCATGCTCGACGTCGTTCTCCCTCTCTATTTGCAGGGGAAGATCTTCTCCGCGCTCCTTCACACGAAGACGAGCGAGGATGCGATCCGCCGTCAGGCGATGAGGAACGCGACCGATAACGCGGATGACCTGTTGAAGACCCTCACCCGTTCCTACAACAAGGCGCGACAACAATCGATTACGCGGGAGATCTCCGATATTATGGGCGGGGCGGAGGCATTGAGAGATTGAATGATTGAGGGATCGGGAGATTGAGTGATTGAGAGATTGAGTGAACGGGGGATGAGCGATGGAAGATAAGAAAGCAGTGGGGAAGATTACGGAGATCAAGGGCCCGGTCATCGATGCCCGTTTCGAGAAGGGGTACATGCCAAAAGTGAACGACGCGCTACGCATCGAACGGGAGGGTGAGAAGGACCTTGTCCTCGAGGTGGCTCAGCACCTTGGCGATGATGTGGTGCGGGCGATCGCGATGGACTCGACCGATGGGCTCTCCCGGGGAACGCAGGTGCTGAATACCGGTGGACCGATAACTGTCCCGGTCGGGCCGGAGACCCTGGGGAGGATGCTCAACCTGACCGGCGAACCGATCGACGAACTCCCGGCCCTTGAAACGAAGCATCACTATTCGATTCACCGTAGCGCGCCCTCCCTCCTCGACCAAGAGACCGAGAGCGAGATCTCTGAGACGGGGATCAAGGTGATCGACCTCATCGCTCCCTTCCCCAAGGGCGGGAAGATCGGCCTCTTCGGAGGGGCCGGGGTTGGAAAGACGGTCCTCATCATGGAACTGATCCGTTCGATCGCCTACGAGCACGCAGGGTACTCGGTCTTTGCCGGGGTAGGGGAGCGGACACGTGAGGGGAACGAGCTCTACCTGGAGATGAAGCAGACCGGCGTCCTGAAGAACACCGCCCTCGTCTACGGCCAGATGAACGAGCCGCCCGGGGCCCGCTTCCGCGTTGCCCTCACAGGTGTGACACTAGCCGAGTACTTCCGCGATGAGGAAGGGAAAGACGTGTTGCTGTTCATTGACAACATCTTCCGCTTTGCTCAGGCCGGTAGCGAGGTCTCGGCCCTCCTCGGCCGTATGCCCTCCGAGGTCGGGTACCAGCCGACCCTCGCTACGGAGATGGGAGAGCTGCAAGAGCGGATCACCTCGACGAAGAGAGGGTCGATCACCTCGGTGCAGGCGATCTACGTCCCGGCGGACGACCTTACCGACCCCGCACCGGCGACGGTCTTCTCCCACCTCGATGCGGCGATCACCCTCGACCGCAAGATCGTGGAGAAGGGGATCTACCCCGCGGTCGACCCGTTGCAGTCGAACTCCATCATGCTCGATCCACGCGTCATCTCGCACGAGCACTACCGCGTCGCACAGCAGACCCTGCAGATGCTGCAGCGTTACGAGGACCTGCGCGACATCATCGCCATCATGGGGATGGATGAGCTCTCCGAGGAAGACAAGCTGACCGTGCGCCGTGCGCGTAAGGTGCAGCGGTTCATGAGCCAGCCATTCCACGTCGCCGAGCACTTCACGAACAGGCCTGGGGCATACGTCAAACTGGAGGAGACGATCAAAGGGTTTGCCATGATCGTCGATGGTGAGTTGGATGACATACCGGAACAGGCCTTCTACATGGTCGGCGCGATCGATGAAGTCCTCGCCCGCGCCAAAGCGGCGGGGACGATACAGGAGGAAGAAGAGGGGAGCGAAGAGGGGGGCGAAGAGGATAAACCCGTTCAGGTTTCTTCCCAAGAGTCTTAAGAAACGGATGTTCCGCTATACCCCGGCGGGGTTTCCCGATCCCGCCTCCTGCGGAGCGTTCTACGACGCACGCTATACCATCTTCTCTGGGGAGGATATGATGGCCCTCGAGTACTCGGGGCCGGAGGCGCAGCGCCGCCTGTTTGCGCGGGCAACCTCTCTCCTTCCACCGTCCGGCAAGGTCCTCGACCTCGGCTGTGGCCTCGGCCACCTCATCGACTACATCGAGGAGACAAGCCTCTCCTACGACAGCTATCACGGGATCGATGTCAGCGAGCGTATGGTGACGGAGGCGGGTCGTCGCTTCGCGGGGAAAGGGTGCGCCTCCTTTGAGGTGCGGGATATCCTGATCGATCCCTTTACACCGGGAAGCTTCGACACCGGTTACATCCTGAGCGTCCTCGGCTACCCAATCGGGGAGGATCCGGTAGCGATGATGATGGAGATCATCGAACAGATTTTCTCTGCCTGCCGCGTAGGGATCGTCCTCTCTCACCTCGCGCCGGGACGGAAGGAGGACCTCAAGTTCACCACCGTCCCCGAGAAACTCGCTGTTCGTTGCGAGAAAGAGCTTGAATCCAAAGCGCAGATCGACGACAACGGAGTCGATTTCACCTATCTCCTCTCCTTGCGCCACTGAGTTTTTCGAAAAAATGGGGTCAGACCTTCATTTTTCGGATTCTTTGTGATAGACTGGGATCACTATGACAAGACCCTTGCGATTGGAATACGAAGGCGCGCTCTATCACATCACCAGTCGTGGGAATACGCGAGAGAGTATCTTCCTTGACGACAAGGACCGGACACGATTCTTGGTGATTCTCAGCGATGCTGTCAAGAGATACGGCTGGATCTGTCATGCATACTGTTTGATGAGCAACCACTACCACCTCCTCATCGAGACGCCTGACGCCAACTTGTCTCGCGGGATGCAGTTTCTCAATGGGATCTACACACAGTGGTTCAATCATCAACATCAACGGGTCGGGCACCTCCTTCAGGGTCGCTTTAAGGGCATCCTTGTCGAGAAGGAGAGTCATCTCCTGGAACTGGCCCGCTACATCGTACTGAACCCAGTTCGTGCGAAGATGGTTCGAAGCGTCCGTGACTGGCCGTGGAGCAGCTATAGAGCGACGTCTGGGCAGGTTGATGTGCCCGACTTCCTTACGATCGATTGGATTCTCTCACAGTTTGATTCAGGCCGGGGACCTGCGATTTATGCGTACCGCAAATTCGTACGGCAAGGACGAGGGATCGATCTATGGGAGGAGTTGCGGGCAGGTGCGTTCCTGGGGACCGATTCGTTCGTGGATCAACTGAGGCCCCTATTCAAGGAGAAACCGTTCGATCCGGACTATCGCAAGTGCGAACGCTTTGCAGCACGACCGAGCCTGGAGGAGCTATTCGCGGATGTTTCCGACAAGGCAACCCGCAATGAGCGGATTCATCAAGCTGTACGAGTCCATCACTATACACTCCGAGAGGTAGGGGACTTCGTAGGGTTGTTGTACTCCAGCATCAGTATGATCGCTAAACGCTTTCATGAGACTCTAAAATCCTAAAAATGAAGGTCTGACCCTGTTTCTTTTGCTGTTTCCTTTGGTCGTTTCGAGTCTTTTCTCATTGGAAGATGAGCATGAGCGTGCAAGTCGTTAAGCCAATATACCCGGTTTGGAGAAGGAGCGAAAGAGCTCAGACTTCTTCTCCTGCACCAGCTTAGCATACTCGGTGTCACTG
>Ga0307428_1000748_pt1 | contig 18605 bp, 20 predicted proteins | sample SalMarWE160240MG_FD_202161 | JGI IMG/M metagenome (GOLD analysis project Ga0307428, IMG submission 202161) | Salt marsh sediment microbial communities from the Plum Island Ecosystem LTER, Massachusetts, United States - WE1603-240 | ecosystem: Environmental > Aquatic > Marine > Intertidal zone >...
TTTAATCTTGAGGAATTGATTGAGAAAAAGACTCCTCCCAAGGTAGAAGAACCCTCGACAGAATACCCCAAATCTGCTACAATTCCCCCCGTGACAGAGAAGCCGGGGAAGGCCGCAGAACCCACCGTAGAAACCCCGAAGGCCGAAGGTGGGATGGAAGAAAAAGTCAAATTATTCCGTGAGTACGGTGCGACAGTAAAAGGCAACAAAGTCATTTTATATCGTGGCGGAGATGTATCTAAAGATGAATTACGCAATTTGCGATACGGTGATTATCTCTCTGCCTCTGAGAAAGGACCGGACATCACAGGCAATGAAGGTGCTGATGCATACGGTAAAAATGTGGTGCGGCTTGAATTACCTCTTGAAGAAGTTGAAGTAACAGGGGCAGGAGAATTTCAATACAAAGGACAAGCTGAGTCATTAAAGAGCGGCACTAAATATCCAGAAGCTATATACAAGGCTTTCAACGATTATTATGGCTCTAATTTTACAGCAAAGGAAGTCGATAAAAAAAATGAGACTGAGGTAAGAAATGTAGCATCAATGGCTTTAGAGGGTGGAAGAAAAGAATTCGATGAGTTAATGGCCAAGCATCACCCTAAACCATCCCGCCCCCCGGAAGTGGGGGGCGCAATAGGAGAACCCGTAACCTATGACATCACCGGAAAAATCGAACAGCCCAAAACGCCTTATAAGGTTTCCGAGGAGGCCCAGGATCTTCTCGATGATATTCGGCAGCCGGATAAAGACGCCCTATCCACCGCAGGAGGAAAAATGGGGAGGGCTGGAGCAGGCGTCAAAACCCTTTACAGCAGATTCAAAGAAGAAGCCCAAAAAACAGGACGGGTTGACCTCCGCGGTCAAAAAGTAAAAACTGTTGAGGATCTGGCCGTTCTTGCTCAGGTCTACCGAAATCCCCGCTTTGAAACCTTCCGGATATTCTATCTCAAAGATGATGTTATCGTAGCGCATGAGGGTATTACCTCGCGGATGCCGGGATATAGTGCTGTCTTCTGCAAACGTCCACAGTTTGATCTTTATAAAATGAGAGATCGTATGAAGCGTTTGGATGCGGATAGCTACTATTTGTTGCACAATCATCCTTCTGGAAAGACAAAGCCATCGCGTAACGACATTAACCTTACGGGCTATTATGCAAGCCGAGTTCCAGGCTTTAAGGGCCATGTGATCATCGATTCTGGTGTCTATACAATACTTGGTGAAGACTATGATGGATTGATGGGTACCATGCATGGAATTGAGAAATCATTGCCGGACCTTCCTCAAAACTGGAAAGATCCTCTTTTGCCTGAACCGTTGGCGTTTGGAGGCATAACAAAAATTACTGGTTCAACAGATGTAGCTCAAATCGGTCAGGCATTTAAAAAACGAGACGATTATATTGTCTTGCTATATCGATCAGCAAACACCACTGTTAATGCCATTCAGGAAATGCCTTTTGGTCTCTTTACAAATGTGGAGGAGGCAAGCAATTATATACGGGGTAGGATGAAACAATTCGGATCCCAACAAGTAATCGCTTATATAGGCAACCCCAAATTGGCCAAAGAACTCTATTCAGGCTATCCAGAGCACTGCACCAAGCAACTGATTGAAGATGGCGTTTTACTTGATGTCGTCTATGATTTACAACCCGAGCAGCAGATACCTGTTTCAGAGAGAGATTATGGTGTTTTTGCTAAACCACGCATGATAGCCGGGATCCACGAAGAAGATTTCCCTGCCATACGAGTGGAAGAATCCCGCGAACCTACCGATGAAGAAAAGGAATGGGCCAATAAATGGATTGATAACATACTCAAGAAGGCAGAGGAAGAGGAAAAAAAGAAGGCTGAGATTCAGGATAAAGAGACCATAACCCAGGCGAAGCGCATTCGCAAAGAGCAGGACTATTTCGAGAAAGACTATCCTGAGGATACCAAGACTACGGCCCGGGAAGTAATCACCCATATTAAAAAGCGCAAGAATTTTGATTGGGAAGAGGGGAAGCCCGATACCTCAGTCTTAGAACGCCTGATCGCATCCCCCGAGTTTTATTTCGAAAAGGTACCTGCAGCATGGAAGGTGTTTGAGGCAGGATTAAACCGGACCGATGAATATTTCATGAATTTCAACCAGATGACGATGGAAGAGGGAGAATCCCTGCTCGGCAAGATCAAGCAGCTCCAGAAGAATCGATTGATCGAGTACCGGAAGCTCAAAAACCTCATCACCTATGCGGACAGAAACAAGATTACCTATACGGAAGAGGGTCTCCGGGATAAGGGCTTTTCCGATCAGGCTGTCGAAGCCTGGAAGAGCTATCGCAGGATTATGGACAATGGTTTTGATACGTTGTTCGCGGAGATGCGCGATATCATCGAAAAGCATGAGGCCGCAGGGATCCCGCTACCCCAGGTGGTTACTCATGTGGCCGGCAAACGGGTGCAGGTGGACCTCAAGACCGCGCTGGCACAAATGGGAAGTATGAGAGGCTACTATGCGCCTCGAGCAAGACGGGCAGGGAAATATATGCTGGTAGCCAAAAAGGAAGGAGTAAGCCCCATACTCGAGTTTTATGACATAAAAATCACCCCTGCAGCGCCTATGCAAATCAGGGCAAAAAAGCTCAGAAGCCAGGGATATCACGTCACGCTCAGCAAGGCCAAGACCATGCCCGAAGATGTATTCCAGCTGGCCGGTAAGACGATAGGACTGCAATCCATGATCAATACGGCACTCGACCGCATCAAGAAAGATACGCCGGCTACCTTGGAGGACTACGGGCTGACAGGCGAGATGAAGGAGCGGGATTACCTGCTCAGAGGCCCATTCAACCCTGCCATGACAAAGGCCTTCAAGATGCTGGGCGGGAAATGGGTCGCCTATCCAGCAGGGGAGCCCCGGGCATGGCACTTCATGGATCCACCGAAGGATATTGAGAGACGCATCATCAACGCCCTGGGAGGGATAGAAGAAACTGCCCTAGATACGGAAACGGCCTTTGCTTTTTCTCTGGCCACCGAATTAGCCAATATCGTCAAGGGAAGAGGATTCCGTTCCTCCATGATCAAGCGGGGCGCTGAGCTGGGTAAGGAAGTGTGGGCCGGATATGAAGAGGATCCCCTTAAGGCTGCCACCCAATATGCGAGCGGTATTGCAGCGGGGATGGCAAAGAAGAATATGGCCGGCAAGATGATGCGGGCGATTACCGGGACGGATATCCCCTGGAGCGAATTCGAGGGTACCTATGAAGAGTATATGGACCATGTGAAGCGAAACCGGATCGACCCGACAACGCAGCCCAATATCTTTCGGGACGCTACGGTCTACATGGAAGAGATGCTGAGAAATGAGGAGTTTTCCGATCGGGTAATCGGGGTCATCAAGGGGATTACCGTATTGAAATATCTCGGAGGGAGACTGTCAGCTCCCCTGGTGAATCTCACCGCGCTTATTACTTCCGTGCCGGCTTCCATGAACGGGTATGCCAATATTCCTATCCATAAGACCTTTGGGCTGATCGGGAAGGCTATGGATGAATATGCAAAATATCGGTTCGGCAATCGGGAGGAAATGGATCCGGATCTGGTGCGGTTGTTCGATCATATTTATGAGAAGGGTTGGGGAACCCCGCAGTATAACCGGGAGGCACTGTCCGTACTCAAGAGTAAATTCGGATCCGGCTGGAATAGGGCGATCGATTATGCCATGTTGCTCTTCGGAGCGACCGAACATCTGAACCGTGTCTCCACGATTGCAGGTACCTATATAGGGCTCAAAGAGCAAAAGGCAAAGATGAGCCGTGAAAATATGCTTATGACAGCCAAAAAGACGTCGGACCGAGCCCATGGCATCTACGGCAAGGCTACCATACCCCATTACGCCCAGGGAAAGAATATCGCTTCCTATGCAATTAAGGCATTCTATGTCTTCTCCAAGTTCAGCCATACCTACCTGCAGAACATGTATCAGCTCGGCTTTAAGCAGGGGAATAAAAAGGCCCTTACCTATATGATGTTGGCGCCGGCGATCATTTCTGGATATACAGCGGCACCGATTGTAGTAGAGGTCCTCAACATAGCATTGAGCCGTCTATTGGGGGTCGATGATCCGGAGGAAGACTTCTACTCCTGGCTTGAGGAAAATCTCGGGGAGTTGGCCAGCGATTTTGCCCGCTTCGGTCTGTTTGGTGTTTTGCTCGGTGTATCGCTGAAAGGATCGCTCCGCATAGATATGCATCGCGGTATTCCCACAACGCTGCCGGAGCTCGTAGGAGCTCCTGGAAACGTACTTACTGACGTTTATTATGGAGGGAAAGATATCATCAAGGGGCGGCCATACCGGGGCATTGAGAAACTGGCTCCTCGCATGGTTGGACAGCCCATGCAAGCCATACGGGAATATCGGGAAGGGGTGACTACCAGGCTGGGGGTACCGAAATATCTCGGTAAGGAACGTATGGAGCCTTCAATGGTAGATTCTGTCCTCAAGTTTTTAACCTTCAATCCAGCTGGCATAGCAAAACAGAAGGAACAAAAGTGGTCCGAAACGAAAAAGGTCCAGAAGTACCAGGGAATGCGGACTGAGATATATGCCCTGATACGGGACTACTACAATAAGCCTGCTTCGCAACGCTCGAAGGCACGGTGGGCAGAGATCATGCTCAAGGTCGATGATTATAATGACCGGGTAAGTGAAAAGGATCTGGTTGGTATTCGAGGGCTTTCTCTCATAACGAGGGAATCAATTAGAACGGCATTACGCCAATATAGATAGGAGGTACTATCATGGGAATCTTATCTTCAATAACACCATGGGATCTAAAAAATATGGATGTCTGCGAGCTGATAGCATCCGGCAGCGCGGCAATGAATAATACATTGGATAACGCCGTAGCTGTCGATCAAGGAGGGGGAATTGTCAAGATTCCCTGTACCGGCCATGGCTTTGTAGCTGGCAGCATGATCGGGATCAGGGGAAGCACCAATTATGATGGCACCTACGAGATTATCGACGATGATCCCGATAGCGACAGCAATGCCTTCACAATCTACGCGACTTATGTATCCGAAGAGTTTTCTGGCTCGGAGACGGTGCGGCCGGAGCTCGAACCAGGAGTACCCTTCCAGGTTCTTGAAGCACGTCTGCATTTGAGCGCTGTTGGAGGTGCCGCAGAAAATTATGTCATAACGCTCGATTCAGGCCATGGAAGCGCATTTGACATAGATTTGGTTACCGAAAATATGAATGCTCAGGCAGATATCGATACGGATTGGACGGATACCTATCACTTTTTCAATGATGATGATCGGTTGTTGTTCACCTATGCGAATTCAAACGGCAAGACCTGGGGATTGGAAGTGAAGTACGCCGTAGCGAAGCCGTAGCAAACAGGCGTTATTATGATGGATCCAGTATATATCTTAATATTGGCAATCGCGGGTATGCTTACTGCGGCCCTTACGGTGCTCAAGATATACTCCATGCGCAAGGAAACAACGCCGATAGGGCAGAACAATCTCAAAAGCAAGATGAAGGACTTGGAGACCCAGTTGGAAAAAAAGCAGGATATCCGTTTGTGTGACGACCGGCATACGAATGTGCAACGGGAACTCTCCAAAGGAGATAAACAGTTCAAGGCTATTTTGGAAGTTCAATCAAATCAAGCTCAACTGTTGGCCCGGATCGATGAGCGGGTGGAATTTTTAGCTGATCAAAACGGATTTAAGAGGAAGTGATGAGCAATTTATTAAAAGTTGTCACTCTGGAAAGCAGCGATCAGGGTGCGATCGGTGCCTTTCTCTTTAATGAGAGGGTATTCTGCTGGGCGCTTCAGCCCGACTCTGGGGATCCTGAAAAGCCGCGGGTCCATCCGGGGATCTATCCTGTTCAGCGATTCAGTGGGTATAAGTACAAGAACACGATAGAGATCATCGTTCCTGATCATGAATATGTATTGGTTCACTATGGGAATATCGAGAAACATACGGATATGTGCGTACTCATAGCTCGATATCCCGGTTATCTCAGGCCAAAAGGCAGGATCCACAAGGTCAGGGCCATCCTGGATAGCAGGAGCATTTATAAGCAATTCCAAAAGGAGATCGTACCGCTGATAAAGCCGGGCGATCAGATTCAATTTATCGATTTTTACTATAACTTTTCACCTTTTTGACCAAGGAGGACGTATGGGCTTTTTTGATGTAATTAAGGCTGTGGGTAAGACCGCAGCGAGTTTTATTCCCGGAGGGAATGTGGCTATTTCCGCTCTGGAGGGCATTGGCAAGATGGCCCAAGCGGTAGGAGGGGACACTGGAAAGAAGATCGAGCAGGGTCTCTCTACAGTGACAGACGGACTTAGGGAACTTGGCCAGACCCCGCTGCCTCCTGAGATCCAAGTGAGAATGGCCGAGATAAAGACAAGTCACGAGCGCGAGATGGCAGAGATCAACTTCAAAGAGAAGTCGCTCCCCTATGAGGATCAGGCCGGGGGTAGGGAGGTGATCAAGACGGGGCTGTTGAGCGACGATCCTGTGGTCCGCAGGGCCAGGCCCACCATGATGCTCTACTTAGGTAAAATGTCGATTCTCTACGCTTTCTACGCGCCTGTCTCGGTTATAGCCGCTTCCTATGCATTACAGGATGTAACCATGGATTTATTCATGGGAATGGTGAAGTGGATTGGGGGTTTCCTATTTACGGCTTTCATGACCTCGTTCACCGGTTACACAGTGGGACGTTCTGCTGATAAAAAAACGGCCGCCTACGAGGCCTCGGGGCTTATCGCCCCTGGATCACTCAAGAAGTTGGCTGGAATCGCTAATAAAGTGGGGTCGTTAGGGTTTTAGGAAAGGAAAGAGAAAGTTAATCCCAGTGCTCATCCCATTTGGGAGGGAAGAATTTCCGCTCTATCCATTTGTAGAGTTTGTAGACTACAAAGATCAAAAACAGAATGGCTACCAGCTCACCTTTTATCCCCAGGCCCCATATGATGGGAAAATCGTACATTCCCCTTGTATATGTTTTCTCCAGGAGGAAGGCAAGAAGAATTTATTGATTCATATTCAAAACGTCCTAGCTCAATTAACTTCCTCACATAACATGGGATTGTTATGATGCGCTATGGCAGGATTCGAACCTGCTTGGTTTCTGGCACCACGCGACCATGCGCAGCAGTCAAGGGCGGTAACCCCATCATACCTTCGACCTTTCGGCCTATCCAGTAAGTCCATTCCAACCTTTTCTATAGCGCATTGAAAGATTTTGTGACAATCGCTTGTGACACTACCACAGAAATCTTCAGAAAAGCTAGTCGGGACGACTGGATTTGAACCAGCGACCCCAGCGTCCCGAATACAGAGGTCATGGATAAGTATTTGAAATCATTAAGGTCGGTGTTCAGATTCAGTCTCATCTATCCCCCACGAAATCTGAGATTATCCCACATTCTCTGTGACACTTTTTGTGACAGTAACGCCAAGCATCACTCGCGAGCGGTTTTACTGGTCGGCTCAAGCGACTTGTTAGCGAAATCTTTATAATCGAAATGTGTTATAGACCCTCCATATATTGCCATATCAGTCATTTGTTTTATGACAAAGGCCATTACTTCGGGGTTTTCTGGATATATTTTTCTAGCAATAAAAACCAAAAGGTTTGATAGTTTCCAACGGGCTTGATACCATTTTGGTTTTTCTTTTACGATGATGTCATAAGTTTTCATATTTTACTCGCTAACGTGTGTATCAGCCGCCCGTTGTCTTTCCAGCAAAATGATTCAACAAATTGTCCGTGATTTGCCCACTCACGGAGCCGGTTGTCATTTCAGGGTCCGCTGGATCAGCCTGATGGGAGGTAGCCCGTAATGCAGCCAAAAGCTCGGGCAATGCCTCTTGCAAAGTAAGATAATCTTGATGCTGCCATGAGAATCCACGTTTCTGTAGGCGTTCACTCAATGCATTGATGTTTATCCAGGTTGATGATTCCATAAAAGTCCTCCCATCAGCATGAATAGATGGAAAATTCTCCATCTATTTCGATATCACATGTGATTTCTGCCTATCTTTTCTATTTTGATTGTTCCAAAATCTAGCTTCTCTACCGCAGCCTGAAGATGTTCTGGTTCAAGGTGAGCATAGATTTTTGTTGTACTTGGATCTTGGTGGCCCAGGAGCTCCCCCACGGTATTAAGCGGTATTCCTTGCATGACCAAATGCGAAGCGTAAGTATGTCTGAAGGTATGCCACCCCATTCCCCGCTTGTAAAGCCCTATCCTTACCAAAAGTTCCCGGAGATCCCTTCCAAGATTGTTTAGTCTAGGCCTCCCTAACTCGTTACTGAATGCGAATTTACTCAGCCGTTGATATTGTGCTCGGCGCTCCAAGAGCATCCCGTGACAGGGCTCAGGGATCGGCACGGTTCTCATCTCCCCGCTTTTCGGTTGCCAGCGTAAATGGTCTTTTGCCTGAATAACCAAGAGCCATGACTGGAAATTGATGTCGGTCCACTCAAGATAGACTAGCTCCATCTTTCTGAGGCCGGTATAAACATCCAAAAGGATCATATCATGAAGATAGGTACTCGAGCTTTTGTGCAAAACGAGATCCACTTGTGCCACGGTAAGGAAATTAGGTGCACTCCGCATCTTTTTGATTTTGTATTTACTTATTCCAATGCAAGGATTTTCTTCTATCATCTTCCATATCACAGCCTTATTGAACATGGAGCGGATAGCATCATATTCCCGGTTGACGGTACGTTCGGTTACCTGAGAGAGACGTTCTTCTTTATAATCCTCGATCATAAGAGGCACTATTACTTTTTCTTTGGCCCATTCACAAAAGCGGGTAAGGATGGATACCTCCCGGTCATACGTGCTCTTTCTATTGTTCTGCTGTGAATACCTAAGATAACGCTCTTTGATGCGGTCAAGGTCGGTCTTTACTCTGGTCCGGGGTTTATAGTCGTTGATGAGGCGGGCTGCCTCCTTCTCGGCTTTCTTCTTATCGGTCTGTGCTGTAGACAGCTGTATGCGCTTATTGTCATGATAGAAATCAACGTACCAGAAAGGGCTATTTTTGCGCCGATATAGCTTCATGGTCCTCGAAGATTAATATTTCCCCAGGATCAATGTCAAGTGCCTTTGACAGTTTGATGATGGTCTTGTCCTTCACGCCTCCACCATTGGCAAGGCCGGAGTAAGTTTTATGATCTATACCATGGGTGCGACAGAATTCCATGAGCGTCAGGCCTAGCCTGAGGCGTAAGATCTCAACCTTTTCAAAGTTTATTCGGCGTTTGACCATATCTATCGGGTTGATAAAGCGCAGCGGTCTTTATGCTGTCGCCTGAATTAACTGGTTATTTTCGGGCTTCGATAAAAGATCAATGCCGAACGGCCCCATATCGTTGAAAGTTGCTCCACACTCTTTGCATTTGAAATTGACCGAAAGGCCACCATGCGGCCCCTCAAGAAAATAGTTTGTTTTGCAAAAAGGACACCCAACCTCGAAAAACTTTTTATTATCTGACCAGTGGTCAATACCTTCATTGCTATTCATTGCTTACCTCCTTGAGAAAATAACTACTATTTTCCCTGGGCTATTATCTTTCCACAGAAGCTGCAAAGAATTGGATAGCTCTGCCTCTGAAGGATCACATGGTCCAACTCCAAGCGTATCTTCGCTGCAGCACAGGAAACACAAAAATAGTCACCCGGTGACTCCCTATCCTCGAATGCAAAGGTTAGATCATTTCGTTTTTCTGCCATTGGAGACCTCCTTTTGGTTTGTTTATCTTCTCTCTCCTTTTTAGCCCATTCGTGTAGCGTTTTAAAAGCCGCTGCAATACCGCTTGGGATCTGAAATGTCTTTATTGTCTGCTCCTCATATATAATACTGGCCAGTATCGCAGCGTCCCTCATCTCTGAAGGGGTGTAATGACATTGATGGATATAGGCACACATCATATTAACCAGGGCCGCGAATTGACGATCGTGCATATATCTTTCACGCGGTGATTTAAGCTCAGTCATTCTTTCTCTCCCTTCCCCGTCCATGGCAGCATGGTAGGCATACCGCCTTTTTGATAGGCAACCTCGAGCTGTGGTTTCAAGTAGTCAGATGCGGTGCGACCATCGGGCAGCATGATATTGCCTAAAAACTCTTCCTCGAAATCACATACGCCACACTCCACGGCTTCGAGCTTCGCCTTGATGATCAAAGCCAGGGCCCTCCATCGCTGTTTGCAGGCCTGCTCCCATTCCTTAAATGCGGTAGACTCATCCCGCTCCCTGCCTGTTGGAGTAAGGGTAAATTCCTCGTCGTCTTTATCAGGGAGATCCACGGTGAACTTCACCATGCGATCATGGATCCGGAACATGATGTAGGCCTTTTCCTTATCCCATCCAGAGAGGCATTGATCAGCGCCGTATCTGCGGAGCGTATTTTCAATCTCCTCTTTGGAACGATCAATGCTTACCTGTGTGTTGGTCGCATATCTACCGGCCATACTTGTTTTCCTCCCTCCATAAAATCCCCTGGCACATCGAAGATCCTAACTCGCCCAGACCATGGAAAAATCCTCTTTTTGTACTCCTTAGCATCATTGAAAACGAATCCATATGGCCCGAAGAACCAAGGGCTCAAATGGGTTTCTACACAATCAACCATAGTCACCTGGCCGATGAACGCGCCGAAAACATAGTCGCTTTTCGAGGGCATTAAAAATTCTCCCCCGAATGTAATAGCAAGCCACTCATATCCTTCCTGATCCCAATTCTGTGAAGCATGGATGAGAAGAGGTCCACGATATGGATGACTCCACTTTCTATTCTCCACCGGCTTTCCATGGAAGATGCACCAGGCCCAGGGCTGCTTCATAGAAAGGGCCTTGAATCCATCGGTCTTTTGCCACCAGGCACTTTTGACCAGGGTAAAAGGATCCACCCGCTGCGCGCCGAGTGCCAGGGCCCTGTTACGTGCCCGGGCCGTGGTAAGATCATAATGCGCGTGATGATGACCAAACCCAGGAGTCTGAAACCACTCGCGTTTGAGCCCGAGTTTCCGGGCGAAGAGATGAAGCTCGAATTCGTTGCTATCGCTGACCATGTGGCCTATGTCGTCAATGAGGATCATTGCATTTGCCTGCATATCCATTGAAGTTGCGGAAACATTATGGCCATCATAATACAAGCCTCATCGGATAAGCGGCAACCCCTGGAGACGGGGCTTTTTGCTCCTCTAGCTCTTTCTCAAACTGCTCAATGTTTTCATGGGTTTGAGGGGAGATTCTGGTAACGAAGCAATGGACCGGAATACCGCTCTCTGTCGCGCCTTCCCAAACTCTGGCAGGGACACCATTTAGGGTTACAATTTTTTCAGTGCTTTCGATTTCTATTTTCACTTTCTCCTCCTTCCCTTATAGGGCAATGTTATTTCTTCCCGGTGCCCGGATGTGCCCGCCGGTATGCTTTATATTCTTTGGCAAGTTGGGCAACGCTCTTGCGTTTGTTAGTTGTAGGGTGTTCTTGGTTGGGTGAATCAGCCTGACGGAAGGCGGCTTTTCGCTTCCCCTTAAATGTTTCCACTCAAATTTCACATCATCATGAAACAGATCCCCCATAAACTGCACACCGATGATCGAAGGCTTTTTGACTTTCAGAGGTTCCTCAAGACGGGACTCGATCAACACAGGTAAACCTCCTGCATAAGCCTTTTGAATATGCTCTGGTATCAAGGGATTCTTAGCCAGCATGTTCGCCCTCTGGATATGCCAGCAATCCCGGCATCCCTCGCTTACGGGAGTACACCGCATAGCGAGAGGATTCCAGGTGTAGTCTAAATATTCAATGGTTGTTTTGTTCATGGCTTCCACCCTTTCGGGAACGGTAAATCCCATTGCTCAATAACAGTCTCCCAGTTGATATCCTCCGCTGGTAGCTCCGAGCCCCCGACCCTCAATATCGCCGCAAACTGCTGCTGTATCGCTGGCTCCCGAAGCACCTCCACCCCATTCCTGAGCACTCCTATGCGTACTGGCTCCATGTCGTCACAGAGCAAAAACTGAGTTACAGCACATTCTCCGCAGAGCCCCTTTTTGCTTAACCGAAACGGTCTTGCATTTGGATTTTTGCTGTTTCCCGGCCGGCAAGGTCGGCCACATCTGACACATGGTGAGATATTGGGAATCATTATGTTACCCCTCCCCAATATAAACAGGTTTCCCACAAAGTTCTTCGATCTCGCTTTTGAATCGTGCAGCATCACTATTCGCATCTGAGAGATGGAGCAAGTGGATCTCCCTCACCCGCGACATATCATTCGCACGGAAGAGCCCCAGGGCGGTTTGTAGCGACATGTGATTCTTGAGGATACGTTTCCCCACTTCCACATGCAGGTGGCCGCAGGTGACATTGTTGGTGAGGATCTCGGTGTCGTAATTGACTGCTAAGGCAATTAATGTGAGTCCCTTAAATCTGTAGGGGCAATAACTGCTATCAACTACGAAAAGAGCTTTCTCCTGTCCAGACGCTAAGAGAAATCCCAAGGGTTCTGTTGAATCGTGAACAATATCGAAAGGAAGAATTTTCCAAGATCCAACTGTGAATTGTTTTTTAGATTCTATTGTATGAAGCCTATGTCCATCGATATTGAGAGCCTCTTTCGTTCCCTTGCTTAAATAAATATCTATGCCAGATTTAGCAGCGTCTTTTGCTGCTTTCGCATGATCTAAATGTTCATGGCTTAATAACAGGCCATCTAGTTTTGATGTTTGATAATTGAAGGCTTCTTTTATCTTTCGCCAAGGCACTCCGCATTCAAGCATGAGCAATGTTTTACCATCCGAAATCGAATAGAGATTTCCAGAACTACTGCTGAAATATGATTTAAATTCGATCAAGATTTATAACCCCAATGCTTTCGATATTGACCAACCTTTGCTTCTTCTAATGCAAACAATATTGTAATTTACATTATAATATTTGGCTGCCTCTTTTAATGATCGAAAATGAATTCCATTTATTTTGACACGAATTGTTTTCCTTGTATTTTGTTGCTGTTTTGATTTAGGAATCCATGTGCAGTTCTCGGGACAATAATCGCCATCGTTATTTTTACGCTCAATAGTCAGGCCATCTTGATAACCGTTTTCTACGGCCCAATTATAGAAGTTCTCAAAGGTAAACCATTCCTTGCAGATTGAGATTCCTCTTCCTCCATAATACTTATAATTTGGATGAGAGTTGTTAAAACATCTCTGCTTCATTGCAATCCAAGTTTTATAAATGGGTTCATTTGATTTACCATGAGTCCTCCGACTATCAGCAAATTTCTCTGCCCTTAAACAGCCACAGCTTTTCGCAAATCCATGCCACAAATCACGAGAACTCGTTACAGTGCTGTTTCCACACTCACATCGACAATGAAAGAACCTTGAATTATGCTTAGGTGGAGCCTCAGATAGTACCGTCAACTTCCCAAATCTATCCCCTGGAAGAATATTATATTTTGCCACAGATCTTTTCGGCTTTAGTTCATTCCAGCTTCTGCGGCTACATTTTGGACATTTTATGGGCATAGATGTTCTAGGTCTCCATCTATGCCCACATCTTTTGCAAGTTAATATTTCGTTGCACCTTTCCATCAGAAATCAGGGCCCCCTCCTCCCGCGGCGGCCGTTTGAGGTTTATTGCCGTTGATATTATCCATATACGCCTGATAATGAGGGCAGATGATCCTTCCACTGTCATCCTCCCGGTCTGGACATTTCATGCAGTCTGCTTCCACATGAACTACTCGGCCTTTGCGGGAACAATTAAGTCCGACATCGGGCTCCCCCGGTGGAGGCGGTTCTTCCTGGCCTTTTTGCTCTCCTTGGCCGGGTGCAGGTGGCTCGGTCCCTTGCCCCTGGTCCTTTTGCTCTTTTTCCTTGATCGCTTTCAGCAGTACATCATGGGCCTGCCTTGGCAAAAGACCGCTGATATTGATATTTCTACGCTCGCATTCCGCTTTCAGGATGCTGGCCTTATCTGCCGGGTAGCGTTGCTGGAGCTCTGCGGTGCAAGGGTCCCAGGTCTGCTCCTGCTTTTGTCCTTCTGTCGTTTCAGGGCCGGGGCCGGGGTCGCCGGGATCGCCCTCGGGGTCAATATCAATGATCTCCTGGTTAGCGTGGTACTCAATCTGCTCGGCTGCCTCTGCCTCGGCTGCAACGACTTCTGAGCGCATAGCTGCGATCTTCAGATGCTTATCATCGCTGCTGTTGATGATAGGCTTACAGGTGCGGTTGATGATGGTTTTGCGGCACATCTCCGCAGTGAATTCGTCATGAGTAGATCCAGCTTTGATGCTATTGTCCTTCTCGATAGGATGCATCTTGCTCATCGCCCAGGCCTTTTTGATCTCATCAAAGGTCATGAGCTCGGTTTTCTTAACATCGCCGTCTTTCCTTATGACCATGCAGTAGGCGGCTTTGATCTTGCCGCTGTTGATCGATTCAATGGTTTGTTTGTGCTTCAAGATCCGCTTGCGGCCCATGACAATCTCGTACTGAAAATCGTCGCCTTCGTAGACTGGCTCAGCTATGATATCCTCGATCTCGGGATCTATCCGTTTTGCCAGGGCCTCGCTGCCGAAATAGGAGCGCTGGAACGCGAGCTGACTTCCATAGGCTATGAAATAGCCTTGGTCCTTGGCCGGATTGAGCCCGGTGATCACCATATCCATGAGGGAATTGAGAATACTGGCTTTTGTGCAGACATCGAGGACAGGGCGCTTATCCTTATCCACGGTGTTCTGCAGAATCAGCCAGGCACTCTTGAGCGCGTTCTGTGGGCTGTAATCCGGTGGGAAGTGGATCTCCCCTTGCGATTGCAGTGCTTTGATGCGCTTGCTTACCGCATCCAATGTTTCCTCTTTTACTGCTGTTAATTCTTTACTGCTCATACATTACCTCCATTGTTGGATGATCTTCGGAGACCATCAGTTTTATAGTCTGTGTCCCGGGATCCAGAATCTCCGTCACCGATTCAGCGTGATCGATGAATACCGGCGCCTTAATGCCGTAATGCTCGGAGAGCGTCCTAATGATATCGAGACCGACATTGATCTCCATGCCGGTATTCAGGCCTTCGCCAAAGGGGACTTGATTCTCTCCCCCCAAAGCAATACACGTTTCGCTGATTCCGCCATTGATCTGTTCCTCGAAGAGTTTGAACCGGGCAAGCTGAAACTTGGAATTGATTTTGCTCTCGAGCAGATTCACCTTGGCCACGATGAAACGATCAAGCAGGGATAACTGCCCTTCCAACTTTTCATATTCCGCAGCGAGGGCCTTTTCCTCTGCCATGAGCTCTTGGATCCGGATCCGGGTTTTCTTAGAAGTCTTTACCTCAGCAATATGGCCCTGGAGCGTTGATCTCTTACCCTCGAGGCCTGTTGTATCAGGAGAAGGCCTTCCGGTGATCTCCTTCTCGATTTCCGCAATCTCTGCCTTGATTTTATCGATCTTGCTGCTATCGAAAGGATTATTGAGAGGCGTATCCTCTATCTCCTTGATCTTGGCTTCCAGGGCCTTTATCTCCTTATCTATAGCAAAACTCTTTTCTTTGAGGGCTTCAATATCCCCTTTCAGCTTCTCGTTCTCAGTTTTCAGGCGCTTTCCCTCGGAGTTAATACCTCCTAATAAGCTGGCCTGATTTTGGTTATGGTGTTTGATTGCAGCATCGACTTGATCTTTAGGGAGAGCTTGACCGCAGGTAGGGCAGGTATTGGATATGCCATGCTTGATGCCCTTCTCCTCTATCTCGTTGTACTGTGTGCGAAGCCGGGCCATCTCTTTCTCGTTGTAGTCAATGGCGTTCTGTTTCCGGGGCAACTCATTCAAAATATTGGTGAGATTGCTTCGCTTTGCCTTTATTTCCTTTTCTATGGATTCGAGCCGATCTTCTCTATCCTTAAATATGCCCCGGTGAACTTTATCTTTCTCCAATTCCAGCTCGGATACCTGCGCCTGCAGCTCCGCTTTCTGTTTCCGCAGTTTCGACAAATGCGTATCGTCACGCATGGCCTCAATTTCTTTATCAAGCTCAGCTATCACGCCCTGCATGATGTCAACGTCATAGCCGGATATATCGGTAAGGCTTCGCTGGAGTTCGTCGATCCTGGCGGGGATTTCCTTTAAACGATCATTGATTTTGGACTGCCTTGTTTTGATGAGCTCCTTTCGGTCATTCTGTTTTTTCCCATCTAAGATTTCAGGGAGCACGGTAAGGGACTCATCGGATGCTATGACGGCCTCATCGGAGATGTCTCCGCAAACCTCGAGGAGTAGGGCCCGGCGCTTTTGCCAGTGAAGGGAATTGAAAAATTTTGGATCGGTGAGAAGTTTAAATATATCCTCGTCTATGATATGAGAAATCCGTTCATCCCATTCGTTTGCCTTGACTGGCACATCATCGATATAGTGATCAGTTACATGGCCGGTGAATTCATGGTTGGCGTTCCCCCGCTTCTTGGTGTACTTCTCCCGAAACACCTTTTTTAAGGAGATCTCTTTCCCGTCGACGTCGAATACGCCCTCGACCATGTGATCGAGGTTGTGTACCTCCTGACCGTTGTTGAGAGTTTTCAGGGAGAAATCGGCTTTCCCCTCAGCATTTTTCCCAAACAACAGATATAAAAAAGCTGAAAATAGAGTTGTCTTTCCAGCGCCATTGACTCCCAAAATAACCACGCTCTGTCCGTTTGGCTCAAAGACAAAGTGACGAATGCCCATAAAATTATCCACCGTTAAACGGTTCAATTTAATTTCCATGAGCCACTCTCCTTCTGATGGGTTCATTTATTGCTTTTTCTATATCCCATCCGTATTGGTTAAGACGGGCCTCTAATGTTGTGTACTTCATACCTAATATAGCAGCCCATTCTTTGAGGGTTTTTGATTTTCCTTCATAGCTGATAATATGATTTTGTCTTGAATTCAAAGCCTGTTCTTTGTAGGTTGCCCACTTACAATTCTCAGGGCAGTAATCGCCATCATTATCAATGCGCTCGATGGTCAAATTATCTCGATAACCGTTTGCCATGGCCCAATTATAGAAGTTTTCAAAGGTAAGCCAGTCAGAGCAAACAGTGATCCCTCTGCCACCATAATTTTTATATTTAGGTGTCTTTGGATTAGAGCAACGGGACTTCATGTTGCGCCAAATCCTGTAGATCCTTTTTGGTTGATTTCGGCCGCCAGACAAACCATGAGTAGTGCAAGCCTTTAAAGCATTTTCTTTTCGGAGGCAACCGCAGCTCTGAGCTGAACCATTTTTCAAACGAGAGCCCCGCGTTGTTATCACATTTCCACAGTCACATTCACACAACCAGCAAGCAATATGGTATTTACTTTTGCCCGCAAACCTTATAACGGTGAGCCGACCAAATTTTTGCCCAATTAAGTTCTCACCCTTGAAATTCTCAAGGGATAGTCTTTTAAGTTCGATTTTCACGGCATACCTCCTTTCGTTAAGAGTAAGATGGAAATCACAATCCCCCCCGCGAATCCGGTCAGCAGCATGGCGATCCCCAGGAGCGCGGGGTTTTTGCTCCATGACAGGAGGGCCGCGATTATGGCTATGACACAGAGAATGTCACCCATGGCGATTTATCCCTTCAATAGCTCACTGATCGCGTCCATGTTCTCACAATCTTTGCATCCTTCCCGGGGATCCGGAGGCTTAGACAACTCGTAAATTTCCCTTGTTTTCTCTAATGCCTCATTTACGATACCTGAGTCTTTTTCAATCCTGACAGGAAACGCTTTGAACCCCATGCTAAACCCATCTTCGTTAAGATTGTGAATGGCAGCTGTTTCATCAGTAATCGGCTCCATGTAAATCAGATAGAGAGCTGTTACTGGCTGTATGCCGCGTTGATCTGCGATGATAGCGTAAGAATTGAGTTGAACCTTATACATCGGGAGGAGTTTGTCCTGAGTCTCGGTGTACTTGGCGGTTTTGTAATCTGGAATAATAACATTCGCTTCTTTGCCTAACAGGAGGAGGTCATCAGGAACACCGCTCAATATGATGTTTTCCGAAGGGATCTCCGCTATAAACTTTGACCAGTGGGGGACCTTTAAATATCCTGTTATATCCCCCATCCCTTTTAACCATAGAGGCTTTGGATTATCCCTACTATCAATCAGAGCATGCACAATTCTCTTGGTGTACGCATCAATCGATGAAAAGATCCCTGGGAAGATCTGCCAAGGTAGCCTGTTGTTGATTTTGAGTTTGATCCAGAAACACCGTGGGCAGAAATCATCAAGGGCCACTTGACCTAAGTTCTTTGCGCTGATTTTTATTCGCTCCATCATTCTCCTTCTCCGCCCTTGGGGATGATAGATAAAGTAACTATCATCCCCTTGAGCACAAGGCTGGCCTCGGGCAAAGGCCATTCCTGGGGGGCTCTGTCTAGGTGGGGCTAGGCAGGGCAGCAGGCATATTCTTGGCGCCGTCTACCCTGCATTGAGCGCTGCCTTTACGATCCGAAGGGAGCTGATTGCTCCGAGGTCGATGGGCTTAGTCATTGCTGACTGCATTTCTCTTAGCC
>Ga0307428_1000750_pt1 | contig 18496 bp, 29 predicted proteins | sample SalMarWE160240MG_FD_202161 | JGI IMG/M metagenome (GOLD analysis project Ga0307428, IMG submission 202161) | Salt marsh sediment microbial communities from the Plum Island Ecosystem LTER, Massachusetts, United States - WE1603-240 | ecosystem: Environmental > Aquatic > Marine > Intertidal zone >...
GATCAACTTCATCAGCTACCGGACAAATATGCACAATCTTCGCCTTATTCCACCCTGGGGGAACTTGCGCTTTTTTTATCCTATTTGCTATCTCATTAATAATCTGTTTTCTTTTTCCTTGATAATAAGAATTGTGAAATGTAGTAGTATGAAGAGATAAAGAACCGGCAATATTAATTCCTTTCAACAAACCATCACAAGAAAAGTCTAATCCTCTACTGGTAATTATTCCAGTAGATAGACCAAGTTTACAAGCGGTAAGAGAAGAATAAACCGCTGAACCTCCAATTAATCTTTCTCCAGGATAAATATCATAAGTTACGTGTCCTATGGAAATAAAATCTGGACATTTCATCATTTATCCTCCTTCCATTTAACCTATTCTTTTTTTCAACTTTTTTTTCTTCCTTTTTAATTTTGTCGCCTTTTATATTTTTAAAAATATTCTAAGCCGTCTAATTCTACTTTTTATTCTGGTTCACAAAAATAAATATAAAAAATATTTATACATATTTTAGGTTTATATTTTTATTTATTTAAGTATCTAAGTACATCTCCGAAAGTCTTCATCTTTTCCACATCTTCGTCTGGAATTTCTATATCAAATTCTTCCTCAAAAGCCATTACAAGGTCAATTATATCTAAAGAATCTGCACCCAGGTCATCAATAAAAGAAGAATTTTCCGTAATTTTGCTTTCATCGATTCCTAATCGATTTACGATTATCTTTTTTATTCTGTCCGTAGATTCCATTCTAGTCTTTTCCCTCCTTTCACATTACCATGCCACCATCAATATTTATAATTTATCCTGTAATATAATCTGCTGCAGATGTTTTTTAAAGATTCGATTTTTGTTATAAACTCGCAATTTTATGTTCCAGCTTATATTTTTTATTGTATTCCTTGATCCTCTCCCGATTTTTTATTCCCCAAAGTCTTCTCCTGGTCCGGCAGGCCTGTCTATGTTCCTCATAATATTTTTTATTTCGCTCGATGATCAGCGTTCTATGCTCCTTATAGTATTCTCTAGCTAAAAGCTTCAACCAATCCTTATTTTTATTCTGATAATCTTTTTCATAAGATCTCATTTTCTCCTTGTTTTTAGCCCTCCAAGCCTTGACCCGTCTCAAAAATTTTTCTTTCTGGGCCAAATATAGCTCCCGTCTGTGGGCATTCCGGCAAGCCCGGCAAATATTAGTCACTCCCCCCTTATATCGCTTGTCCTTGGCAAAATCTCTAATACTTTTAACTTCTCCACACCTTGAACAAGTCTTAAACATTTAGTCCTCTCTCTCCCCTAAATTTTTTATGATAGTCGATTACCCACTTAGGACTGGAATAAACCTCCTTCAATCTCTTTCATTCCTTTTTTTTAAAATTCTCTTTAGCTATATCTCTTTTATACAATTTAATACGGAGTTCTTTCTTTAAATTCAAAATATAATCTCCTATAAAATTTTATCTATGCTTTCGCTTATATTCCCTATTATATTTTTTAATCTTCTCCCGGTTTTTTATTCTCCAAAGTTTTTTCCTGACCCGGCAAGCCTGCTCATGCCCCTGGTGATATTCCAAATTCCTTTCTTTAATTGCTTCCCTATTTTTTATATACCATTCCCGGGCATTCTTTTTTAATTGCTCCTTGTGTTTTTCCTGGTGATTTTTAGAATATTTGCTTCTATTCCTTTTGTTAATCTTTTAATATTTTTTCTCTTTAGCTCGTATTTCGCTTTTATTTTTACGATAATAATTCATTTATTCTATTACCCGGCAGGCCTTACAAACATTAGTCCGGCCACCGAGAAGAGTATTTCTTTTGTCTCTCGAAAATTGGTAGGCCGGTTTTCTTTCTCCACATCTCGAGCAAATTTTAAAGCGCCTATCTGCTTCTTTTTCTTCTCTCTCTTCAAGCTTTTGCTCTGTATCGGAAAATCGAGTAGAAAATTCAAAAGATCTCTTTTTAACCATAAAACCCCCCTGATATTATTTAATTCCCTAAATTCTGTTCAAATTCCCTCTTTTTTAGTTAATCGGCTATTATTTGCCACCTTCGCGGAAAAAAACCTTCACAAATAGCCCTGGGTGCCGTTTCTTCAGGTAGTCGCTTAGGGATTATCTGCAAATATTGACCCGGCTAAAAAAGCCTAAATTTCGCTTCTGGTGCGATTTTTCTAAATTATCGCTTATATGGCTGTAATATTCGCTTTTTTCGACTCCAGATCTTATTTTTTGACCTTCTGGCCAGCTTATAAAGACTGCTTACTAATTTATCCATTTCTTATAATCACCACATTTTGGATACCTGCCCCCCGGAAGAATCTTCTCCAAAAGACCGGGGGACAGGGACCGGCGGCCCGGGAAAAATGGCAGCATAAAGCCGGACCACCATAATTATTTCTTTCTTTTATTTTTTAAGATCTAAAAATTATTTTATCTAATTTTCATTATTCCCATTTACTTTTAGTCTTTTTAAAATTGGAAGAACACCAAGATAAACCGCCAATAAATATTGCCCACATAACAATTGTAGTAATTATTGCTCCTGCACTCATTTTTCTTTCACCTCCGATTTAGTACTGCTAATAGAGTTACCTTTAGTCTTTTTGGATTGGAGTACAAAACTTAAAATTAAGGTTACTATCAACACAATCCATATAAAATTACTGGCCCATCTGGGGTATCCGCCATAGGACGCTTTTATATCTGGTATAAAACCTCCGTAAAGAACAACAAAAGTAAGGCCGATTGGCACAACTAATTTTACCATCCAATCAAACCAAACACCGATTTTAAAATCAGAAGTTTTATTTACGTATTCTCTCAATTTACTCACCGGGAATACCCAGCCTACTACTAAGCAGGCTAAGATACCGGTTATTAATAAACCATAAAAAGCGACTGCCCTATCTAAAATATCTGCTCCCCAGTAAAGTCCTCCGTTGGTAGTAAACAAAATACCTATAAGAAAACTGACTATACAAAAGATAAGGGTAGTTTTTTCTCTATTCCAGCCAAATTTATCCATAAGTGGGGAAATTACTCCTCCATAAGCTAAAAAGTAGGCCGAAGAAAGTCCCATTAAAAATAAGCAGGAAAAGAAGATGACTCCGAATAGACTATTGGCACCAGGCAACATAGAAATAGCTACCGGCCAGCTTACGAAGGCCAATCCCACACTGGAAGTACTGACTTCTCCTACGGGGATAGATAGGGATTGCATAATAAATCCTACCACGCTAAATACCGCAAAACCGGCAAAGAAACTAGTAGCGCAATTACCAAAGCCGGTTATAAAAGCATTATTATTAACATCACCTTTCTTTTTTATAAAACTACCATAGGCATACATACCCGCCATTCCTAAAGAAAGAGTAAAGGCAATTTGGCTAAAAGCAGCAAACCAGAGGTCTAAATGGCCTAACTTACTAAAGTCAGGAGAAAGATAATAGTTAAGACCTTTAGTCGCTCCAGGTAAGGTTAATCCCCTCAATACCAGGACTATTAATGAAACCCAGGCAATAATCATTACATATTGAGAAACCGGTCCAATAACTTTTGTTCCTTTGTATATTATTAAGAAAATAGCTATCCATACAATAAGTAGACATATGATTAGTGAACCTATAGGTGTTCCTAATTTACCCGGTCCGGAAGAAAGTTGTAATACTTTCTCAAAAAAGAACGAACTGGCTCCTTTAGCACCGGCTTCTCCTCTACCCCAGGCCATAGTAGTAGAAGCACCTACATAACGTAATGCCCAGGCCATAACTACAGTATAATAAGTATCAATTAAGAAGGCACAGAAGACCGCCCACCAACCGAGCCATTCCCATTTTTTCCCAATTCCGGAAAAGACACCAGGAGCACTGCTTGCAAAATATTTTCCCATACCAAACTCTACTATTAACCAGGGGAGACCTATCAAAATCAAACCTACCATCCAGGCTATTAAGAAAGCTGCTCCGCCATATTTATAAGTAAGATAAGGAAATCTCCACAGATTACCTAAACCGATAGCAGATCCCAATGCCGCAAAGATAAAATAACTTCGCTTACTCCATGTTTCGCGTTCCATTTTTTTCCCTCCTATTATTTAAATATTATTATTTCAATCGTTCATTATTCTAAAATATGTTTTATTCTACTATTTACCTCCTTTTTTTAATCTAAATAATATTTTTCTCTGAATCACCTCTTTTTTTTGTTTTTCCCTCTCATGGGAATTTTAAAATATCCCTGCCCCCTTTGAAAATATGGTCAAAAGGGAGCAGGGGCCGGCAATCCGGTAAACTCTCGTCAAAAAAACCGGATCGCCGGGATTCGATTACTTTAATTTAAAATCTCTAATATTTTTTAATTAACAGATAATTACCAACACCAAAAGCTATAATAATTATGATCCATATAATTATTTACTCTCTTTTTATTTTCTGAATATCTCTTTTAAATTTTCATTAGCCTCATTAATTCCTTTCACAAAATTTTCCCATTCCTCAAATTTAAAGCCACAAGAGGCCGAGACATCAGCGGAGGCAATATAAAGGCCTATTTCATCATCATTTAATTCACAACCAAGAGCTAAAAGCTCGCCGATCTTTCTTTCTTTTAATAAATCCTTTTTCACTTTTTTTAATTCTCCTTTCTTAAAATTAAAATTATTTGTCAAGACTTTCTTTGCCAAAGACTAAATATATTATTCCGCCTATAACTAATAAAATCATGATCCAGGTCCCCCACATATTACTCAGCTCCTTTTTTAATAAAACATTTCTTTGCTTTCCGGCTCGAATTTTATCAGACATTCCCCTTCATCAGCTTTAATTTTTATCTGCAATACCTGCCTTTCAAAAACATTAAAGGGCTTTCCGTCTTTTGTCAGGAAACTATCTATCCCGAATAGAATCTTAGCGCCGGATTCTAGTTTCGGAATTTTCCGATACCAGGATTCATTTATGCAGGCCTCAATATTATTCCAATCAAAATCATTATAGTCAAATATACTGATCAGCCCGCCCGGCTCTCCTAAAATTATCAAAGTTTCTTTATCTGTTTCCAATATCACTTCTGCATATAATTTTGTTTTAGGGTTGCAGCCGGTTAAGGCTAAAATTAGGAATATGACAAGGACCGTTAACAAATATTTCCTTTTCAATTTTTCAATTCTCCTTTCTAAAAAGGTAACTTCCAGACTTTTCTAATGATCTTTCTACCGATAACCTTGTTTTTTACCCTCCGGGCAATCTTCTTAGGATCGCCACTTTTTATCTTTTCCACATCGTTGGCCATCCTGGCCAGGTTATAGAGAAATGAAACTGTCTTACTCATAATTAAATCCTCCTCTTTACTATTCTTTAATATGACCTAAACTAAAAAAATACTTTCAAATGAGTCTCCTTCTGAGTCCTTATGCTCATTCAGATACACCTTTCCCTCTTTTATCTCTTCTAAAGCAATTGAAACAGGATTTTTAAATTAGTTTTTATTAAAGGCTTGGCCCCAGAGAGTAATTGCTTTGCCCTCTTGGCTACCATCATAGTCAACAAATATCTATTTTCTTCCATAATTCTCGTATCTATCCCCTTTAAATTTCTTCAAATTCATTCAGAATCTGTTCAAATTCTCTGTTTTTAACCAGATCAACTATTTTTTGCACCTTTAGCCAGAAAAAACCTTCACAAATCGCTTGTGTGGCGTTTGTTGAGAGCCCGGCTTGTCATTCTACCTGCAATTTATGACCCTTTAAAAAACCCTTTAAAATCGATTTTTAAATAACACTTTTTTATATTTTATTATTTTGCCGGTTCGCAGTGATATTTGCCTTTATTGCCCCCTGGTATATCGCAATAGATATTAAGATGCTCTGGCTTGTGAGTCCAGATATTAAACTTTTCTTCGTCGCTTTTAGTAAATTGCCCCAACCCTACAATATAAGTGCGTTCAGCTTTAATTATCGGAGTCTTTAAATCCCAGTTATAATTCATAGAAAATTTTACGTTTGTCCAGTCAAAATTATTATTATTTATGATTCTAACTTGAGTCTCCGAAAATCCAATATTTGCATCTAATTTAATTGTTTCAGTTTTGCTCGACACACTACAACCGCAACCTGCTAATAGAAAGATAACCGCAATAAAAAGAATTAAAAAGCAAATCTTTTTATTCATTTTAAATTCTCCATTATTTTCCTACTTTCTTTTTAATTTAATTTCTCCCGGTTTTACTCGATCCATTATATCTAACCGATTAGCATATTTTCTAAGCTCTCTTTCTTTTCTTTTTCTTACTAGCTGACAGCAAAAATAAATATAAAACAAACGCTAATATTACGCCCACAACAATTATAATAAACCTCGAAGAAGGAACGCCTATAATACCCATTATTTTAATCCCCTTTCATTCACTTCAGAATAGTCTCCTGTAAAATTCGATTTAAAAGTTCTTTCTGACTCTTTTTAATTCTGAAATTGACTTCTATATATCCGTTATTATCTAACACTAAATTTAACGACGGTCTAAATACTTCTATTTGCTTCACCGTCTCAACTTTCGCTATTGGCTTTAGAGGAGTTATTTTCCTTCTCTCTTTCCGACCGGCTGTCTCTTGAAATGCTTTTTTAATAATACCGAAGGTCGTCTCTAACATTGCTTCTTTATTCTCTTGAAATTCTCTTTGATTATCGAAAGTTATTAAAACTCCAACTCTACGGCTAACCGCTTCATAATCTCTAACGAAAAGAGATACAGCACCTAAAGAAGAATAGGGAATTTTTGCCCAAACCCGTAAATTTTCTCCCTTTCGAATTAAAATATAACAAAAAGCAAACCCTTAACCGAATATTTTACATAACTTTGTAAAAATTCTTTTCTCACCCTTTTAAACCAGTAATAAAACGGTCTAATTGAAAATAGAGATCAACAATCCACTCTAACCGCCCTTTAATATGATATTCCTCGTCAAAATTCATTAAATTACTCCTTTCAATTTTTTTTTCTCTCTCTCTGAGTTCTTGAGAGAATAAGTCTTCAAATTCATAAAACTTTTTAACCTTAAAAACCCCCTTTTAAATAACCCTGCCCCCCGTAATGACTGCCCAGAACCGGAGAGCAGGGAACGGCAGTCTGGAGAACTCTGGAGAAGTAAGCCGGATCACCGAGATTCAATCCCCTTTATTTGTTTTAATTTAGCCTTTTTATTTAACAAAACCTTTCTTTCCCTTCTTTCCCTTCTTTTCCGATTCATACTCTTAGATTTAGCACCTATAATTAAATAAAAATCTCTTTCGTTAAATCTACCTTCTTTGATATCTTTAACTAAGTCTTGATAAAATCTATCGAATTCAGTTAAAAAACTTAATCTATCGGGGCACATTAATTTTCTCTCCTCTTTTTTTTATAAGGGGCAGATTTTTAATCAGATTTTACCTGCCCCTTACTGTAGTTCAGTTAGCACTCTTCAATTTTGAGAACCGGACAAGAGAAATTTTTGCTTATAGACAACCACCACCTTTTAAATAGCCCTGCCCCCTAGTAGAAATACTAGAAAAGACTGGGGAGCAGGGACCGGCAACCCAAATAAAGGAATTGGAATAAATCTGGATTGCCGGGATTCGATTGTTTATGTCAATTTAATACTGTCATTAGCCGTGTTTACTCCCTTTAACGAATTGATTTCATCCTTAATTCTAAAGGCATAAGAGGCCGAGACATCAAGAGAAAGCAATATATAACCTATCTCATCTTCCTCCTGCTCAATCCTACGGTTAGAAATTCTCCGATCTTAGTCTTTGATAATAAGACCTTCTTTTCTTTTTTTTCATTATTTACCACTTTTTTTAGTTATTAGATATGCCACTATTCCTGCTATGACTACACTTGCTATAATCCAATACCACATAATATTATTTTACCTTCCCTTTTTTACTTTTTTCATCACTTTTTCTTCTCTTTCTTAATGCAATATATGATTATTGCTAACACGACTAAAACCGTTATAATAAAATACCACTGCATGCTATTCGCCTCCTTTTAATTCCTAAAAATATCTCTAATTTTTATTTAAATTCAACCTATGAATATTTTTCTACTTTACTTGTTGATACCCCATATCTGATAAGTGATTCCATCATCATTAAAGCACTAACTACCCCATCAATAACCGGAACTCGAACTATCTTTTCAATCTCTTTATCTAGGCCAGCCATCCCGGCACATCCTAGGATCAATACTTCAGCACCATCCTCTTTTATTGCCTTTTCCCCTTCTTGTATAAGCTTTTTTTTCTTTTCTCTTTATAAGTCGCAATGACTCCTAATCCTGTAGACCGAATGGATACACATCGATTTTCAAATCCATATTTTTTTACTAGATCCTCCTTTTGGGGAATTTTTTTTCTTTTTAAAGATAGTATGCTAAATTTATATCCCAAAGTTTGAGCAAAAAGCATAGAAGCTTCTTCTATTCCTATTACAGGTTTAGTAGTTAGCTCTCTAAGAAAATCAACTCCTATATCACTATGGCAAGCAATTATAAATCCATCATAATGTTCCTTCCATTCTTTAAACTTCTCTAAAAGATATTTTTCGGAAATTACTGCATCTAAATAGCTTTCTATCCCTCTCGGTACTTTTTTAATAAATTTTACTTCTACTTCTGTATTTGGTAAAGCATATTTATGGCATGCATCTTCAATGCTTTTTGTTATTTCTAACGAACTATTAGGGTTTATACATAATATTTTCAAAATAAACCTCTTTCAAATATAACTTATTCTTGATGTTTTTATCCTGAGAAAATCTAAAAAAACAATTCAAATATACAGTAATTATCTTTTCTTCAACAATTCTTTCCCAGCAATTCCCCCTTCAGTCATTTCATAAGGATTAAGGATTTTATTTAATTTTCCCTCTTCTATAAATTTATGAGCCAAAACAACCTCTTGTACAGCTTTGTCCTTCTTTAAAGCTTCTTTAGCCACCAGACATGCTTTCTCATATCCAATATGAGGAATTAAAGCAGTAACTATTCCTATGCTTTTTTCTACAAATTCTCTGCATCTCTCCTCATTAGCGGTTATCCTCTTTATGCATCGTTCTACAAATATATTTTGAGCATTAGTCACTATATCGAATGTTTGCATTAAATTAAATGTCAATACAGGTTCCATCACATTTAATTCTAACTGTCCAGCTTCCGCAGCTAAATTGATAGTTAAATCATTACCTATAACCTGGAAAACAACTTGATTCACAGCTTCGGGTATAACGGGATTAACTTTACCAGGCATAATCGAAGATCCTGGCTGTACCTCGGGCAAATTTATTTCCTGTAAACCACATCTAGGGCCCGATCCCATTAGTCTTAAATCATTACAAATTTTAGATAATATCAATGCCCATGCTTTAATGGCCGAAGACACCTCTACAAAGACATCGGTATTTTGTGTCACATCTATCAAATCTTCTGCATTACTTAAGTTAAACCCAGAATTTTTTCTTAAATTATCGATTAAAAAAGTAATATATTGGGAATCAGCATTAAGACTAGTTCCTATAGCGGTTGCTCCCATATTTATTATTTTTAAATTTTCAATTGATTGAACTATTCTGTCCCTCGATCTCTTGGTTGCATTGGCATAGGCTAAAAATTCTTGTCCCAATCTTATAGGTATAGCATCTTCCAGTTGAGTTCTCCCCATCTTCAAAACATGGTCAAATTTCTTAGATTTTTTCCTAAAAGCCTTTTCTACTCTCTCCGTGGCTTTTAACAACTTAGGAGATTTAAAAAGAAGAGCAATTTTTATGGCAGTAGGAACGACATCATTGGTTGATTGAGACATATTAACATGGGTTAAGGGTGAAATTATAGAATAATCCCCGCGCTTTCCTTTCCCGTACAGTTCTATGGCTCGATTAGCAATTACTTCATTTACATTCATATTTATAGAAGTCCCTGCACCTCCCTGAATTGGGTCTAACAAGAATTCGCCATTAAACTTGCCATCGATTACCTCTTGGGCGGCACTTATTATAGCTTGAGCACGTTTCTCATCGAGCAAACCGATCATCATATTTGCTTTGGCTGCTGCTTTTTTAACCATTCCCAGTGTTTTAATTAATTCATTATCCATTTTATAACCGGTTATGGGAAAATTTTCTAGAGCTCTCAGGGTCTGAATCCCGTAATAAACATCATTTGGAATTTTCTTTTTACCAAGCAAATCTTCCTCAATTCTATATTTCTTCATCTTAAATATCTCCCTTTAGAAGTTGTATTTTCTTTATTTCTTTAAAAATAATTGGTTCCACAATTTCTGAATCTCTTAGACTTTTCAAGCATCTTAATATGATTTTAGTTATCATTACTTATACTTCCTTCCGAAATAAATTTCTCCGTCCTCCATATCACTAACTATTATAACTTTATATCCAATGAACCTATGGTTCTTTTTTGTAAATATGGGGATGTGCAAAAACTGGTTCCTCTCTACTTCTTCGTGACTTAACTCAGTTAATGCATTCGGAGAAACAAAGAATGCATAATCATACTTATTTTTAGAAAATTTAGGATCCAACTCTCCATGTTGAAACAAAATATCCATCATACGATCTGTTATAAGAGTCTCTTCCCCATCCTTCAAAAGACTTATTCCCTCCAGGACCAGAACTGAGCCACACCCTTTAACCACACAACAACCACCTGTATCTTCGTCCTTTCTCTTATATAACATTCTACGTTTTGGATACCTAAACAATTTCATTAATCTTTTACCTCCTTTAATTTAATCCTCAATCCAAATCGTCGTCTGACATTTTTCACAGTCGAATTTCCATTATATCCTCGCTACTCCGCTCTTTACAGCAGCTTTAGATACCGCCTCTGATTCTACTTCCACTACCCGGGGATCAAAGGCATCGGGAATAATATAATCTTCATTTAATTCCTCTTTGCTTATTAGAGAAGCGAGAGCATAAGCAGCAGCTATCTTCATATCTTCATTTATCTGACTGGCTCTTACTCTAAGTGCTCCTTTGAAGATAGCAGGAAAGCCTAAGCAGTTATTGACTTGATTAGGAAAATCGGACCTACCAGTAGCGACAATTCGGGCACCTGCGGCCTTGGCCTCATCAGGCATAATCTCCGGTATAGGATTAGCCATAGCAAAGACGATGGGATCGATAGCCATAGATTTTACTATTTCTGGTTTTAGGACTCCGGCTACGGATAGGCCAATAAATACATCAGCTTCTCCTATTGCATTAGCTAAAGTTCCTTTGATCATTTCCCGGTTAGTAACTTTGGACATCTCCTCTTTGACCGGATTCATATTCTCTTTTCTTCCCCTATAGATTATCCCTTTAGAATCACAGAGGATGGCATTTTTTACTCCTGCTGAAAACAGAAACTTGGTTACCGCTATAGCAGCTGCCCCAGCACCATTTACTACTAATTTAATTTCATCTATCTTCTTCCCTACTATTTTTAAGGCATTAATTAAACCAGATAAGACGATTACTGCAGTCCCGTGTTGGTCATCATGAAACACAGGGATATTTAATATCTTCTTTAATCTATTCTCTATCTCGAAACAACGAGGGGCACTGATATCCTCGAGATTAATACCCCCAAAGGTGGGAGCTATTAAGGTTACAGCTTCTACAATCTTATCCGGGTCTTTGGTAGCAAGACAGATAGGAAAGGCATCTATACCTGCAAAGTGTTTAAAGAGAACTGCTTTTCCTTCCATTACTGGCAGAGCTGCTTCTGGACCTATATCCCCTAAGCCTAAGACAGCAGTTCCGTCAGTTACAACCGCTACCATATTCCCTTTGGTGGTATATTTATATACCTGAGAGATATTCTGATGGATCTTTCTACAAGGTTCGGCTACTCCCGGAGTATAGACTACCGCTAAGTCATGCATATCTTTTACTTCGCTCTTACTTATTACTTCAATTTTACCTCTGTTTTCTTCGTGTAGTTTTAATGATTCTTCGTTGATATTCATTTTTTATAATCTCCTTTTAATTCTTAAAAATATCTCTAAGCCGTTTAATTTCGCTTTTTATTCTGATCCATCTTACAAATTTCTCCTTCCTTTACTCCCAGGGCTATTTCAACATCTTTCTCCAAAAAATTAAATAAATTATCCCTGCTATGGCTAATATAGCTATGATCCAATACTACATAACTATTTATCCCCCTTTTTAAAAAGGCAACTTCCAAACCTTTTTAAAGATCTTTCGACCTATCACTTTGTTTTTAACTCTCCGGGCAATCTTCTTGGGATCACCGCTCTTTAACTTCTCCTCTACCTCTCTGATATCTACTCCCTCTTTTATTTTAATTGGCTTGCTTCTACAAACCGGACATACCACCATTATTTCTCCACTACGCCAGATCCTTCCACAATTTAAGCATTTATATATTGGATGCATCTCAATCATTTCCTACTGCTTTAAACAACAAACGCAGCGATCTGTTTTTTCCCGAATCTCTCAGGACGGATAGAAAATTTCTTATTTCCTTTTTCACTCGCTATATTTTTTCACCCTGCCCCCCCGGAGAAATGTACAAAAACCAGGGAGCAGGGGATGGCAACCCGGATCAAAAGGTAAAGAAAATCCGGATCACCGGGATTCAACTTTATGGAAATTTACTTGCTTCCTACTTAGACGCATTTATCGGTATTCCCTTGACCTTTCAGTATTTATCAATAACTACTCACTATTTTAGGGTTTGCTCAAGTATTTCAAAAATTCAGAATCAGTTGAAAGCAAGACAGTAGTTTTGTCTTTAAAAGTTTTTCTATAAGCTTCTAAAGTTCTGTAAAATTTATAAAATTCAGGATCTTGATTGAAACTCTCTGCATAAATTTTGACAGACTCTGCTTCTCCTTCGCCTTTTAAAGTTTGAGCAGTCTTATAAGCTTCCGCTAAGATAACTGTTTTCTCTCTTTCAGTTTCTGCAATAATTTTGGCTGATTCTTCCTGGCCTTCAGCCCTGTATTGCTTGGCTATTCGTTCTCGTTCAGCCTTCATTCTATCAAATATATATTTTTCATTTTCTGGAGGCAAATCAATTCGTTTGATTCTTACATCCACAATTTCTATTCCGTAGGTGTTAGCCTTTTCATTACTGATTTTGGTGACCCTTCCCATAATAGATTCTCTTATCTCTGAAACTATTTCGCTCATATCAAATAATCCTAAGTCAACTCTCAATTCTGAATATACAATATCATCCAATCTTGCCTGGGCACCATTTAAATCTCTAACAGATTGTAAGAATTTTAAAGGGTCGACAATTTTCCAACGAGCATAATTGTCCACAATTAGAGTCTTTTTGTCTTTAGTAATGATTTCAGTCGGGGCAGCATCGTAAACTAACAGTCGGTCTTCAAAAAATACTACATTTTGAATAAAAGGAAGTTTAAAATTTAAGCCGGGTTCTTTGATAGCTCTTATTGGTTTACCAAATTGTAAAACAATTGCTTGCCTAGTCTCATCAACAATAAACAAACTTAAATTAGCTAAGAATAAGATTGCTACAATAAGTATTATTAATAGTGTTCCTTTTTTCATTACTTGGTCACCTCCTTAGAGGGAGCTGCGAGAATTTTTGTGTCACCTAATGGTAAAAGATTTATTAAGGATTGATTTTCCTCTAAATCGACTATTACTTTATTCATATTTGGTAAAATATCTTCCATGGTTTCAAGATAAAGACGAGCTTGGGTTATATATTCACCTTTTTTATATTCGGTTAAGATACTATTAAATTTTGCAATATCACCTTCAGCTTTTTTTATTCTCTCAATCTTATAACCTTCAGCTTCTTTGGTCATTTTTACTGCTTCTCCCCGGGCTTTTGGAATTACATCATTTTTATACCCCTGAGCCTGGTTAATGTATTTGCTTTTATCTTCTTTAGCACTGGCTACATCTTTAAAAGCGGCTTGAACTTCCTCGGGAGGATTAACATCTTGTAATTGAACCGCAACTACAAGAATTCCCGATTTGTACGAATCTAAAAGAACTTGAAGTGTTTTCTTTGTTTCCTCCTGAATTTCATATTTTCCTACAGTGAGGGCTTCATCTATTTCTCTCTCTCCAATTACTTGTCTCAAAGTAGCTTCTGCGGCACTTCTGATGGTCTGTTCAGGTAAAATAATATTAAAAAGATAGTTAACCGGATCTTTTATTTTGTATTGCACAATTGCTTCTGCACTGACAATATTCTCATCTCCGGTTAACATCAGCGCCTCTACCGGAATTTCTCGGTAGCGAGCAGGTGGCCCAAAGCTAATAGTACGAAATCCTATTTCCACTCTTTTTACCTGAGTGACAGCTGGAGTAACCGCTGTTTCTATAGGATAGGGTAGATGATAATTAAGTCCCGGACTTTCTATGCGAACAAACTTACCAAACCTTCTAACTACTCCTTGTTCATCGGGGGCAACTACGAAAATTCCACTGGCTAGATATAAGACAATTACTAATACTAAAATAATACCGAATAATCCTTTGCTAAATTTTAATTGCGGTATTTTTTCAGCAAGATTACTACTTTTCTCTTTCTCTTTATCATGATATTCTGGCATGATAATCTCCTCCTTTGATTAATATTTGTGTGCCTTTCAGAAAACTCTGAAACCTTGTCTTGCAAGGCTTTTAGAGTACCTTTATTCCCTTTATTTTTTATTCTTTTTCTGTTAAATTTATGGTCACAATTTTATTTTTATCATCCACAGAGGCAGTTATGCTTCTCTCAACAGCTCTCGTGCCAGCCGTATAAGTGGTGCTTGCTTTGCCGTCTTTATCTGTAGTTATTCTGTCTTCCTTTAAATTTCCTCCTCTAAAAAGGTAGCTTAGCTTGAACTCAACAGTTCTGTTAGGGATGGGATTATCTTCGGCATCAAATATCTTGGCAGTAACAACTGCAGTAGATTTATCATCGGCAACCAGAGCAGATGGTTCAACAGATAGCTCAATCTTTGCTACTTTAGGACCTCTTAAGAAGACCGCCTAAATAACTATCACTAAGGCTATTATCGCAACTACAACTACAACCATATATACCTTCTTCTTCGTGACTTTCTTTTCCATGACTTCTCATCCCTTTCATAAAAGCCAAATTCAAGTTTTATTTTCTATGGAGTTACATTGACTTTTTCATTATTATTCTCTCATCTTTCATTTCATTCTCTGTTATAAAATAAATTTAATTTTTTTACCCTGCCCCCTTTAGATAAAAGGTTATTAAAAAGAAGGGGAGCAGGGGACGGCAACCCGGACCAAAAGGTAAAGAGAAAGCCGGATCACCGGGATTCCATTCCTTAATTTAAAATCTAATCACTTTTTTTAAATAGCTTTTAAGTCCTGGCAAATATCACATATGCTCCTTTCTTCCCCCTATGATGACCGGGAGTTAACCCGAAATAATAAAAACACTATCTCCTATTATTTTTTTTTCTTGAAGATTAAATATATTACTATTGCTACTGCTATAATTCCTATAACCCACCAATACCACATATTATTCACCCCCTTTTTCTTATTAAGGTGCAGGTGAGATCAGGTTAGAAAGACCTGTCCCTTCTCGTATAAACCTCTGTTTAATTTTTAGCACCCTTTCTAAATTTCCTGCTAAGATATCAGACTATATCTAAAGACATCACCTCCTAAATTTTTTTATATTCTGCTCCCCGGTCCGAAAGAACTCTCCTGGGGAGCAGGGCCCGGCAATTTTTTGGCTGAAAAGAGTGAATAAGGAAAGGCCTGGATTGCCGGTTATATTCTCTTTGGTTAGATCATTTATCTTTCATAATTTTTATTTTAGAGGCTGTTTCTTTTTTTAGTAGTTCGAATTTTGCTATCTGAAAAGGCCCTTAAATTCCTCATCAGCTTTATTGATTGCTCTTATAAAATTCTCCCATTCCTCAAATTGGAAGACACAGATTGTCGAAACATCAACAGTGGAGATAAAAAGTCCTATCTCGTCCTCTACCAGCTCACAGCTCACCGCCATAGATTTTCCGAGCTTAGTCTCTTCTAACAAAATTTTTTTCATTTTTGATCCCCTTTATAGCCACTATAACTTTTTCCGATTCTTTCAAACTGCTTAAAAATTACGGATGTTACTGGTTATAGAGTGCATACCATTAAAAAATCCTAAGGGCATGCCTCATATTTCAATCTCCCTGACCCTTTTTTTCATTTTTAAAATATCCTCTTTAATTTTCAGTAACCCTGCTCCCCGGAAGAAATACTTAAAAGACCAGGGAGCAGGGCCTAACGATCCGGAGAACTCTGGAGAGAAGCCGGACCACCAGGGTTATATTTTTTAATAGCCTCTTTTACTATTCTGAAATACTGCTTTTTGATTATAGGGAATAAATTTTTTATGCTTCCCTTTTTCCCTGGCCTTCTTTTTTTCCTTAATAATTTTCTCAATAGATTTTAAAGCCAGTAAATATGAAGCCCTCTCTTTTTCTGTCAGGCTTTTCTTCTTTAATTCCCAGTTATAGAAAGCCCGGGTTTGTTTTAAAGTCTTTAACTTGATATTGTTTATCCCGGCCATTTCTTTATGATCACCGCCTTTTCTCAAAGAGATTTTAAAGCCTGGCAAATATTATCTAATATATCTAACCGCTTTTGTCTTGTAATAACTTCAGATTCCCTAAGGCCATAGTTATAAAAATTATCCAAAGCAGGTTTAGCAATTTTATAAATTTCATCAAGTATATTTAAACGCCTGGTTATTTCATTCAGATTAAATTTATCTCCTCCACCATTTTTTATTTTGTCCTTAACTTTACGCATAAATGATTACCCCCCTAATTTTTAAATAGGCTGCTCTCCGGGGAATCAAACAAAAACCAGAGAGCAGGGACCGGCAACCCGGAGAACTCTGGAAGAGAAGCCGGATCACCAAAATTCGATTATTTTTAAATTTTATTTAAGTTTCCAGTCTCCGTATGGGTAATTTTGCTTGATTAATTCTGTTTCATATTCAAAAATATCGATATCCATTCCATCCATTTTTTTACAGGGAAGGACTATGTTATCGGTAATAATTCTTGCATATACCACGGCATTATCTTCGATTATCTCAGTCGGTTTATAAAATTTATCGAAATAAATCATTAGGAAAGAGCATTCACCTTCAGAATTAGCATCAATATATTCTTCCCACTCATCAACCTTGTTATCCCAAATTCCGCCAATTACACAATACAACTTAGCCAATCCGTATTGCCGATTAATGATCGCCTGCCAGTAATTATAAACTGCTTCTTCTGCCAGGGACCTATCAGTTAATTCCGGAGTAACCACGCAACCGGTTAAAGCTAAAATTAAAAGTATGGCCAAGAATGATATTAAAATTTTCTTTTTCATTTCTAAACTAACCCCCTTAATCACCAAATTTTTTTAATAATTTTTCTACCAATAATTTTATTCTTTATGCACCTGGCTATTTTCTTAGGATCACCGCTTGCCACCTTTGAGACATCATTAGCTACCCTGGCCAGTTTAAAAAGACTGCTTACTAATTTACTCATTTTTAATAACCCCTACTAAGATATTCATTCTTTTCTTTTTCTCCGGATTCTTCTTTTTTCTTAATGATTCTTTCAATGATTTTTTTTGCTTTTAAAAATTCATCTCTTTGTTTTTCTATCAGGCCTTCCTTCTCTAATTCAAAATTATAAAAATTCCGGGTCTGTTTTAGAGTTTTTACTTTAACCTGATTCATTCTTGCCATTTCCTATAATCACCCCTTTTTTTAAGGGGGCAAGTTCGACTAATCTTACCCCCTCTCCTCTCTCTTACTTATTTAGGTAGAAATTGAAAACTACCTGTTTCTTCAATTAAGCTATTATTATCATCTATTCCTTCTATTGTTACTACTATGTATTTCCTGTAACTTGTCCATACGATACCACTTTGGAGCGAAGAAAAAGCAGGAATATAATCTGAGTCAAACCAATCAATAATATCTTCTTCATACAAAATTTGAGTTCCATATAATTGATCCTGATCGTCATAGCGGTCAAATCTTATGCTAGTAAGCGTAACTCCGACCCCGTTACTTTCACTAATAGTCATATCACAATACCATTTTTCAATTTCGCTATTGTAAGACACAGGGTCAGGCTCAACCGTTATGTTTATCTCCGCTATTTTTGATAAACCAATACAACCCACCAAAGATAAAATTAAAACCATAACTAAAGCCACTACTAAAATTTTACTTCTCATTATAAATCACCCCCTTTTATTTTAATTTTTGTGCCTTTCAGAAAACTCTGAAACCCTTATCTTGCAAGGCTTTTAGAGTACCTCTATTTTATTCTTCACCTCCACCCTATTAAACCCTTATCTGATAAGGGTTTTGGGAAGGTTATCAATGAATTTCTACTCATTTTATCGATTTTTTAGGGGCTTGGAGGTGAATTTTTTTCACCTTCTTGAGTTTTCTGAAAACCTCATCTC
>Ga0307428_1000751_pt1 | contig 18480 bp, 19 predicted proteins | sample SalMarWE160240MG_FD_202161 | JGI IMG/M metagenome (GOLD analysis project Ga0307428, IMG submission 202161) | Salt marsh sediment microbial communities from the Plum Island Ecosystem LTER, Massachusetts, United States - WE1603-240 | ecosystem: Environmental > Aquatic > Marine > Intertidal zone >...
TTGCCTGATCGAGCGCCCGTGAAAAGGCCTTAAAGATGGACTCCGCACCATGATGGGCATCATCACCGGAGAGAAGCTCGATGTGCATGGTAATTCCCGCGTCATTGACAACCGCCTTAAAAAACTCCTTGAGCAGGCTTGTGTCAAAGCTGCCGGTAACACTCCTCTCTAAAGGCACATGATAGGAGAGATACGGCCTGTTCGAGATATCGATCACAACCCTCGCCAGAGCCTCATCCATGGGGATTATTGCATGCCCGTACCGTTTGATACCCTTCTTGTCGCCCAACGCCTTCTTTATTGCGCTGCCCAGACATATACCTATGTCCTCAACGGTATGGTGATAGTCGATCTCGGTGTCCCCTTTTGCCTTTATATCAATATCGAAAAATCCATGGGCAGAGAACAGAGTAAGCATGTGATCTAAAAAGGCAATACCCGTATCAATGGATGAAGCGCCCTTTCCATCCAGATTCAACGTGAGCTTGATATCGGTTTCCTTTGTCTTCCTCTCAATCTCTGCGATCCTTTTCACTCTGCTCTCCCTTTCTTTTGTCTCTCTCCAGAACCAACTCTCTAAAATATACAGTGCGCGGTTCCAAGCTCAAGGATATTTCAACCGGGAACCGTGAACGGTGAACCTCTCAACCCATGAAAAAAATGGTGGAGATGAGGGGAATCGAACCCCTGACCTGTACGTTGCGAACGTACCGCTCTCCCATCTGAGCTACATCCCCACGATATGAGCGTTTACCTGTAATCTGTTAAAAATATCCTTTCTTGAGGTTTATGCCATGTTTTTCTTGAACGATCAAGCGCAATATTACGGCCTGCTCCGGGATCTCCTTACTACTCCCATTATTGATGTGAGCTCCGTGCATCCGAGAAGCCGCGCCGAAATAAGATATATCAGGATGCCTGCACCCATAACCAGAAGTACTCCAAATACCAAGCTCGCTATGGTTCCCGTTACTGTCACGGCAAGAAATTTAAAGGAAAGCCAGTAAATACCGATAGCCATAATCATGGATGAGAAAAACGATTTCGTCATTGAACCGAGCACCGCCTTCCCGTCGATCCCCCCGATCCTTCTTCGCAGCAAAAGGATGAGGATTACCATCTGCGCGGTGGAGGCAAGGGAAAGGGCTAACGCCAGTCCCCCGTGCTCAAGAGGCGTCCGCATCAGAATAAGGGATAAAATGAGGTTCAACACCATGGCTATCACCGCCACTTTTACGGGCGTCTTGGTGTCTTGAAGGGAGTAGAATGCAGAGACAAAAACCCTCAGTCCAGCAAATGCCCACAGGCCGACGGAATAATACAGAAGAGCCCGTGCAGTCATAGCGGCGGCGGCTGAATCAAAGGCGCCCCTCTGAAAGAGAAGCCGCACGATCGGCTCCCTGAGCACGATCAAGCCCATCATCGCCGGTATGGTAATAAACATGGTGAGCCTGATAGCGTGGGAAATCGTTCCCCTGAGCCCTTCAAGATCCCCATCCGCTGCCTCCCTTGAAAGGGACGGCAATACAGCGGTGCTGATCGCGATGGCAAATACCCCGAGCGGAAACTGCACCAGTCTGTCGGCATAGTAGAGATAGGACACGCTTCCCTCCCTGAGAAGGGTAGCCAAAAGGGTTCCCACCAGTTGGTTAATCTGATAGATCGCAGAGCCGAATATGGTGGGAAGCATCAAGATTCCGATCCTGCGTAATGCCGGGTGTGAGGGCAACCATCGTGGCGCCAGGGAGAGGCCCTTTTTCAGTATAAACGGTACCTGAAGCAGCATCTGCAGTATCCCGCCGACTATGACCCCGATAGCCAGGCCGACCGTGGGATTTCTCATGGAAGGGGTAAGAAGAATAAGTGCGGCAATCATCGAGAGGTTCAGGAATATGGGCGCCATGGCCGGCGCTGCAAAATGCTTCATGGCATTGAGGATTCCCGAAAACAATGCGAGCACGCTCACCAGGAATATATAGGGAAACATGATCCTGGTTAAGAGAACTGTGAGGGCATATTTCTCACCCTCTGCCCCGAAGCCCGGCGCGATAATCCTTACAATCAAGGGTGCGAACACCATGCCAAGAATGCATACCACGGTGAGAATGAGGATAAGCAAGGTGAACACTACCCGTGCAAGCAGAACGACATCTTCTCTTGCTCTTTTTCGCAGGTATTCAGTGAAGACCGGTATAAAGGCAACGGAGAACGAGCCCTCTGCAAAGAGCCTCCGCAGGAGATTGGGTATTCTGAAGGCGACAAAGAAAGCGTCCGCGGACATGCCAGAGCCAAAGAAATTGGCAATAATCATATCCCTGAGCAGTCCGAGAACCCTGCTCAGGAAGGTATAGATCCCGACAACGCCAGCAGCCCTTGTGACCAGCTCATCTTCACTCATAAAAAACCTTGACACATCATGCGCTTTATTTTAGTGTTCCCCAGCAAAACACAATCAGCATGAGGAGGTGTGTATTTGGCAACTCATAAATCAGCTATTAAACGACACAAACAGAGCCTAGCCCGGAGATCGAGAAACGCATCCTATAGAACCATGGCCAAGACCGCGATCAAAGAGCTCCGGCTTACCATTGCAAACAAGGATGCTCAAGGAGCCCAGACATCGCTGAGTAAAACCGTTTCAACCCTGCAGAAGATCCAATCCAAAGGCGTTATCCACAAGAATAATGCGAGCAGGAGGATCTCACGGCTAACCCGTGAGGTGCACAAACTCTCTGTGCTCAGTTCAGCGGGCGACAAAGCTGCACCACCAGATGCTCCAGAACAAGATCTCCCTGTGAGCCAGTCCTGATCAGTCCATCCGCATCATAGATGCGGCTCAAGGCATCACCAAGCTCTTTCTCCTCCCAGAGCTTTCCCTGGGCTATGCATTTCTCGATTACGAACTGAGGGAGTGGCTTCAGCCTCTCTGCCGCCCCCCTCTTGCCCGTTGCCTGGCGTTCTCCGGCCTTTGCCTTGCAGATCAACCTGATCTGCCGCGCCACCATCCCCAAAATGCCCAGTATAGATGGAGAGTCTCGCCCTTGGGTCTCAAAAAGTCTGTGCAATGTCTCTAAGGCATGCAGGGCATCCTTATGGAATACAGAGTCTATCAGGTCAAACACGGTAAAGAGCCTGCTAAAGGTGGCCGAATCCTTTATCTGCTCCACCCCTATCCGGGACTGGGGAAACCTCGCCGAGATCTTCTCCAGCTCGCTATACAGATCGCGCAAACTGCTTCCAGCCATCTGATAGAGAATGCCGGCTGCTTCTCGATCGATGCGTATCCCCAGCTCCTCTGCCCTCTTGTGCATCCAACCAAATGCCTGGCCTTCGGTGAGCTTTTTGAAATTGACCGCCCTTCCGGATTCCCTGCATCGCATGAGAAAGGGATCTTTTAACTCTGTTGCGCCTGAGACCCAGATGATGCACGTTGACTCAAGAGGTTTATCCATATAAGAGAGAAAAAGCTCCCGCTCCGTTTTGGAATAATGCTCCGTGCGCCTTACAATGATCAACCTGCGAGGCGACATAAAGGGGACCAATCGAGCCCTGTTGAGCACCTCTGCGGCTGGGACATCATCAGCGTAAAGGATGTCAAGATTAAAATCCTTTACCGACTCCGGGATCAACCTCCTCTTGATCTCATCGAGGATGATCTCTATCCAAAACTCTTCCGGACCGTAAAAGAGATAGAAGGGCGCGATAGTCCCAGACTTTAAAGACAATAAAATTTTGTCAGGGACCAGTGCCTTCATCAAAATCGTTCCATGGTTTTGCTGTAGATCCTCGTGGCGAGGTCCTGGGCAATAGCGATAAATGCCTGACGTTGATCGTAGCGAGTGCGCAGGGGATCCGAGCTCACGGAAAAGCCGGCCTCTCCGGTTAAGCTCGCATCCTGCCAGATTATGGTTCCCGTTTCCCTCTCGATCAATTTCGCCTCCACCTGCACCCTCATTTCACGCGAGCTGGTGAGTGCATCGGTTGAAACGAACCCGTGAATAGTCTGCTTTGTTACCGAATAGGTCAACGGCTCGGTGATAATGGAGCGGATCTTTCCGCTTAAAACCGCCTGGGCGTTCTCTTTGCTTACGATCCTCACGCGGGAATGGGTAATGAACTGCTCTCTCAGTATTCTCGTGAAATCGGCCTCATATCCCACAAAAGAAGAGGTGCTGGGGAAGATTGGAATAGCAATAGTGTCGAGGCTGACTCCTATGGGCACGCCGGCACCCCTGAATTGGTAACCGCAACCGGACATGAAGCAGCATGCGAGGAAAGCAACGAAAAAAAAATTTGGGGTCAGGATTTTATTTATTCTAAGATTCTTCACGGTTCTCTCAATCTATTATGTCATGCCGGACCCTGGATCAAGTCCAAGGCTGGCCCGGGATGTCCTGAGCCATGGGCATCCAGAACGATCTATATAGCCCCTTTTCCCTGGATTCCTGCTCGGTGGCCGGAATGACAGTTGAGCTGAATTTTCCGCCTATGCGGACGATAGATTGCCGCGTCGCTCCACTCCTCGCAATGACATAATTGCAGCTCGATATTATTTGTCATTCGTTCTTTATTCGTTATTTGGTTTTTAACGAGCCAGCGGGGAACGAGCAACGGTCAACAAGCAAATCACACCACCACATTCACCAGTTTATTCTGGACAACGATCAGCTTCTTTATCGCCTTATCGCCCACAAAACGCTGGATCCTCTCATCCTCCAAGGCCTTTTGCCGAATCTCCTCTTCAGCAAGTGATAGTGGTACCTCCATTCTGCTCCTGACCTTTCCGTTCACCTGAATGACGACCAAGCAGCTTTCCTTCGCAAGCGCCCCCTCACGGTAGGTGGGCCATTGCATGGTTGCGAGGCTATTTTCATGGCTCAGGGCACTCCACAGCTCTTCTGTAATGTGCGGCACGATAGGGTGAAGGAGTATGAGCATGGTCTCGGTGGCCTCCTTTACCACAGACCAGGCCTCGTCAGGAAGCTCATCGTGGGTATTAAGAAACTGATTTACCGTGTTGAAGAGTTCCATGACAGCACTGATCGCAGTATTGAAATGAAATCTATCCTCTATATCCTCGCTCACCTTCTTTATGCTCTGATGGGTCTTGCGGTGGATATCCCTCAGATCAGAGGAGATCTCCTGAACTCCATCGTAAGGCCTTATGCGGGAGAGATGCTCTCTGTTGTCCTCGACAAGGCGCCACACCCTGTTGAGAAACCTCCAGGCCCCCTCTACACCCTCATCATTCCACTCAAGATCCCTCTCCGGTGGCGACGCAAACAGGCAGAACATCCGCACCGTGTCCGCGCCGTATCGCTCAATGAGCTCCTGGGGATCGACGACGTTCTTTGTGGATTTGGACATCTTTGTGCTGGATCCGATCTCGATCTCCCTGCCGCATAAAGTGCATCTGCCGTCTTTTACCTCCTCGGGGTACAGGTATCCATGTTCCCGGCACCGAAAGGTCTCCTTGCACACCATGCCCTGGGTCAAGAGATTGGTGAAGGGCTCTGCAATGCCGAGATAGCCCATATCCCTTAAAACCTTGGTATAGAAACGGGAATAGAGAAGGTGGAGGATGGCATGCTCGATGCCCCCGATATATTGATCCACCGGCATCCAATAGCCCACCTTTTTCTTGTCAAAAGGAGCCTTGTCGTATCTGGGGGATGCGAACCGATCAAAGTACCACGATGACTCGACAAAGGTATCCATGGTATCGGTTTCCCTCTTCGCTGGCCGTCCACACAGCGGACACTCCGTCTCATAGAACGACGGCTCGAATGGGAGAGGAGATTTCCCCCCCTCCTTGAGATCAAGATCGAGGGGCAGCACCACAGGGAGCTGATCCTCGGGAACCGGAACCTCCCCACACTCAGGACAGTGTACAATAGGGATAGGCGCACCCCAGTACCTCTGCCTGCTGATTCCCCAATCCTTGAGGCGATAGTTGATCGTCTTGTGCCCCATCTCCTTTTTCTCCAGATAGTCAATGATTGCATCCATGGCCTCCCTATTCGGCATCCCGTTAAATGGCCCGGAGTTTACCAAAATGCCGTCGTCCGTATAGGCCTCGGTCATCTGCTGCTCAGAAAGGTCGCTGTCCGGCGGTTTAATGACAACCCTGAGGAGCAAATCATATTTCTTTGCAAACTCGAAGTCCCTTTGATCATGGGTGGGGACTGCCATAATCGCCCCTGTTCCGTACTCATAGAGCACGAAATTGGCCACGTAGATGGGAATCTCCTCCCCTGTCGCGGGATTCAGGCAATACCTTCCCGTGAATACCCCCTCCTTAACGGTCCAATCGGCGGTCCTCATGAAGGTGTCCACCTTGAGGGTCTTCTCCACAAACTCGTCCACCTCGCGCTGCTGAGGGTATCCCTTTGTCAACTCTCTCACCAGGGGATGCTCTGGGGCAAAACAGAGGAAGGTAGCTCCATAGACCGTATCCTGCCTGGTGGTGAAGACCTCGATCACATGCCCGGAATCAACAACGGGAAACCGCAGTATGGCGCCATGGCTCTCCCCAATCCAGTTCCTCTGCATGGTGAGTACCCTCTCAGGCCACCCAGGCAGTTTCTCGCAGTACTCGAGCAGCTCCCTCACATAGTCGGTAATCTTGAGAAACCAGCTATCCATCTCCTTCAGCACAACCTCTTGGTCAGGATGTCGCCAGCAGCATCCATCCACGACCTGCTCGTTCGCCAGCACTGTCTGGCATTGATCGCACCAGTTCACATAGGTCTTTTTCTTGTAGGCAAGGCCTTCCTTGAACATCCGCACGAAGATAAGCTGCTCCCACTTGTAGTACTCGGGCCGACAGGTGGCGATTTCCCTGTCCCAATCATAGCTGAAGCCCATCCTCTTGAGCTGAGAGCGCATGTAATCGATGTTATCGTAGGTCCACTTCGCTGGGTGTGTGTTGTTCTCAATCGCAGCATTTTCGGCGGGCATGCCAAAGGCATCCCAGCCCATTGGATGAAGGACATTGAACCCCCTCATTCGCTTGTAGCGTGCCACCACATCTCCTATGGCATAGTTTCTCGCGTGCCCCATATGGATCTTGCCGGATGGATAGGGATACATCTCGAGCAGGTAGTACTTTTCCTTTCCTGAATCCTCGCTTACCCTGAAGTATCCCTCTTTCTCCCACAAGGACTGCCATTTGATCTCTACCTCCTGCGGCCTATACTTTCTCATCATGTAACCCTCTGCTTTCATCAATTACAATCGTATATTCCATGCGAGGATCGAGATAACTCCTTAAGCTCTCCTGTAATGTTCGCATGTTGGAACATATATCCTCATCAATGGAGACAAGCACCTTGAGGATAAAAGAAGCTGCCTCTCTTTCCCTCTTCTCGTAATAGCTCATAGTGCCTTGTATCATGGATCTCACGAATCCCTCGTATTGTTTTTTATCCCCATCGAATCGAGGCACCATGATACAGAACTCATCGACATGGAGCCTGTCAAGGGAAGAGAATAGCTTTCTCGCAACGGAAGGCAGGATTCGAACCGAATAACCGGAAACCGGCCCCAAACCGACAAACAACAGCTTCTCGGCCTTGATCCTTTCCTGAGGTGCAATGAGTATAAAATCGCCTTTTCTCCCCGTAATAAAATGGGTATCGATTAACGGGGTTAACGAGCCGGCCAACGCCTTGTTTATCCTCAAAAGGTATTCTTTTTGGAGGGAGATATCTTCAAAGAGGAATACGACGATGGCCTGACACCATAGCTGATCCAAAAATCTGTGCGTTAGCCGTACGTCCAATCTCATATCGATCATATCCGTTGATAGTCGTCGGTGCTCCGGTTATTCCTGGAGGTGATCTTCTCGTCTCTTTGAAGAGGTCAGGGTATCTTCTCGCAGCGGATAAAGGCCACCCGGCAATTCTTACTACGAGATATCGAGGGATCTTCTATGAGGCATCAGGGTATGATAGATCTTATCCAATATGCCGTTAATAAAGGCCCCTGACTCCTCACTGCAGAACTTCTTCCCCAAATCAACCGCCTCATTAATCGTAGCCTTCGGCGGAATATCATCCCGGTAAAGCAACTCATACAGCGCCATTCTCAAAATGGTGCGGTCAACCTTTGCAATCCTTTCCAATCTCCAGTGCTGCGAAGCCTTTGAGAGTAACTCGTCAACCTCTTTCATGTGGACACAAACCCCTTCCACCAGTTCCTTGGAAAAGGCCTTACTATCCTCGGCTGCCCCGAAGTTATTGCAGATCAACTCAAAGGCCGCTGCGGGATCATCGTTTGAGAACTCAAGATGAAAGAGTACCTTGATTGCAAGCTCTCTTGAGCGCCTTCTCTTTCCCATGGCCTTGCACTCTCAACTCACGGCAGCATCTATTCAGAGAACGAAATACTATAATCTTTGTGTTTCTAAGAAAACTTCACCCTTTGTTGGCGGTCAAAGACGATGGCTCTGCCGGTCATAGTTCTTTCCTTCACAACCCGTTTGGATGGGCTACTTAAGCGTTTGGTAAAGGCTTACCATCTCCAGGGCCGAGACAGCGGCATCCCAGCCTTTATTGCCGCTCTTTGCCCCTGCCCTTTCAATAGCCTGTTCCAAGGTGTCTGCGGTGAGCACACCGAATGAAACCGGAACCGAGCTCTCGAGGGCAACAGAGCCAACACCTCTCGAGACCTGTGAGCTGATGTATTCAAAGTGCGGCGTAGCTCCCCGTATCACGGCCCCCAGACAGATCACGCAGTCGAACCCCTTCTTTAACGATAGCCTCCTCGCCATTGCGGGGATTTCAAATGCGCCGGGCACCTTGACAATAGTGATCTGATCCTCGGATGCCCCGTGTCTTTTGAGAGCATCCAAGGCTCCCTCTAATAACCTCTGGCTTACAAAATCATTAAACCGGCTCACCACAATTGCACATCTCACATCCTTTGCCGAAATTGCTCCCTCAATGAGTGTAGGCATGGGCTTCCTCCTTTTGGACTAGCTATTGATCTTCATGATATGTCCCAGCTTCTCGCACTTCGTTAAAAGGTATCGCATGTTTTCAGGGCGTGGAGGCATCTCGATGGGTACCCTCTCCGTGATGGTCAGATCATAGCCCTCCAGCCCGACTACCTTTTTGGGGTTGTTGGTCATGAGCCGCATCTTTCTGACCCCCAGAGAAACCAGGATCTGTGCCCCTACCCCATAGTCCCTCAGGTCGGGCTTAAACCCGAGTTCCTCATTCGCCTCAACCGTATCAAAGCCTTGATCCTGAAGCGCATATGCCTTGATCTTATTGGCGAATCCGATCCCACGCCCTTCCTGACGCAGATATATCACCACCCCCAGACCTTCCTGCTCAACCATCTTCAAGGCCGTCTTTAATTGATCCCCGCAATCACATCGATACGAGCCAAAGACATCCCCGGTGAGGCATTCGGAGTGAACCCGGACCAGGATATCCTTGTCCGGGTCGATCTCTCCCTTCACCAGGACCAGGTGTTCGCTGTTGTCGATTTCATTGATGAATGCCATTGCCTTGAACTCCCCAAAAGGCGTAGGCAGTACCGTTTCCGCCTCCTTGTGGACAAAGGACTCATATCTCATCCGGTACGAAATAATATCGGCGACGGTGACCACCCGGAGGTTGTGCTTTTCCGCGAAAATGTCAAGATCAGGCCTCCTGGCCATGGTTCCGTCATCATTCATGATCTCGCATATCACCCCTGCCGGCTTTAATCCGGCGATCCGGGCCAGGTCCACTGAACCTTCTGTCTGCCCGGCCCTGAAGAGCACTCCGCCCCTTCGCGACCTCAAAGGGAACACATGGCCAGGCTGAACGAGATCATCGGGCGAACAGCTGTCATTCAAGGCCGTAAGCATGGTATGCGCCCTATCGGCTGCGGAAATACCGGTGGTTACCCCGTTCTTTGCCTCAATGGAAACCGTAAAGGCAGTACCGAAGCGAGACCGGTTATCCTGCACCATCAGGGGGAGCTTGAGCTTCTCCACGATATCAGGATGGAGCGACAGGCACACAAGCCCTCTTCCATATTTTGCCATAAAGTTTATATCCTTGGGGGTGACCTTCTCGGCAGCCATGGTCAAATCGCCTTCGTTCTCCCTGTCTTCATCATCAACCAGGATTATCATCCTGCCTTGACGCAGATCATCCAGGGCACCTTCAATGTTAGAAATGTCCATCGCTGTCTCCAAATCCAAACCTCGTCAACATATCTCTATCGATCCTTGAGCGCTGCTCCTTCGATCCGGTTTCTTCTCTCTGATCAATAAATTTTTCTATATACTTTGAGATCATGTCTATTTCAACATTTACCTTTTCGCCGGCCTTTTTCCTCAAAAGTGTGGTCTTTCTCGTGGTCTCGGGAATAATCGCTACGCTAAAGGAATTCTCCGAACAGTTGTTTATGGTCAAGCTTATACCATCCACGGCAATCGAACCCTTCTCAATCAAATACCTGCCAAGAGATGGATCAAGGCTGATCTGGATAAGCCACGATCTTCCCTCTCTTCCAATGCTTTTCAGGATGCCCGTTCCGTCAACATGGCCGCTTACGAGGTGTCCGCCCAATCTGTCAGATAACCGTATCGCCCGTTCAAGGTTCACCATGCCCCCTGGTTTGAGCCCCCCCAAGGTGCTCCTCTCGAGGGTCTCTATCGAAATATCGAGGTTTGAGAGATTCCCGCGTATGGCGGTGATGGTGAGGCACACGCCATCAACTGCAATGCTGTCGCCGGGGCGGCAATCGGAAAAGAAGGGAGGCATCTGGAGCATAAGGGTTGCCTCCGATCCCGCTCTCCTGATCTCTCTCACCTCCCCGATAGCCTCAATAAGTCCGGTGAACATTTCAAGTGCCTAAAGTATAAAGTGAGCTAAAGTGCCTAAAGTTATTCGTTAATCAATGTTTGTTGTATATTTTTTGTAAATCTTCAGGTTGATAGGCTGAAGACTGAAGTTTAATTATTTTGCAATGATCGATTTATCCCTAAAAGCCGTTCGATTTCACTCACGGACCTGAGCTTGTCGAAGGGCCTTCCATCTTCAGGCTATCTACCTAATTAGTTATTTTTTTTATAATTATTTTAGGCACTTTAGTTCACTTTAGGCACTTATACATTTGTTTTGGGATACGCCTCAACCATGATATCATCGTCAAACCTTCGTACCCTCTCTATGTCTAACTCCATACAGTTTTTTATTATATCACACCCTGCACCTCTTGTGAACGGCACGCCGTTATCGCCTCCCAGCAGTTTTGGCGCCAAGAATAGGTAATACTTATCCACGAGCCGATCCCTGATAATTGAACTGAAAAGACCGGCACCGCCCTCTACCAACACCGAGCAAATCGAGTTCTTCGCGAGCTTATCGAGCAGATCTTCAAGTTCAACATGCCCGTCTCTTACCTTACAGCGTATAACCTTCGCGCCAAGCCCCTCTATCCTCTTCTTTTTGGCCGTGCTCACCCTACTACCAGCGGCTATGGAGGTCAAGGCTGATGTTTCTTCCGTAAAAATCCTGCTTTCCAAGGGAACCCTCAGGTGGGTGTCAACGATCACCCGCAGGGGATTTCTCCCGGAGCCCTTTTGCAGGTAGGGCGTCAATAGGGGATCATCGGCTATCACGGTTTCAACCCCCACCATAATTGCATCGGCTCTTCTCCTCAAGGTATGCACAAACCTTCGCGATCTTTCATTGGTAATCCACTTCGAGTCTCCCCTGTTGGTGGCGATCCATCCATCAAGGGTGAGGGCTGCCTTTATGATCACAAAGGGTCTATCCTGGGTGACATACTTGATGTAGACCTCGTTTACCGCCTCGCATGCCTCATCCAGCACGCCGCATCTGACCTCAAGTCTCTGAGCGCGCAGGTACGCAGCACCGCCCCCCGTTACATGAGGATTCGGATCCCTGATGCCTATCACCACGATACTGATGCCGCTCTCGAGGATGGCCTTGGTACACGGAGGGGTCCGGCCGTAATGGTTACAGGGTTCGAGCGTGACATACAGCGTGGCTCCCCGTGCCCCATCTCCTGCCTCTCGAAGGGCCATGATCTCTGCATGGGGCGCCCCGGCCCTCTTGTGATATCCGGAGCCGATAATCCGGCCATCCTTCACAACGAGCGCACCTACCACGGGATTTGGCGACGTTGATCCAAGGCCTCTTCTCGCCAATGAGAGTGCCTGTCTCATGAACCGTTCATCGGTGTTCATAATTTCTTGTGTCCGTATATACTGCGTGGAGCATAAAATAGTTTCTGTTCTCTATGCTATCATTGCGAGCCTTAGTGAAGCAATCTTCCTGCAATGAGATTGCCATGTCGTGGAGTTTATCATGAGCATAGCCGAAGGACTCCTCACAATGACACTTTTCATAAGCTTTTGGAAATATCTGTTGAATGCAAACAATATAATGCCGCTCTCAGTGGCATCCCGAAGCGATGTTATGACTTGAAGGGATTCATGGTGCAGTGCTCTTCACGGGGGATGAGACGAAAGAATCAGGTTCTTGACCCGGAAACGGCTGTTTCGTTCAGGAGGAGATGCACTGCGGATAGAAACGCTATTTTTGCTCTGCCCCTCTCTCATCGAGGAGCTCCTTGAGCTCACTCATGAATTCATTGATGTCCTTGAACTGTCGATACACTGATGCGAACCTCACGTACGCTACATCATCCCACTCTTTTAGCCTTTCAATCACCTTCTCACCGATATCCGAGCCCAGTATCTCTCTCTGGCCGCTCTCCTGAAATTCCTGTGCAAGGGCGTCAACGAAATCGTCAATCTTATTTATGCTGATCGGCCTCTTCTGACATGCCTTCTGGATTCCTGACCTGATTTTTTCAGGGTTGAAAGGCTCCCTTCTCCCATCCTTCTTCACTACCATGGGCAGCACCGTCTCCACCTTTTCATACGTGGTAAAGCGCTTCTTACAGCCAAGGCACTCCCTTCTTCGCCGTATCGTTCTCCCATTTTTCCCAAGCCTGGAATCGATAACCCTATTCCTGGTCGTTCCGCAGAACGGACATCTCATAGCAGCAACCTCTCGACTTCTATGTTTGCCTCAGCGAGCATTTCATCTGCCAGGGAATCCGGATAACCCTCCAGGTATACAATCTTCTCTACTCCTGCGTTAATGAGCATCTTCGAGCAAATGATGCACGGCTTATGGGTGCCATAAAGGGTGGTTCCCTTGGTACTAACCCCATAATACGCAGCCTGGATAATGACATTCTGCTCGGCATGGAGGCCCCGGCAGAGCTCATGCCTTTCACCGGCCTTCACACCCAGACGTTCCCTTAGACAGCCTGTTTCTTCGCAGTGCCGTACGCCGGTCGGCGCACCGTTATACCCTGTGGCCAAGATCCTTTTATCTTTCACCAAAACCGCTCCCACCGCCCTCCTCAAGCAGGTTGACCTGGTGGCTACCAGTTGTGCAATGGACATGAAGTATTCCGGCCAAGAAGGTCGTGACATAAAACCCCCAAGATCAATATGGAAGGGGAAATTGCCGACACAGCAATTGAACCATTGATCGGACCTCCCCCAATCGCTTCTCGTCGAATGGGTTCTCCAGTACCCTGGTGATCCATCCAGCAATGGTTTTCATCTCTTCCTCCTTCATACCCCTCGTAGTTAGTGCAGGCGTACCGAGCCGGACGCCACTAGTGAGCTTAGGCCTCCTCTTGTCAAAGGGGATGCTGTTCTTGTTCGTGTTGATGCCCGCCTTATCCAGGGCATGCTCCGCATCGAGACCGGTCAGGTCCGTTTTGCTCAGATCAAGCAACACGATGTGATTATCGGTTCCGCCGCTCACGACAGCCAGTCCTCTCCTCACCAGCTCCTGAGCCAAAGTCCTTGCATTGGCCTTCACCTGCCCCTGATAGTCGGCAAACGCCGGTTTCATCGCCTCATAGAAGGCTACGGCCTTGCCGGCAATGACATGCATCAAGGGGCCGCCCTGAATCCCGGGGAAAACCTGTGCGTTTATATCCCGTTCGTAGTTCTTCCTGGCGAGTATGAATCCTCCCCGTGGGCCGCGGAGGGTCTTGTGTGTGGTAGAGGTAACGAAATCGGCGAATGGAACAGGCGAGGGATGCTGCCCGGCGGCGATCAAACCGGCTATATGCGCCACATCGGCCATGAGGTAGGCTCCCACCTCATCGGCAATCTGCCGGAAGGCTTCAAAGTCAATGATCCTCGGATAGGAGCTCGCCCCTGCAATGATGAGCTTTGGCTTGAAAGACCTTGCCATGGATGAGACTTGATCGTAGTCCAGCCTGTGTGAGTGAGGCTCCACCCCATAAAACACCGCCCGATACAGGGTCCCGGAAAAACTTACCCCGCTCCCATGGCTCAGATGGCCTCCATGGGTCAGATCCATGGCCAGTATCGTATCCCCTGGCTCGAGAACGGAGAAATAGACAGCCATGTTGGCCTGAGACCCGGAATGGGGTTGGACATTCGCAGAGTCGGCCTGAAAGAGTTTCCGTGCCCTGTCTATCGCTATGTTCTCCACGATATCGACGTATTCACAGCCCCCATAGTACCTGTTCCCCGGGTAACCCTCCGCGTATTTGTTGGTCAATACGCTCGCCTGGGCCTCCAACACGGCCCTGCTCGTGTAATTCTCAGAGGCGATCATCAAAAGCGTATCGCTCTGCCGTGCCCTTTCATCTTCGATGGCCTTCGCAATCAGGGAATCAACCTTCGCCAGGCCTTCTTCAACTGGCTCCAAGCCTTGAGTCGCCATCAATTTCCTCTACCCTCCTTAGGTGTCGCCCCCCCATAAAATCCGTACTCAGAAAAAGTTCCACCATCTCCAGGGCCAACCCAACACCAAGAACCCTTCCCCCGAGTACCAGTGTATTGGCATCATTGTGTTCTCTGCTCAGCCTCGCCGTGTACAGATTGTGACAAAGGGCTGCCCGCACGTTTCTGTGCCGATTAGCAACGATTGACATGCCGATCCCTGAGCCGCAGATCAATATGCCCCTGGTGAAGTTCCCTTCTGAAATGCCTTTCGCAACCTCATGGCCGATAAGCGGGTAATCAATGGGCTCCTTGCTGAAGGCGCCGACATCATTGACGCTGTAAAGGCCCTTTTCGCTCAGATACCTCTTGATTTCTTCCTTTAACTCATATCCGCCGTGATCGGATCCAATAAGTATCTTCATTACTTCCTTCTCTTTACACGTTGTTTGAGTTAAATGCCGGGAACGCGGGACCAGACAAAAGGGTCACTCGAATCCCCTATGGCAGATAGCGCCTGAAAATGAGCGAGCCGTTCGTGCCGCCAAACCCGAAGGAATTGGACAGGACCGTTTGTACCTCTGCTTCCCTGGCCTCATTTGGTACATAGTCAAGATCGCACTCAGGATCTGGAAATTCATAGTTGATGGTGGGAGGGATACAACCATTCATAATAGTCAAGATGGAGTATATGGCCTCTACTGCGCCTGCACCACCCAGGAGATGTCCGGTCATGGATTTCGTGGAGCTCACCGGAACCTTATATGCGTACTCTCCGAACACGGATTTTATCGCCCTCGTCTCAGAGATATCATTCAGTTTGGTGCTCGTGCCATGGGCACTGATGCAGTCTATATCAGTCGGCTCCATGCCGGCATCATGCAGGGCTGCCTGTATACAGAGGCCGGCTCCTATTCCCTCGGGATCAGGGGCGGTGAAATGATATGCATCGGAGGACATTCCGTACCCGATGATCTCGGCGTAGATCCTGGCGCCCCTGTCAAGCGCATGACCTAATTCCTCTAACACCAGCATACCCCCACCCTCGGAGATTACGAAGCCATCCCTTTGGTTATCAAAGGGCCTCGAGGCCTTTTCCGGTTCATCATTCCTCGTTGACAGCGATTTCATGGAGGTAAACCCCCCCAAGGCGAGCGGGGTAATAACCGCCTCTGTTCCTCCGGTTATCATCGCATCGGCCGTTCCCCATTGGATAAGCTTAAATGATTCCCCTATGGCGTGAGTGCTGGCGGCACATGCGGTTGTGATTGAGGTATTGGGACCCCGTATCCCGAACTCGATTGCTATCTGGCCTGGCGCCATATTGGTGATGATACCAGGGATAAAGAAGGGAGATACCCTTCGTGGTCCCTTTTCCAAGAGCACCTGGTGATAGTGCTCAATAGTACCTAATCCTCCAATGCCCGAACCGGTTACACACCCTATACGATGGCTATTATCCCGTGTTATCTTGAGCTTCGATTCCTCGAAGGCCATCCGAGCAGAGGCTATGGCGTAGTGAATGAAGATATCCAGGTGTCTGGCATCCTTTGATGAAAGGAAATCCTCTGAGCGAAACCCTTTAACCTCACCGGCGATCTGTGAAGTATAGGCAGATGTATCGAATTTGGTTATAGCACCTATTCCAGATCTACCCTTTGTGACCGCCTCCCAGTTTTCCTCCACACCAATACCAAGGGGTGTAACCATGCCAAGCCCTGTAACGACTACTCTTCTGGCCATCGCAGTGTTCTCTTTCTTCACGGTAATGAAAAGTTACCCTTGGTGCTGCTCGATATAGTCAATGGCATCCTTCACGGTTACGATCTTCTCAGCCTCCTCATCGGAGATAGAGATACCGAATTGCTCCTCCATGGCCATAATCAGCTCAACCTGGTCAAGGGAATCTGCACCCAGATCATCCACAAACGATGCCCCTGGAACTACATCTTCCTCGCTTACTTCTAGCTGCTCGCAAATGATCTTTTTTATCTTTTCATCGATTGACATGCGCGTTCACCTCCAAACATTGATTGTTAATACCCTTACATATAAAGCCCACCGTTTACATGGATAACCTGTCCCGTAATATAGGATGCACCTTCCGAAGCCAACCAGTAGACTACCTCTGCTACCTCTTCAGGCTCTCCTATCCTGCCTATGGGGATCTGCTTCAGAAACAATTCCTTTGCTTTTTCAGGGAGGCTCCTCGTCATCTCCGTGTTGATAAAACCCGGAGCAACCGCATTTACCGTAATGCCGCGATGGGCCAGCTCCCTCGCGATGCTCTTGGTAAGACCCATGATACCAGCCTTTGAGGCCGAGTAGTTGGCCTGTCCAATGTTGCCTATCTGTCCGACCACCGATGAAATATTGACAATCCTGCCGCTCCTCTGCTTTACCATGAACCGTACCGCTGCCTTGGCACAATTGAACGCACCCTTGAGATTAACCGACAGGGTTTGATCCCACTGCTCCTCGGACATTCTTAGGAAAAGGGCATCTCTGGTTATGCCGGAATTGTTCACCAGAACATCCAGCCCTTGAAATTCTGCTACCACCTCGTTAAAAAAACGCTCCACATCGCTCAAGGAGGAAACATCCAGCTTTTTGGCCTTTGCCTCCACGCCTCGATCTCCGAGGAGTTTTAGTGTCTCATCTGCTTGATCTTCATCGGGATCATAATGAACAAAGACAATCCTCGCGCCTTCTCCGGCAAATCTGAGGCAGATCGACCGTCCAATCCCCTTTGAACCACCGGTTACAACGACTACCCTCTTCGATTCATGCATCTCGTTACCGTTTTAGTAGTTCCGCCTACACTCGCCGGCCCCTCAATGACCTTCCTTGTTGCCCTGTTAGCCCTCTTCTTTCTTGATTACTGTTTTACCCTTGTAAGCACCGCAATTCATGCATACATGGTGAGGGAGAACGGGTTCATGACATTGGGGGCACAATGAGACGTTAGGCAAATGGAGATGATGATGGGATCTTCCCATATCCCTTCTTGATCGTGATTTTTTCTTTTTTGGTACCGCCATACTATTCTCAGCTCGTTAGTGGTTTCTGAAAATCAAATTTTGATCAGTTGATGAACACGAACACGTGGAGATGTTCAGATTACACCCGCACAGGTGACAAAGCCCTTTACATTCCGGGGTGCAAAGGGTCTTCATGGGCACATGGAGAATGAGCTGTTCCTTGAGTACCTGATCGGAATCCAAAAGATCGCCATCCATGAAATCCGGATTCAGTTCATCCTCCAGGAGCTCGACTTCCCGCTCTCCCCTGAACTGGGACAGCGATAAGGAGATCCTGAACCCCTCTGATAGATCCCAGCCGTATTGCTCTAAACATCTATCGCATCGCAACAGCAACCTGGCAGAGATCGACCCCTCTACCACCATGTTCTTGCCAGCCGGGTATATCGTTATGGAGCCGGAAAGGGGTCTTTCGAGTCCTACAATCCGATCCCCATCGGAATCAGGCTTCCACCAGCCCACCGGTAGCATAAGATTAAACCTTTTACCCTCTGGTGGTATCTTTGTCAAATCGATTTTCATAGAGGCCCTTACAGGCTCACGCGTCTATCCTTGCTGCCGCTGATAAATAACGTCTGCTTTTATAAAGAGAGCTTCTTTTTGTCAAGAGAATTTCTTTTTCATCGCATGCCTTGAATTGCACCAGGGAACATAGTACTATCTAAAGTAACATGGAAGCAAGAC
>Ga0307428_1000752_pt1 | contig 18473 bp, 20 predicted proteins | sample SalMarWE160240MG_FD_202161 | JGI IMG/M metagenome (GOLD analysis project Ga0307428, IMG submission 202161) | Salt marsh sediment microbial communities from the Plum Island Ecosystem LTER, Massachusetts, United States - WE1603-240 | ecosystem: Environmental > Aquatic > Marine > Intertidal zone >...
CAGAACGAAATAATTAACTAAAGAAAGGCTAATAATGAAAATGAAAAAAGTGTCTAAAAAAATACATGCGCTGCTCAGTGCTACCTTTTTAGTGAGTGGAAGTGCTGCAGTTGCTGAAACAGAAAGTGTTCTTTTACGAAGTATTTTTAATGCCCATGCAATGGTTTTTGGTGTAGAAAATGTTTTTTCTCAGGATCTTTATTTTGCTTCTTGGAATGAAATGCTTGAAAAAGTAGCGATGTACGTTGATGAAAACTCTGGCGGGAATAAAAAATTATGGGATGCATTTATTACGTGTCGAAGAGTTAGTGAAACTATTAGAGCTGTTATTAAGCAAACACGAGCAGTTGGTGCTGCCCAAGGATCGAGGAGTTACCAGGCAACAATAAGAGAAAATATCCAAAGATTGCAAGGGAAAAGTAAGAATGATTTACAAAAGCAAAAGGAGATACTTAAAACTACTACCTTTTATTGGAATGCAAAGCAAAAAAATAATGTAAAAGACTTACTTTTTAATTTAATAGATGTTCTTGATATTACAATAGATAAAGTAATAAATGATTATAATAGACAATAGCAGTTTATAAATTTGTAAAAAATAAAATTTTATGAGATCCAATGAAGATAATAAGAATATATTACCCATTAATATTAACTTTTTTGCTATTAGCAGGTAATGTAGCTGTTTCAAAAGAAGAATTATTGCAACAGATCAAGACAGTAGAAGAAAAAGTATTTCCGCAAGGAAATTTATTTGATCAGCGCCTTAATAATGTTGATTCTTGGAACAATTTAATTAGTGATATACAGAATTATGTTACTTCTAGTAGTGATAGAAGACTAATTAACATGTTTAATCAAGACAAGCAAATTGCTCAAGAATTGATTAATACAATGCAGTGGGTTCGCTTACGAGTTTTGTCACCGTCTATTAGTTCAGGAAAAGTTTATCCTAATTATTTACTGGCAAAAAACAGAATTAAAAAATTAGCTGCAAGAAAAGAAGAATTAGTGAATAATGAAAAATCCCTTAAAAATATAGGAGGGATTGCTAGTAAGGTAATTCTACAATTTACTCTTCTTATTAAACGTCTTATAGATCGATCAGTACTTGATTTGAAGATTGTTGGCAAAAAATTACGACCAAGTGCACTCTTTTACTCTGGTTAATATTTAAAAACTATTCCATTTTATGCATAAAACGGGGCATTCTCCTTTGCTGGTTTTTATTTCTAATTCCGGTAAACTAAAAAAATGTATGCGATACCATGATTGAATTTAAAAATATCGACTATAATAGCAACTTAAGTTGAGGTCATATCTATGGATAAACAGAATATAATAGTTACTAGTTTTTTATTTTTTACGATTACTTTTTTTGGGACTGGCGGTTTTTTTCTTTTTAGACGGCAAGCACAGTTAGAAGAAAAGTTGCTCATGAACAAAGATTTTTTATCAGCCGAAATGCAAGCGGATTTAACAGGGGGGAAACCAAAAGTAATTGAAAAAATTGTTTCAACAGCTCAATTATGGCGTCCAGTACAAGAAAAAGTTCGTGATACAGTAGTGCAAGTTTTTACCCAAGTAGCAGGGATTGATTTATTGCAACCGTACAAGCCACCAATGCAAGCAGCCGCTTGTGGGAGTGGTTTTTTTATTAACGAAAAAGGTAACTTAATTACTAATGCTCATGTTGTTAATCAGGCAAAATCTGTTTGGATACAGATTCCTTCGTTAGGTAAGCGAATTATTGACGTTGAAGTAGTTGGTATTAGCCCTGAACGAGATTTAGCTTTGTTACAAGTAACTCCTGAAATGCTCGATAGTATTCGTGCTGAACTAGGAAGTATTCCCCATTTATCTTTAGGTGATTCTGATTTGGTACGTCGATCAGATGAGGCATTAGCACTGGGATATCCACTGGGTCAACAGTCGCTTAAGAGTACTACTGGAATAATTAGTGGTCGGGAACATCATTTAATTCAAACCAGTGCACCAATTAATCCTGGTAGCTCTGGAGGGCCACTTTTAAATGTTAAGGGTGAGGTTATTGGTATTAATTCAGCGGGGGTAGTTGAAGCACAAAACGTTGGCTATGCTATTCCAGTTAATGATTTGAAAATTGTTCTTCCTGATTTATATAAAGTAAAAATATTACGAAAACCATTCATGGGGATGTTATCCAATAATGGAACTGAAGCGTTAACTGAGTATTTACAAAATCCACGACCAGGCGGTTGCTATGTTGTAGAAGTACTTAAAGGAAGTACCCTAGACAAGGCAGGAATTCGTCGTGGTGATATGATTTATGAAATAAATGGACATCAGGTAGATATTTTTGGTGAAATGAGTGTACCATGGAGTGAAGATAAAGTTTCTATTACAGATTATGCTTCACGGCTATCTATTGGTGAAGATTTAAATCTGGTCGTTTACCGTAATGGTGAAAAAAAAGAATTTTCAGTAAAATTTACTGCAGCAACATTGCCAGCAATGCGAAAAGTATACCCTGGTTATGAAGAAATTGATTATGAAATATTTGCTGGAATGATAGTGATGGAATTAACTATTAACCATATTCAATTATTAGGTGATATTGCTTCTGGTCTTTCGAAATATGCAGAATTAAAAAATCAAGCAGAACAAACGTTGGTTATTACTCATGTTTTCCCTAATTCTCAATTATTTCGATCGCGTACTCTAATCCCAGGAACTACTATTAATGAAGTTAATGGAATGCCAGTAAAAAATTTGGCTGACTTTAGACAAGCATTAAAAAGAGGTGTTGGTAATAAATTTTTGACTATTCTTGCATCTGACAATGTAAGTAGGGCATCCGATAATGTTTTTGTGGTATTAGAAATGAATAAGATACTTCAAGAAGAACAACGGCTTTCACAAGATTATAAATATGCAATGACTGACATAGCAAAAGAACTATTGCATATTCTTGATGTGCAAAAAGCAATAGGAAATGAGGCAACAGCATAAATTCTATTCTTCAATACGCCTTTGCTATGCATATTTTTGTAATAATAATGAAAAAATATTTGTAACATAAATAAACAAGTTTTTTTGATACTTTTTGTGGTAAAGTATTGACTAAAATAGATAGAAAAAAAAGAAGTTTATTTAGTGCAAGGGATTAATGGCACCAAAAAAGAAAAAAAGACTTGATTTATTGTTGCAAGAACGTATGCCAAAGTATAGTAGGCGACAAATTCAAAGTTGGATTATGCAAGGAAAAGTTACTGTTGATGATAAAGTTAATACCAAAGCAGGAACGCTGATTGATGAAGAAGAAGCGGTCATTAGTCTTGATGCAGAAGAGCCTCCTTATGTAAGTCGTGCTGGGTTGAAACTAGAAAAAGTATTGAATGAGTTTTCAATTGATGTTGCTGGGTTGGTTGTGTTGGATGCGGGCATTTCAACTGGTGGATTTACTGATTGCTTGTTGCAACGTGGGGCGAAAAAAGTCTATGGCGTTGATGTTGGTTATGGACAATTGCATGAAAAAATTAGAAATGATTCACGATTAGTACTGTTAGAACGTACCAATTTGCGTGAATTACAAGGCGTTGGTGAAAAAGTTGATCTTATCACGCTTGATTTATCTTTTATTTCAGTACTCAAAGTAATGAATGCAGTATTAAAATTATTAAAAAAGAAGGGAAAATTAATTGTGCTTATAAAACCACAATTTGAGGCAGGAAAGTATGAAGTAAGTAGTGGTGGTATTGTCAAGAGTGAAAAAGTTCGACAGGTTATTGTAGAACATGTTGTTAATGGTATTAAAGCACATGGCTTTACGTTAAAAGGCCTTACTGAGTCCCCTATTTTAGGAGCCAAGGGAAACAAAGAATTTTTAGCCTATTTTGAGCGAGAACAGCCAGAGGTAAGTTAAATTAAGCTCTTATTTTGCATTATCTTTAAGACAGTCAAAAAAACTCGTTAAATCAACATCAAATTCTGTAGTAGACTCATGATTTAGGTTTGGATCTGCTTTAGCGTCAAGTAGACTTTGCAGTATAGCTTGATTGTTGTTTTTTATAGCAGCCATCAAAAGCGGATTAATATTTTCTCTTTTTTTAAGGACGAAAGTTAATTGTTTTTTGTTTTTTTCATCTTGTTCTTTTAATGCTGCTTGATTTAAATTTTCTTCTTCTGCAGAATACGCTTTTACTGATAAAAGTAGTGAAATGGATAATAGATATTTAATAACTTTTTTCATATTTTTCATTTGCTTTGAAAGAGGCAATGATATTTTGACTCAATAAATTGTACTTAAGGTGAGTGGATTGTCAAGAAATTTAATGTTTGCTAAGCATAAAAATCAGGTATTACCGTTACCATGCTTCTACAAATTCTACGTTGCTCACTATTATCAAAGAGCAGTAAATGAACTATTTTTTGTCTATTTCCTTGTATAGCAATCAAAAGAGCTGAGTCACCATTAATATTTTTATGCTCAATATTAGCCTTATTTTTAACTAAAAATTTAACAATATCTTTGTGTCCTTCAAGTGCGGCTATTGAAAGAGGAGTGTTGCCATTTTTGTCTTGGGCATGGATATTATCTTTATTAACTAATTTTTGTGTTGTCAACAAGTCTCCTTGTGATACAGCTGAGAATAATTCTTGATTGTTATTTGCAGTCATAGAGTAAGTTATTTTTGCTAGAAAAAAAAGGAAAGTGATTAGTATTTTTTTAAGACTTGTTTTCATAAGCTATTTTATTTTAATACATAATGTCGTGTTTAACATACAAATATAATGCAATTGAGTAAAGAGAGAGCTGGTTAATTCAGCTCTATCAAAGTTTTAATCTGAAGTAGCGGTGCTACTTATTGACGATGTTCAGTTAGATGATTTACTGCTTTGTTATCGAGGTTTCCGAGCTCAAATAAGTCAACTACTTAATTGCTTCAATAGTGCTTTATTTGCACGTAAATTTGCTTCAATAGAAGGAAAGAGTTGATAACTTGGTTGACTATTAGCTATTTCAGTGTATTTATATAAAATAATACCAATTTCATAGACTATTTTGTGGAGCTGTTTAGCAAGTTTTTGCTCTTTTAATACAATTGCGGTGGTTCCAATAGGGCCGAGCAGGGCAAGGCCAGGTGAGTTAGTGCGATATTTTTCTTCGATTGTCAAAAGGACTGTTTGCAATGCAGCCAGTTTATTCTCAATTGCTTCATTATTAACTTTCTTTAAATATATAATATCTTTTGTTTTGTGGAGTTGTCGTTGTGCTTGGTGGAGGTAGTCGATAAAAGTACGATCAAGTTCATGAATATAAGAATTTTTATGGAGCATAATAAACTGATTCATTCGTTTACCAGCATAGCTAATCAGGGTAAAGAGGAGTAAAAACAGAAATAAGTCTTTAGTGATAAGTATAATTTTTCTTTTTTTAATCATTATATAATTTTTTATCTATTTAATATTATTTATTTCATATTTTAACTTATAGTATTTAAATAGGGCAGTCAATGAGGTTTTTCTCGCTATTTTTGCTATTTTTTGGTACAAATAAAGTACTTATTCCTGTTATTACTTTGTGCGCCTGTAGCTCAGTTGGATAGAGCGCCGGACTTCGAATCCGTAGGTCGCAGGTTCGAATCCTGCCAGGCGCACCATTTTTTTGCGCCCGTAGCTCAGGCGGATAGAGCAACAGACTCCTAATCTGTAGGCCACAGGTTCAAATCCTGTCGGGCGCACCAATTTTCTATTTGAAAATAAAATAAGCTTTTTACAAAAAAATTGTATTTTGCTAGTATTATAATATACCTAAAATGGAGGATATATGATGAATAAACAAATAAGAGTATTATGTATGGCAGTTTTGTCATTTTTATTCGTTAGCAATATGCAAGTTCAAGCGCTTCCATCCTTTAAAAAATCAGTAGGATTAATTGTATTAACAGGGGGTTTAACCTATGCTTGGTTGAATCGGGATAGCATACAAAAGAGCGTTCAAGAGCTTAAACAAGAACTTAAAAATAATCCGCGTAAGTTTATGGCAAATCAATTTGAAAAATGCAAAAAAGAAGCGAAAAATGCCAAAAAATTGATTTATCCAAAGCTTAAGAAAGCGATAGCTTGGGCAGGGAAAAAGCTTAAAAATTTTAGTTTAAGTAGCTTATTCTCAACATCGCATAAGAATACCGATTTAGTTGATTCTTTCACGGAGTTGCAAGTTGGCGGCGAAAAAAGAAAAATGCTTACTAGGGAGTTCCTGCTAGGGGATCCGAACAAAGAAAAAGACGTTGCATAAAAAGCATTAATTTTAAATAGATCATTTTTAATTAATTAACCGTAATAATGTAAAATTTTTTATTTTTTCTTGCTCATTACCATCATAATCAAGACGAGTAATGGTTTTTTTATTATGATAAGCATCTATTAAATCTTTATAGGTATTAATCCCCTTAAATTCTTCATGAAGGTGAATTTCATGTATTTTTCCGTAACCATGGTTATATCCTCGAGCTTCAATGAGTGTATTTTTTTCGAGATCAGCAACAACCATAACATGACCAGGTATCCAAATAATGTCTCCTTGTAGAAGTTTATTGGTGATAGGAAAAAGAAATTGTTTAATTGTAGTGGTATTTTTATAAAAATAAGGAATATCACATATTTGAGCAGCTCGTGCAATGATACCGGCACAATCAAATCCTGTTTTTGGTAAGAATTCTTTTTCATTTAATGAAGAATAAAAATCTGTTTTTCGTTTAGTGAAGCTAAAACCACCCCAAACATAAGGAATAAAACCATTATTTTTACCCACCCATTTGCGCAAAATCTTAATAAAGTTTGTTCTTTGTTGTTGTGCAGTTTGTTGATTTGTATGTATTGCTAATTTTTTATTTGGTATTGCTGTTTTTTCATATTTTTTAATGAGTGGATTAAAAATATGTACCATTGTTTTATTTTTCTTTTTTTCTGCCCAGACAAACCGTGTTCCTGCTGAAAATATTTGATTTGTTTTTTGATTAAACCATGGTTCAATTAATGTTACTATATTTTTACTGTTGAGTTGGCTTTTGTTAAAAGATATTGGTAATGGAATTTTGGTAAGATCTTGTGTATGACGCTTAATCTGATCAAGTTCCATAATATTTTCTCTTAGTGTCCAATAATTTACTTGTGGTTCATTATTTTTGGTTGGTGACAAATAAAAAAGATGCGGTATTCGAATATAGATTTCTTGTCCTTTTTCTTTAATTATTTCTACTACTTCATTGAATAATATTTGTTGAATACGAGGGCAATAGGTTTTTAAATTTATATCGGGAGAAAATGGTAGTTGTTTATAAATCTGCCGTACTTGTTCTGGATCAACTAATTGTCCAATTTTTTCTCCAACAAGATCTGCTACTGGGACAATTACAACTGCTTTTTTGTATTCCGCTTGTATTTTGGGATTTAATAGCAAATAATATAATATTATGTAGAATAAAAGTGTTTTTACCTTTCTCATATTATTTTCCTTTCTATTTAATTTGTATATAAATTTTTTATTTTTTATTATTAAAATTATTATTGTAATAAATTGTTTTAAGTTGTCGCAATAATATGAAAAAAGTATGCAAATTTATATTCTATATATAATTTTTTATATTAATTTTATATAAAATAATTTTCAAATATTGAAAATTATTTTTTAATTATATTATAATCAGAAAGTGTATTTTTCAGTAAGGATAGGCTAGTGAAAAAAGCATGGTTGATTTTTATTATCAATTTAAGTTGTTTGCAAGGGATTATTGTTGCTAAATCTTCATGGGTAAGGATGTATCATAAAAATTTTGCTTTAATGAAAGAAGAAAAGCAAAAAGAAAAAATACTAAAATTTAGAAAAAAGGATATAGCTCCATTTTCACAGCTACTTTTCTCATGGAATTCCTTACGACCAGAAACTGGTTATTTTTCATTTTGGATACAAGCTCGAAATTCAAAGACAAAGGAATGGGGAGAGTGGCATAAAATGATTGAATGGGGAGAAAAAATTCAACGTTCTTATTGTAGTAATAATGATAATAATTTTAGTCATTATGCACATGTACGACTTGAAATAAAAAAAAATATACTGGCAGATGCTTTTAATATGCGAATTATTGCCCATAATGGAGCGGACCTAGCATTGCTGCATAGTATTTTTATTACTCTTGTTAATTTTAATTTTTTTCGTTCAGAACGAGAAAATACAACGCAGTTAAATCAGTTGACATCTATTCATGTTAAAGGGGTACCACGGATTGCACAATTTGCAATTAATCATGTTCATAATAATCGTATTTGTTCCCCTGTTTCTTGTACAATGCTTACATGTTTTTTAAATAATTGTCGAATTAATCCTCTTGATTTTGCACTTCAGGTTTTTGATAATGGGCTAGATACCTATGGAAGTTGGCCATTTAATATGGCACATGCTTTTGAACAGTGTACCAAGATAAATTTTTTTGCCACACGATTAAATTCGTTTACTGAGCTATACAAGCAACTACAAAGAGGAATACCTGCTGTTGTTAGTGTGCGAGGCCAATTAGAAGGAGCACCAAAAGATTATCCCTACGGCCATTTATTGCTCGTTGTAGGCTGGGATAAAAATAAGAAACAAGTCATATGCCATGATCCAGCTTTTAAAAATAAGTGGCAGGTATTGTGTCGTTATCCGCTTGAAAGTTTTCTTTTGGCCTGGGAACGATCACATCGGCTTACTTATTGGGCACAGCCAATATCAAAATAAGCTTAAATTTTTTATTTTTGATTTTATTATTGACAATTTGGATTATGCGATGATAAGATAAAACTAAAAAATTTGATTTATAGTACAAAGGGGAAGAATGGAAAATAAATTATTGCAAAAATTTTTGATACCATTACTTGCAGTTATTAGTATAATATACGCGGTAAAAACACTTGGAAAAGAATCTGGTATTTTGTTAAGTGACGTATGCCAGCAGCAAAGTGATTTAAAAGTAAAGGACAATTGCTCTCTTGAAATTGGTAATTTTAGTTTCTTTTTTACGCAAAAACCAAAAATTAATTTGTTAAAGGTAAACCAAAAAGATGATTATGAAGAACGAATATTTTTTTTTCCACAGGTTGAATTAAAAAATAAGTTAAAAGGAATAGTTGAAAAGCTAAATAAAAAATATAAGCAATATAATGTATACATTGCAATGGTTAATAGACCGAAGTGTGGCGTTCAACTAACTATTCGTTATGATCGAAATAAAATTGATCTTGCTTGTGAAGAATGTGAATCAATAAATTTGCAAAATGGGGTAACCTTTCGGTTGTATAATAAAGAGGTTATTGACAAAATTCGCTTAAACAAAGAAAAACCTGTATTGACAGTTGCCTCGATTTAACAAATTAATAGGTTAGTTTACTATTGGTAATGGTTTATAAATGAATAATGGCTTTGCTTGTTTAAAAAAGTCTTTTAAATCCTGTTCTGTCATTGCCAAAAACTTTTTTCTTGAAAGAGTACCAGCTATTGTTTCCTGTAAACCCTTTGTGCCAATTGCTAGATTAAATGCTTTTGAGTAAAAGAGCTTTACACCATTTTTTTTAAAAAAATCTAAAACAGAAAGAAAGGTAGAAAAAGAGTTAACGGTATTAATATTTTTAATATGTAATCTTAGACCAGAAAAATTTTGATTCAATTTTTTATTAAAAATAGTGTGCCGTTTGCTTTCGATATTATAGGATTTGAGCAAAGCTTGCAGTTTTCGCCAATTGTTCTCTGAAAACTTTATTGTTTTAGGAAGAAGAATACATTGAAATGGGGAATCAGTTTTTAATCCAACATGAAAAGGGGCTATTTCGCCTAATAATCCAAGAAAACTGTAACTATAACATGATTGTATTGAGCGGATACCAGGTGAAAGAGGAGCTAAAAGTTTGTCATAAGCCCCGTTATTTCGGCTGTAATTATGCATCTTAACAACTTGCAGTTTTACTGGTTTTTTTAATACATATTTATTGAAATAGAGGGCAAGCTCTCCAATAGTCATCCCATGACGCAGCGGAATAGAAGCAATAGAAATAAATGAAATAAGGTCTTTGCTTACTAAAGGGCCTTCCATACGAGTAGCGAGCGGGTTTGGCCTATCAAGGACAATAAAATTTTTATTGAATTCTGCAGCATCTTGCATAGTATGCAGTAATGTAGAAATATAAGTATAATGACGCATTCCTGAGTCTTGAATATCAAACACCAAGGTGTCAATATTGTTAATTTTTTTTGGATGAATACTTTTTCCTGTTCCGTTACCATAAAGACTGATAATAGGAATATTTGTTGTAGTATCAATACTATCATTAATTGCTTTTTCTGACCCCACTGTCCCTTTAAAACCATGCTCTGGTGCAAAAATATAGGTGATAGTAAGATTATGTTCTTGCAAAACGTCGATATTACGTTTGCCTTGCTGATTTACTCCTGATTGGTTGGTGATAAGTCCAAGACGTTGTGTTTTTAGTTGTGTTAATAATTCATGAGAGATATTTTCAAGACCAAGCTTAAATTCAGCATTAACTTTACTAGTGAATAAAAGAAGGATTAACAACAATTGTTTATTTAAGTTAATCATATTCTTCCTATTTATAAAATCAAATTAAAATTTTTTATTATTTTTTTAATTTTTTAATTTTATTATAGTAATTAATTTTTTGCTATTGCAATAATTTTGAAAAATATTTGCTTTTTCTTTGTTATAAATAAAGGAAGTTTAATTTTTTCTTTTTTTGTAGCCGAAAGAATTTTATATTGATTAATATTATGCACATATTCATTAGAAAAGGGGTAATAAAAGAGGCATAATATTTTATTGTTGAAGAGATAAAAAGGTGATAATATAGTTGAACAAATTCTTTTTTAAACTAATCCTTTTTCCCATTTATTAGTTGGATGAATTGGTGATACAAAATATTTGGCAAGATTTTTTAAAGATTGTTCGAGAAGAAGTAGGGAGCCGAGTGGTAGAAACTTGGTTTAAAGCAGTCTCATTACAGCGTTGGGATGCATTGCATAAAGAAGTACATTTGCAGGCGCCAAATACTTTTGTGCGTAATTGGATTCAACAACATTATCTTTCTCTGTTTCAAATACATTTAGGAAGGCTTTTACACGTTGAAAGACCAAAAGTTATTTTTGATTCAACGGTGCCGGCATCAGAAAAAAAAAAGAAAGACATATCGAAAAATGGTTTGGAAAAAAAAGAAAGTAATATGTATAAGGCGGCACACCTTATTCCATTTAATGCTATTCACGCTAATCATGCACTATTAAAGAAATCGTCTACTTATAAACAAAATGGCTACATAAACCAAAGTTATTTGTTTGATACATTTGTTGTTGGACCAAATAATTCTCTTGCTTGTGCTGCTGCACATGCAATAACAGAAAAACCCGGTTTTTTATATAACCCAATGTTTATTTATGGTGGATCAGGATTAGGCAAAACTCATCTTTTACACGCAATTGGCAATGGTATTAAAAGAAATCATAAAAATATGTCAATTTTATATCAGACAGCGGATCGCTTTGTAAATGAATTTATTAATGCTATTCGGTTTAATAAAATTCATCAATTTCAGAAAAAATACAAGACTATTGATGTATTGTTAATTGATGATATCCAGTTTATTTCGAATAAAGAGCAAACCCAAGAGGCTTTTTTTCATATTTTTAATTCACTTTATGACTCCCATAAACAGATTGTCTTTTCGAGTGACACGTTTCCTCAAAATATGGGAGGTATTGCGGAACGATTACGGTCAAGATTAGCAGCAGGTCTGGTTACTGATATTCATATACCAACGCTCGAAACAAAAATAGCAATTTTGAAAAAAAAAGCGGACTTAAGCAATGAAGTTATTTCAAATGACGTTGCTCATTTTGTTGCTTCTCAAGTTGTTTCTAATGTACGAGAATTGGAAGGAGCGTTAATTCGTGTTATTGCATTTGCTCATCTTACGAAACAGCCTATTTCACTTGAATTGGCCAAAAAAGTACTTATTCATACAAACAAAAATGAAAATCGTATGGTGAAGGTAGAAGAAATTGTAAAAGGTATTGAGAAGTACTACTCTTACTCATTGGCTCAATTACGTTCCAAAGAACGAAGCAAAAATCTTGTGTTAGCTCGGCAGGTTATGATGTTTTTGATGAAAAAATTAACTAATAAATCATTGCGTAGCATTGGTGATTTTTTGGGTGGCAAAGACCACTCAACAGTAAAATATGCAATTAGTAAAGTAGAAAAAAAAGCAAAAGACCAAGCAGATTTTCAAAAAAAACTTCACCACATAGAACAAGAAATAATGAATTAACTATTTAAGTGCATAATAATGAGGGGCAGTTTGAAGAGCAAGGCGCTGCTTTTTCGTAAAAAGAAAAGTAGCATGAAAGCATTTTTTTGTTAGATAAAGATACCATGAATAATGGTCTCGGAATTTTTTTTTATCTTTTAAACCAACAATTGTTGGAAAATGCTCTGTATCAATAATAACAATATAAAAATTGTTCTTTTTTTCATCGTACTTAAATATGAAATTATTAGAATGTGGGTCAATAATAAGTTCTAGGTCATTACAAAGTTGCATGATAATTTTATTACGTTTTTTATGGGATATTTTTATTTCTTCGTCAAAATTGATTGCATCAGCAATAATTGCGTAAGTGCCAGGGAGCATTGTTGCTAATTCTTTTTTATTACCAATATTTTTACCAGTAATGTGAAGTAGTTTATTATTTTTTGGTAGCCAAAACCATTTGCGAGGCGTTTTTACTCTACCGTGCCAGTTCTTGTTATGACTAATTTTTTGGTTAAGTAATTCGAGATTTTTAATACGAGTCAGACCAGAAATATGTCGATTTACTCCTCCCGCCATTACAAAGAAAAATCGGGGTTCAAATCCCTTACAATACGGGTTAATAAATGTTTTTGGTGTTTCAATAAATAATTTTACGACAAAAGGATAATCTTTAAACTTTAGTACAATAAGCCCACATTTTTTTTTTCTATTGAAATTTTTATGCTGAAGAACAATAAAATGACTATACCGTTTTTTCTTTTGATGTATTTCTGTAAGAAGTTTTTCGATAAGATTGTTTAAGATTTGAGTATCAACCAATTTGTTTTCATCGTATGTGATAAAATTTGGAAGTTTATGTTTGTTAAAATAATTCCTATCAAATACGCGAAAAATAGGGTATTCTTCATAGCAAAAATTCCTATGAGTATAAATAGTTTTGTCCCCATCCCATCGAGTGGTAATATAAGGAGAAAGTGGATCAGGAGGTCGATGCAAGCTTCGTGCTTTCATAGGTGTTTTAACTAAAAGCAACAAAAATAAAATAATACTAAAAATGAAGGGTTGTTTATTCTTCATTGTGGTAACCAAAAGCTATATGTAATTTAGTAAAGGTTTTTAACCTATACAAGAATAATATAATTTTTATCTAGATATATTAATTTTGTATTAACTACTAGATAGTAAAAAAAATATACTAGGTAATTGATAAAATTGCAAAATGAGCAATGAAAATTTGTTGCTTTATTCCTTTTAAATATGTGAATATGAAGTTAGTTGATGTTGTAAAAAGAGTAGGGTATGATTTTATAGAAAAGAGCTATAATGTAATGAATATTAGGTAGCAACTATTCTATAAGAAAGGGATGGAATGAAGCAAAGATTACCAAAACAATATAAATTACTTAATTGTTTAAGTAGTTTACCTAAAAAAATTTTACTTTTATATGGGCAAGAAAATGTTACTGAATTTGTATTGCACGAATTATGCCAAGAATATTGCTTTGATTTAAAAAAAGCAGCATATTTTGTTGATAATCCAGACTTTAATTGCTTAAAAGGTGTAGCGGGTTTTTGCCGAGAGGAAGCATATGCTGATGGTGATATTTGGCAAAATCCAAAGTCATTTAGTGTTCATATGAAATCAGCGCCGTTTAATAAAAAAGTACAATTATTTACGCAAGAAAGCTTTAAAAAAAAAGGTGAATCTGAGGATATAGTCATTAAAAATATTGCGCATAGCCTAGGAATAGAAAAACCAAAATTGCGCATTTGGGATATAAAACATAATAACCATGGTTACTTTGTTTATGAAGAATCCACAACAAATAATGATTATGTGGAAGATTACTTAGTAGATGGTCTTTGTTTACTTAGTTTTTGTCCGCTCTATTAATATTTTGATCTATTGCGATTAACCCTGGTAGTTTTTCTCCGCTTAAATAAGTCAATGTCGCCCCTCCTCCTGTTGATAAATAATCAATTTTTGAGGAAAAACCAAGGTTAGTTGCAACTGCTACTGAATCACCACCCGCTACGATGCTTGTTCCTTTTGATTTACTCATTGTTGTTAAAAGTGCTTTTATACCAGTTAATGTTGCCGGTTTTCCTGCAAAACCCATAACACCATTTAAGAAAACAGTTCCTGCTTGTTTAATCACTGATTCCCATTGATCAATTGTTTTTGGACCAATTGAAATACCGACATCTTCAGATGTTATTTCATTAGCGGGGATAACAGTTAACTGTCCATAAATCGTCTCCTGTGCAACTTGAAAATCCACTGGGAAGAGCGCAGAAACTTTTTCTTTTTTTGCTTTTGTTAAAATGGCTTTACATGTTTTAAGCATATCATTATCAACCAGGGAATTACCGACTGGTTTACCAATTGATTTGAGAAAAGTAAAAACAATTGCTGGGCAGAGTAAAATAGTTTTTACCTTAGCTAAAAAATACTGAATAAGTGGAATTTTATCGGCAATTTTTCCACCTCCAATGATAAAGACAAATGGCTGAGCAGGGTCAGATAGAAGATTAGTAAGCATTTTTAATTCTTTTTCAACTAAAAAACCAATTGTTCGCTTTTCAGGAGAAAACTGTTGAGGAACTAATGTTATTGATGTATCAGTACGATGTAATGTGCCAAAAGCATCGTTAACATAGAAATCACCAAGCCGGGCTAATTGTTTTGCAAAAGAAAGATTTCTCTTTTTTTCTCCAGGAAAAAACCGTAAATTTTCTAATAATAAGATTTGTTTTTTTGCTTCTTTACTTTTTTTATAAGCGTCATCTAAATTTTTTGCAAAAACAATAGGATAGCCACGCTTTTCAAACCATGGAAGTAATAATTGGGTAGAAAGATTGGGTTCATACTGCTGTGGTCTGCCAATATGGGTAGCGAGTATAATAGTACCACCATGCTCAAGAATATAATTAATTGTTTCTTGCAGTGATTTTAGTTTGAAATCATTTACTATTTTTTTATTTTTAAGAGGAACATTAAGATCAGCACGTAAAAAAACACGTTTATTTGTTAGGGGAAAGGATTGTAGTTGCGAACAAATTGCCATAGTTATTATTCGTAATGATTTTATTAATATAAAGATACTGTTTTAGATATATAAATTAATCAAACGAACGTCAATTAAGACGCGAAGAAAGGACTACAGTGAATAAAAGAGGAATTTGTTTCTTTATTTTGATGGTAAATGTAGTTATTACTAGTTATACGTTTCAGTTGGAAAAACCGATAGAAGAAGAGTCAATAGATGAAGAGGAGATGGAAAAAGATTTATCTATTTATATTGCTTTTTATAGAGGCAATTTTAATTTTGAACATAACGAAATAAATTGTTCTCATTATAATAATAAAAATCAGAAGTATAGGGTTGAAATTGAAGACTTAATGCGGTTGATGTTCAAAGAGCCATTTACAAAGCAAAAAATAGCAAGCAAAATAGATTTTTTAAAATGTCTACAGTTTTTCAATCCTTTGCCCGTATCTTTTGATGCGCTATTTGGTGAGTCGGTTTCTTGCCAAGAACAAACATTAACGTTTCAAGCCATTGACCTTGCTTCCTGTTCGAGTGAAAAAATAGAAAATATCTATCTTTATCATTTAATGCAGGAAGAATTAATTCGTCATAGTGATGAAGTACAAAAAACAATGAAGGCAATAACAATTTATGGTGAAGGAGGGGAACAAGCACTTGCATGGAGAGTTGCGATACTCAAAAAAAATAGAAAAGATTTAACAGAGTGTCTGTCAACAAATCCACGGAAAGAAAGGGTCATTGAACTCTTACAACAACCTTTTGAATTAAGGCATTTATTAGAATAAGGATTTGAAAAAAGTTATCTTTCAAATCGTAAAACCGTTGCTATATTTATATTTTTTGTTTGTTGTATTGGAAGCCAAGTTGCAATAAAACCTAAAATAAATACAACAGCGAATACCGTGAGTAGGATATACCACTCCATTTGAACGGGTAAATGAGAAACATAATAAACATCAGGAAGTTCAATGAATGGATAACAAGCAAGGAGCCAGCTTACCAACCAAGCGCATATAAGACCACAGATGGATGAAATAATAGTAATACTCATGCCCATGAGCAAAAAAATATGAGTAAGGATACGGTTTGACATCCCCATTGCTTTTAATATGGCAATTTCTGGGCGTTTTTGTATGATTTGCATAAATAAAAATGAAATAATACTCATGCTTGCTACGAGTGTAATGAGTGCAAGAATAAAAAAACTTGCCCATTTTTCTAATTTAAGTGCAGAAACAAGAGGTTTATAAAGATCTTTCCATGAATAAACAGGAAGATTAAGTCTTTTTTTTAATTTTTTTATTAGTTTTTCTTCGCTACTTCCAGATTTTAGTGCAAGGTTAATTTGGGTAGCGCCACTATTTGGGAAAAGTTTTTCTAAAAAATCAAATGAGCAAAATATGACACTGCTGTCAAATTCATCAATACCGGAATCAAAAATACCACTTACTATTGCATTTGTAGAATCAAACCTGATTTTTCGTCCTGGTAATTGTTTTTCATCAGGAAAAAGAAGTTCGATTGGGTTGCCAACCATACGATCAAGATTTTGAGCAAGTGCTTTTCCAATGATAATTTGATTAGTTTGAATAAGCTTTATTAATGAGGGAGAGCTTGGCGTACTAATTTTATTTTGTAATTGAGTGACAAGTCGGGCGGTAAAAGGATTAATAGCTTTGAGCATAACAACAGTTGGTGCAGAAAGGTCCCCATCTTCAGTTTGAACGATTGCATAACGAGTTGCACTTGGACTCCATGCAGCAACTTCTGGAAATTCATTATCAAGTACTGGTTGAAGTGCATTAATATTAAGTTGCTGATTATTTGTTGTATTAATAGTTATTTGTGCCTGTATCCCTTGCATTTTTTCATGTACCGCTACTTCAAAACCATGCATAATTGCAGTGACAAGTGCTAAAGAAAATGAACCAATAAAAATGCTTATAAAACAAATAAGGGCCATTGGAGAAATAACTTTTTCATATCTACTTGCTAATAAAAAACGCCAAGCAATCGTAAAGACAATAGAATTCACCGTTGTTACCTTTTACTTGTAAAATAATGTTGTTTTTTTTAGGCTACTACTGTTATCTCATGATTGAAAAATGATAAGGAGTGTATCGAAGCTATGATAACAAAATTTGATAAAAAGGTATTGTTATTTTTTGTATGCTGCTTATGTAATTGTGGTAAGCTAGTCAAATGGGGAGAGAGTAATTTTTATCAAGGTGAAGAATTACCAACTGAACAACCTGTTGTACAACAATATATTCGCTCTGTTACTATTTATGATCAGTTTACAACCCAGGCTATTTTTGATGTATTATGGCTTTCAGATGAGGTACGTAGTGCATATACAGATATTTATGCTGTTAAATATGGTAAAAATGATGAGCAAAAGAAAGTATTTTTACGAAGACAGCTAGAAGAAAATAAACATTTTATTACTTTTTATGTATTAAGTTTATATGAAGTTCCACTGGGTGATGCCAATGCTGAGTGGTCACTATTTTTAAATATTAATGATGAAAATTATCTTCCAATAGAAGTTAAATCAATTGATTTAATGCCAGAATATATAGAATTTTTTGGTAAAAAATTTACTCGTTTTAAAGTAGCTTATCAAGTAAAGTTTGATGCATTAGATATTGAGGATAATTTGCTTTTTTCTCCTGACGTTGATCAGTTTTCACTTTATTTCAGATCAGTTGATAAGGGTACGCAATTAGTATGGCACATGAGTGAAAATATGAATATGATAGTCTAAAGATTAAGGATTAAATGGAAATTGCTATAGGGGCTGATCACCGTGGATTTAATCATAAAGAATACATTAAACAATACATTACAGAAGTTAAGTGGGTAGACGTTGGTACATTTGATACAGAGCGTTCTGATTATCCATTTTTTTCTCACGCAGTTTGTAAAATGATTCTGCAAGAAAAAAACATTAACTTCGGCGTATTAATTTGCGGTAGTGGCATTGGCATGGCAATTACTGCTAATCGGTATAAAAATATCTATGCAGCATTGATTTGGAATACAAAAGTTGCACGCCAAAGTAAAGAGCACGATAATGCA
>Ga0307428_1000754_pt1 | contig 18457 bp, 10 predicted proteins | sample SalMarWE160240MG_FD_202161 | JGI IMG/M metagenome (GOLD analysis project Ga0307428, IMG submission 202161) | Salt marsh sediment microbial communities from the Plum Island Ecosystem LTER, Massachusetts, United States - WE1603-240 | ecosystem: Environmental > Aquatic > Marine > Intertidal zone >...
GTTAGAAAAATTGCAAGTATTAAGATTGATAGTAATAAAAGGCCTTTGCTTTTCATAATAATTCTATCTCCTTTTAATTCTTTAAATAAATTATCATTTTCTTATTTAAATAGGAATAAATCTTAGGACCCTATAGGTTGTCACGGTAGGACAGCCAGTTACCTGACTGCCCCCGCACAGATCCCAGCGTGCGGAACTACCGCACTGGGCTCTTCAGAGATACTCGCTTCCGTAAAAGACAAATTAGTATTGCCTTCTTTGCTATTCCCTGCAGTGAGGTTTGCATTTGTTCCTCCAGTCCTACTTGCCCGGCAAATGTTATCCTTTGCAGGCTACGTATTCTGTCAGCCCCTTCCTCTATTTCATAGAGTAATATAGGCTGATCCGACTCCCTATAAGCCATCAGTCACCCTCTCTTTTCATCGGGTAGACTTACCTTTTGATAAGGAGCTTATAGGGTCTCCCAAGTTCTCTTATATCTCTTCAACAGACATGCCATGTGCCAAGACCCCGACAGACCCTCTTTAGAATCTCACCATATATGATTCTTTTGTATAGGCTTCCGTTACGGAAACAACGTCGCCATCTGCATTAATCTTTATTTACGAGGCTGTATAATTCACTTTAAGGAAGTACGGTCTTCCTTATGGCCTATCTGTTTCCCTGTGTACGCTTCATCTAATGGTTACCCATTTTGATGCAACACTCGGTACGGGTGGTTGGCTAGACCTTACCCAACAGGGACTTTCACCCTGCAAGAAATATAGAGCTTCTTGGCGCTCTTCCGTTAAAAGTTACCGAATTATTGACTTGATACACCTTCCTTATTTATCTAATTTAAAAGTAAAATATTAATTGTCTAAGAAAATGGGATGTATCACTATTTATTATTAGCTCTGTATTAGCTGATATATTTTCTATTTATTTTCAAATGAATCAATTATTTCCTCAATCAAATATCCATACCAAACAGTTCCCAAACCTAGAGGTTCTTCTCCCGATGGAAGCGTAAGACCGAGAGTTGCTGAATGGACACCAAGGAAATACATTGGTGAACCAGGTAATATATTAATATTTCCTTTATCGTCAGGCCATGTATTCTTTGGTTTAGTTATTACTGGACTACCACTCATACCGGGGTGAAGATTTGCATCAATCAAAAAGAAAGGATTACCTTGAAAGTCAACGCCATATGCACTTGAAATCATGGCATTGCGGACCAAGGGTAGATTATGAGTAGAATCTAATAGACCTCTTGGAAAACCAATCACCATTACATCTTCACCTGGCTGGATTACATATTCTTTTGGAAGAAAGTTAGAGGTAGAGAGCCCTTTAAAAAAATGTCCAGCTCTTAGCGCTCTCTGATCTATTTCTATTACAGCTATATCGATTTTCTTCGTAGCATAGTCTGGATGCACATGCCATCTAGCTAAACTAGCGGAGTAAAGAGGAATATCAAAATCCACATTATTAGTCATATCAGTAGGATCCACATGCAGCTTAACTCTCAAGGTATCAGGTTTTATTCCTTTCTCTTCTCCTAAGATAACATGCCTATTAGTTACCAAATATACAACATCATTTCTAATATAAAAAAACCCTGTTGCTGTACCAACTGACTGTCCACTTTGAATTTGAATTATTAGAATAACCACTGCCAATATTTCATTTATGACTCCCATTATTTTCTCCTTTTAAAAAACATGTTGGCTGGCATTTCCAGCATAGAAGAAGTTTTTTTAAATTCAAAATTTGGAAAAAAGCTTGAAAGGCACGAACCTTTTTATACTTTGTTATCTGATATGCCGTGCTTAGTTCAATCATTTTCTTTCATCTATTTTAAACATCAAAAGACTTGCCAGGAAAAGAAAATGAATCGCTCTTTGGCTATCTATTGTGACGTTCTCATGAGCTTTCGGATTTCTTATACCAGTCATAGCTCCTGAAAACATTTGCATATATCCTATTTGTATGGCTTTCCCTGTTTCAGTAGAAAGATCATCCAATAAAATAATTGGATTCTGTAATGATAATGCTCTATTCATTAAATCAGCCCCATCATATTCTTTACCGGTGCTCTTCTTGACTATACCTTTCACAATATTATTAACTTCCTTAAGTGCCGCTTCAACTGAGTCCGCAAAATGATTGGTTTCAAAGCGGCTTTTTGAGACCTCAACTATCTTAGGGTGCAATAAATCCCAAAATGTATTCAAAGTGTCTGGCCTCCGTTTATCTTTTCTTGAAATTCTCTTTTCGTGCTCCACCTTCATTTTGTTAAGTGCATTTTCGAATATTTCCTTTTCTAGTTCAATTTCCAACTTACTTTGCCATCTATCAAATTCCTTAATTAATTTAAAATCTTTTATAATACTATTTTTCTTTAAAAACTTAGTAGCTTTATATCTTAACTCGCAATACTTATCTCTTGTTCCTATAGAATCTACCGGAAATAACTGGGAAAACTTGACCCTGTTCTGTAACAAAGGAATAATAATTCTATCAGTGGAAATATTCGTTTCTGCCTTAATATCCAACATCACATCGTATATCCCAAGAAAATTAAAATTATCCATTTCTTTAATCCATTCCATATTATCTCTCCTCTTAAAACTCTTGCTTTCGGCGAATATGTCGGGGGACGTTGTCCTTTGGCATATTCGCAATGTACGCTCTAAAACCAACTTTTACCAATTTCTTTTAACTGAGATTCATAAGCTTCGTGACATTCTTTAAATCTCTCAACTGAACTATTAAAAAATCCTGCTTTTAATAAAGCCCATTCCTTCTCTTGTTTTAGACCGTTTTCTATTAAATCATTTATTAATTTAGAACCTTTTCTTCCGGAACCCCATCCGTAATACTTCCAAGTAAATCTACCAATAGGAAATCTTATATTTTCGGGAGATACATCTTCAAACATTAAATCTACATAAATCAAACCTGTTAAGTATTCGAATATATTAAAAAACTCTTCATAATTTTTCTCATCAGGAATATTATTTTTTAGTAAATCCTTCATAATTTTAAACATATACTCACTTGCTGGAGTTTTTTTCTTTTCGGCATCTGGATAAGGTACCCATTTATCATAATTCCCATAAAACACTTGGCTAACATTTAATACTTCTATAGCTTTTTTCTTTTCGTCATTTTCGATATAATTTGTTTTTAGTAACAATGCAGCTAAAGCTTGATAATTTTCTGTAGCTATAGAAATTATCCCAATAGAATAAGTCAAAAATAAAGCAGGGTACCGTTTTAACCAGATTAATCCATCACGATACCGATAATCTTTTGGCATACGCAAAATTCTTTCTATTGTTTTAGTAATCAAATCTACATATTTGCCCTTGCTATAATGGACAAGAGTATTTAAGATGCCCATTATAATATTCACAGTAATCTCGTAATCGTTCATTCTATTTTGAAATATCGCTTTTTCTAGTTTTATTCCTTCTGCTTCAAAATATTTTGAATTTAATATTGCGTATACTCTCTCTGTTTCCTCAATTACTAAATCTCGCAATTTTATATCGTATTTATCTTCTGATAAATATTTTTTGGTTGTTGCTATTGCTAGGGGAAGAGTTAATGGATGCGGTTTTTCTATATCCTTTAAAGCTTCAACTTTCTCTAGAAGTTGGGTAAAGAATTTATTAGCACTATCAATTGGAATTTGTTCTGCTTTTAAATGATTGCTTACTCGAGTAGCTTCATCACATAATTTGTCTTTTACCGTCCAGTAGGTAGAAAATCTTCTATTCTTTCGCCTATAAAGAGCATTTCGTAAAGCAGTATCATATTCTGCTGACCAGCCACAAATAATTAAACCAAATTCTTCAAGCACTCGATCAAAATATTTATCAACTTTTTTAGGATATTTAGCTAATTCTTCAGGAGTATTTTTGATTCTGGTATCCATATAATCGCCATGTAATTTAATAATAGTACAATTATTATGTACAAACGGCATTGCGCCATTCATTTCGTCTTCAGTGCTAATAATGGTAGGAGTAATCCCTTGTTCTGATAAAGCTTCTTCTAATAATCGGTCGAAATTAGTAGTTAAAATTATACGGATATAGCCATACTTTACTAAAATAGCGATACATTTATGGGCAAGAGTAGGAATTTTTAAACCTTCTTCGCGCTCTTCTGCTTTAGGCTCAAAATAAGATCGTAGTAAATTAGCGCGATCAGTAGAAGTTTTAGTCAATTTTTTTAAAAACTTTGTGTAATCGGGTGATTCATGATAGCGTTCTTGATACCATTTTATTAAATCTTTAGGTTCCGCTTTCTCTGTAGCAGCAATCTTTCTAATTAGATCTAAAGTAATCTCCCAACCAGTAGGAATCCCTGCATCTCTGGAAATACCAGATCCCAAAAGAAGAGCATAAACTCCTGGACTTGAATACATTGTAAAGGCAACCTTGATAATTATATCTCGGAAATCAGCCATATTTTATTTCCTCTTTTCTGAATATTATTGATGGTATTATTAATTTTTCTACTCATTTTTTGTGGAATTGGAGTATATAATTATAAATTATTTTTCATATTATATAAGGATAAATTCTAAAATATTATCTATGGAATTTATTCAATAAACATAGATTCTGAATCTACCAAATATGTAGACTAAACACTTCTTGCTCCTACTCAATCATTCAATTATTTTCTTAATTTGATTGGTTCTTATCTATTTCCTTCTCAAGAAAATTCATACGAATTCTGTTTTCATTAATTAATAAATCTTGTTTGTGATTCTTATCAATATTTTCTTTTACTAAAGATCCTACTCTATTAATATTTTCACTAATACCAGATAATCTTCCTTTTATTTCGCCCACATCTCCACTAAAATGATATGCAAAGAATGTAAGGGCTGTTGCTATTATCATAACAAGCCAACCAATCCAATTATTTTTTAGATGTTCTGCTATTTTATCAGATAGACTAATGCTTTGTGTTTTTTGTGTTTTAGAAACGCTTAAATCTTCCTCAGAAGAATCAGATACAGGAAATGATAGTGAATCATCAACGGTAGGTTCATAATCTAGATTATGAATTCCTCGTTTATAATATTCTTTCTCTTTTTTTGATTTACCTGTATGCTTATACCTACTCATTGTTTGTTCCTATAATTATTATTTAGCCATGATAAAAAATCTTCAGAATTATAAATATATGCTTTATCTATAAACTGATCATATTTTATTAAGCTAGTTGATTCTAGAACAGGTTCATAAAATTTTTGAAAATCTACAGAAATAAATAGTTCGTCTTTGTTTGCTCTTTTTATTACATTATAAATTGCATTGTAATAATCATATATATCCTTTTTCACTAACGCCTCTGATATCGTATATTTTCTTGAAAATTGAAGATTAATATCCTTAATACCTTCTAAAGTTTCTCCGATTGTCTTCTCGATAAAATTATCAGCAAGAATTTTTTCTTTAAATATATATCTATTAATAAAACCAATTCGATTTATTTGAGTAATTTTATATTTTTTCATAACACCAAAAATAATTTGTGATTTAAATGATTCAATAATTTTCTTCAAATTGAGTTTATTCACATTATGTAATTCGATTATAACATTAGAAGAATTAATAGTTATGCTATTTTTATTGTCCTCATTAAATAATACTTTCTCATCAGCTTTGCTATGTAGCACTAAAGGAAAAAAATCTTGATTAAAAAATGCACCTTTTGAATATAAAATTTCATCTAATATATTTCCAAAATTATCTGCAATAGAAAAATTTGCTCTATACCTAATTCCAATAACAATTGACTCTAAGTAATCATTTAGATTAGAAATCATTATATTTGCCTCCTTAAATATATTATATATAATATAAAATAAATTGTTTACAATTTTATTTAATTAACCCATTACTTTATTTTCATAATTTCAGAATATTATCAATTAAAATTTCTATTTAAAATATATTCAACTATTATTTCCCTCTACATCTATGCCCAGTTGTCGGAAGGTTTCCTTTATTGCATTTTCATAAGCTTGTTCGGAGATTGAGCCATCTTTAGCGGTGAGTTCTATTTCTAAAGTATTAAATTTGCTTTGCAATAGATTCATTGTCCGCAATATGTCATAAATACGACCTTTAGGTATTTTGAATTTTAAATACACCATTTCCCTTGCATGCTGTTCGGTAGCTGGAGTAACAGGAATGCCTTCTCCTTCTTCTTTGCTTCCCTCATCAATTGTAGATTTTTCTCCTGATTCTTCGGTTGTATATGGAGGTGTTATCTCTCTTTCTTCTTCTTTTTGCTTTCGGCATATTTCTTGATTAATAATAATTTCATTCCCTAAAAATGCAAATATCCCAGGTATTTCTTCTATAAAGTAGTTACAAACTGGAACATCATTCTTAAGTTCACCTAATCCAAATTCTCCTGTACGTACCCCATTAATAACTCCATCTTCAAATACCTTTTTGTTTGTAAATCTTGATTCGCTTGGCGTTCTAAGAGTTGTTCGATAAACTTGTTCCATTGAAACATATTCTCGATCGATAAGGTACTTTTCTTTAAGAAATATTGGTGAAACTTTTTCTAATATTTCACCATCAGAACGTAAACTATCATATACTTTTTGATCTAAGAATATATCTTCACCAAATATAGGTACCCCTAAAATAATCTCCTTAAATTTATCTTTTCCGGGAATGGAAACTGCTCGATAAAATCTACAAATAGATTCTTTTAGCTCAGATTCGGCTTTTTTTATCGCTTTTTTTATATCTTTTCTTTGTTCTTCAGATAGATTAAGATTATTATCTTTTTCAATATAATCATAAGCTATTTTAGTTTTTACAACATTTACAAAATTGGACCTTTCTGATTCAAGAGGATAAAGAAAAAATACTGTATTTCGATAAACCCGCGGGGTTTGTCCTTTATTTTTTAGAATAGAATCCATTAACTTTTGATCTTTGTTTTTTAAGATAACAAGTTTAAGATCTTCAGAATCTGATATATCTTCTGATTTTTCCTCCCAGATAAAAATCTTTAGCTTATCGCCTTTCAAATTTTCTCTTAAAAGTTCAGACTCCATTGCAATAAGTTCTCTATCTTTAATATTTTCCTTATTGATATATATAACTCTATTAATATTGGGTTGATTGTTAAAAAAATATTTTTCCCCCTTAGAATGTATGTAAAACAGCCTCCCACTTTCTCCGGTTAATTTTTGAAAAGCGTCTGCAATTACTTCTGAAGGATTTTCAATAGTAGTAGCAGAACGTTTGATTTCACTTAAGGTTACACCATATTCATGTCCACCTGAAAAAGAATAAAGAAATATAGTAGTAGCTACCCGGGTTCCTAAATTTAATCCTCGATACGAACTGCCTAATAACTTATCTATTTTTTTTGAGTTCGCGTCTATTCCGGTAATATCCACATCTACAATTCCATTATATTCTTCTCCAATATGTCTTATAAATTCTTGGCGAATCTCTTGGTTAGATAAATCAAAATCTGCTAAGCTTATGTAAGATTTATTTGTTCCTATTAAGCAATGTACAACCAAAGAAAGCAATCTAAGTACACCACGAGTTCTCTGAAATATCGGGAAACTTCCCCAGCGATGATAGAGGATATCTATTGCCTCAGGCATAAAAGGATATGAATCTAAAAATTTATCTCTATACTCACTTGGCTGCATATCTGCAGGAAGTATACCTTCCTTATCTGCATAATTTACAAATCCAGTAATAACTTTTTTTGCCATATTTTCATCAATGTTGTTAAAAAGTCTTCTTTTAATAATTTTAGAAATTTCTTGATCTTGAATGGGTGATTTTATAATTTCCCTCCGACCGGTTATATCACGAAGCTGGATAACAATTTCTTCACCTCTGGGAGTTCTATTGTAGGGATTACTGGGAGTAGTAGTAAATGCCAAAGCTACATTATTCAATTCACTTACTACATTAGAAAGAGTACCCAAAAAAGTAAGAGTCAGTGTCGTAAGATCTGTTTGACCTACACTAACTGCATCGGTAATATTTAAATAAGGAATAAGTTCATCCATTAAAATTAATACAGGAGAATGCTTTTCTAAAAATTCCTTTAATTGTTCTCCTCCTGGAGGAATAGTAGATGAGAATTCTGTTTTTGATCCAGTCAACTGCTCTTCTATGAGCCCCCAAATGGTATCAAAATCTTCAGGTTTATTCCCAGTTTTAATTTTTTCTCCTACAATTGTAACTGTATTTACTCCCCACTCTTTTGCTTTATGATACATAGCAATTAATGTATGGGTCTTACCTCCACCAAAAGGGGTTTGAATTTGAATAACCGGGTCTCCACCTTCCCCGTGAATACGTTTTTCTATAATAGCAAGTAAATTTTTAAGCCCTTCGGTAAAGTAAGTCTTTCTGAAAAATGTTTCTGCATCTTTGTATTCATCAGGTCCTCTATTTTTCATAACCTCCCATAAATCAGCCGCAAATATATCCATTGTAAGCCTACCTTCTAAAATATCTTTATGAGGAACAGCGATAGTATGAAATGATTTCATTTAATCACATCCTTTCCTTCTTTTTACTTTTTAATCTTTATTTAAAAATAATACACATATAAACAAATTATTTTAATTATCCTTATAGTTAAAAAGATTTATTCGCGTCTCTCTTGTTTTAATTTTTATTTCTTCTTGTAATCGCATTTTACCTGATAAAAATCCGTCTAACAGTTTTTTCTCTTTACTCTCATTCGGTAATGTCTCGGAGATTGTTTGTGCAACCCGATAAAAGGCATCACTTTTCCCATAACCTGATTCGTTAAGCAAAGCTATCATTTCGTTTCGTCTACCTTTTTCCCAAAGTAAAAGTACTGCGTGAAGAATATCTATAAGTTCTGAAGAATTTTGAAAGTCTTCAAATTTCCTATCTTGCGGTCCTAAAACCCTGATAAATTCCTTTTCTTTCTTGATAAAACCGGGTCGATTCCATTCTTTTTCCAGAGCAACATTTGCACTTGTAGAAAGTTTACGTGCTTCATCAAAATGTAACTTTGCTTCTCCGTAACTCCAGCGATATAAGACGTAAAAACGGGTTAAATTAGAAATTTCTCCTGCAAAACCATTGTGCAAAATTTGATGTACTGCATAATCTGTAGTAATTTTACGTACATCAGCGAGAAGCTGGGCTGCCCTAATAACTTTACCTTCATAATCTATAATCTTTTCGTGTTTACCGAAAATTTCAATGGCAGAACCTATAGCAGCGATAAAGAAATCCGCACCGCTAATTCCTTCTCTCCAAAGACGTTCGAGTTTTTCATAAAGATAGGTCTTTAATTCTTCTTTTATATTATTGTAAAAACCGGTTGGTTCTCGTTTTGTCTTGCGTGCTATAATATAAATGGATGACATAAGCGAAGCTGTACCTTGAGCATTTAATTTAGAAACCATTTCAGTATTAATTGGCCAAGCACCAGTTACTACTAACCCAGAATCTAATAGAGAATTAATTAAGGTTTCCCAACCGGAAGTAGATTTATGAGCGTATACTATAGTAGCTATACCATTTGGTTTTAAAACCCGATATATTTCTTGAAAAGATTTTTTAAGCATAGATTCAAAAAATGCCTTTGCTTTATGTTGCCCACCCTGCCTTATGGGATTTGCTACAATTTCTTGAGATTTAGGAACAAGTGGAGTTGCAAATAACTCAGGATATAAATCACCAATCGTCCTTTTTAACCATACATAAAAAAAATCAGACAATTCAGCATAATTGACATTGTCATAATAAGGTGGATCAGTAAATATTGCATCGAAATAGTTATCGGGGTAGGAAAGGGAAGTTGCGGACGATTGGAATATGGTAACGGGGATTTTTAAAGATTGAGAGGCATGCTCAATCCACTTTATATTCTTCTCACAAGCAGTCGGCCACCCTGCACCTTGTTCTAAAAATGGATTAGATTCCGCGTAATCCCAGACCATTGGCAATGCTTGTCTTCCAAAGGTATGAACAACACCCCTTCCACCGGTTGGATTTAATACGCAAAGTGATGATCCAAAATCGACCAGTCTATCCACCCCCAGCGCCAGATAACTCATCACCGCCTTTGCATATTCTTCTTCATACCCTTCTTTAGCCATCTTATGGTATGTAAAACGAACTTTCTCTACAAAAGTAATTAAAGACAATTTCTGACGAGAATTAAAAAGGTCGCCCCAAGTAATTATTCCGTACTTCAAACACCTGGTGCTATATAATTCATCTGTTTTGTCTTTAAGGTAATTTATTTCCTCATCCGGCACAGGGTCAATTCCCCATTCTTCCATAAGTTTTGTCCTTTTCTCCTCAAGATAGTTCTCTGCTTCCCTGAAAATTTCCAAATCCTTTTCCGTTGCTAATCTGTATGTTTTTCCCTGTTTCTTTGGATGATGTAAAACCACTACAACCATCCGTTGACCTGTTTTTCCTTCCTGAAAAAGTTTTTTTGTTGTTTTGGCATCAATTACACTACCACAAACAGGACAGATAGCTACAGCTCTTGCAACTGTACCTTGAACTGGATTGAATCCTTCAGGTTTTGTTTCATATCCATCACCTACTATTTTAAAATGAACTTTTTTATTTTCAACATAAGAGAATAATGCAACTTTTTTATTGCTTTTCTTTGCAAGCCAAAACTGCTTCATTAAAGGAATTTCTGCACCACAAGAAGGATTTTGGCAAGGAATAGTGCGAGCCCATATATAAGCAACAGGTATGGAACCATCAGGCTCATTAGGATAAAATCTACCAATTTCTTTTTTTGTTTCTTTAAGGACCCAATTGCTCCATTTTTCTACATCGTAAAGCAAACGGTTGGGTACGGTTTTTAAATCAAAATCTAAAGTCTTTTGTTTTATAATTTCTGGGAAAAGGATAGAAGGGTTATTTTTTATTTTAAAAGGTTTACCATATTTCTGAGGGTATTCCAGAGTACATTTCTGAATTAGGACTGCAACCGGGTTATAATCATTTGAATAAGTTTCACAACCTAACCTTAAAGCTTCCAAGGGAATTGCTCCACCACCCCCAAAAGGGTCAAGTACTTTAGGTGGTTTTCCATTGTTTGCCTTTAATATATCTTCTCTTGCTTGTTTAATCATAGATTGATCTAGGGAATTTTTCCATTTGGAAAACTCAATAATAAAATTCCTTTTTATATTAAATTCCTTTTTATCACCCGCAGAGACAGCGGGGATTAAAGCAGCATATGATGTTGCCCTTGATGAGGCCAGTGGCCGACGAGCCCACCAAATATGGAGGGTAGAAATATGTCCATGGCGAATATTTTTTTCTCTCGCTGATTCAAAACTTACCTCTTTTACCGGAAAACTTTCCTCAATAAACCTTTTGTCTTTATTCAATTTCTTTATCCCCTTTTGTTTCTATTTCATTAAAAGCTATAATATATCTTACTGATTCAACTTTCTGTTCTATTTCTAAATTCTCTACCGGATTTCTTACAATATAAAGTTTTGGCTTTAAAGCAGAATTTAATACTGCATAAAGATAATAATCATCTTCAAACCTTTTTGCTTTAAACCACTCATTCTGAGTTAAAGCCACATCCCCAATTTGCGCTCTGGTTTTAACTTCTATATATCGTACTTTGTGGTCTTTATCTTTTGAACGAATATCAAAACCTAAATTTTCAGAAGAGACATCTTCGGGTTTGCGTCCATTTTTTACTTCATAATCCATAGCAATCTTCATTCCGATAAGTTCTATTTCCTTATTGCTTATCATTTTTTTATCGATATGAGCTGGTGGTTCTACTCTAATAATACCGATAAAATGAGGGGCGCTCATAGTAAGGGTCTTTTCTTTCTGAATTTGTACTTTTAATTCTTCTGATGCTTTTATATATTTTTCTTTCCTTTCTTCTTTGTTTCTAATAGCTAAATCGACATTTTCACCAAACTCTTTGCGGTTATATAATGAAATTAATTCCCCATCCAATTTTAATATAAGATACTCCAATGATTTTAATCCATATTTTTGTTTTATCTGGGTCTGTCTAAGGCGCTCTTGTAAAAGTTCTTTTTTGTATTCTTCCAGTGTTGGAATAAGATTAATAGAAACATATTCTTTAATAAATTTAGTATCAATAGATTCGTTTTTTATAATCTTTCCTTGAGCAAGGTCCCAAATAATTGCGGGAGAAACTTCCTTCATTAAATCTTTACCATCTGTATAGAAAGAAAAAAGTCTTTTACCAACAATCTTATCATTTCCATCTCTTACTTCACCTTCATAAAAAAGAATATAGCCATCTAAATTCCCATCAGGGTCAATGAAATTTGCACCATTTAATAATGAATCCGAAATATTTCTTTCTATCCAAATCATTGATGATTCAAAGAGAGGGTGGCCAAAAGAAACAAATTCCACATCAGGGTTTCTGAAAGCAATTTCTTTGTCAAAGGTTACCCGGGGATATTTTTTTACTAAATCACCATATGATTTTCTAAAGTTATCTTCTTTTGCAATATTTCGTAAATCGAAAGGAACAGAATCAATTACCATTAAGCCGCTTTTGCCTTCATGAAACTTTCCCCCTACTCTCGTAAATGCTTCTTTAAAAAAGCTTTCCGTATATTCCGGTATAAGTCGATATTCTTGAGCTTGTTGAGCCATTTCTTTTATGCGGGTATAATCGATAAATCGAGTAGCTAAACTTTCACCTAAATTTTCTTTGACTTTATTTATATATTCTTCGTTTACAGTAATTTCTATATCTTTTAATATGTCATCGATATTTCTTGCATTAACCGCTGCTTCCACCAAGAGTTGGGAAAGATTTTTATCTTGATAGATTTCACCAAGACAATCAAATACTTTATCACTCCCCAGTGCTTTTTTAATTTCCTCCAATTTTTCAAATAATTTCTTAAAAACTCTTCCTTCTCTAGTGTCTCCCGCTACAAGATTAAAGACATAAACTTCTTTTTGTTGACCATAACGGTGTATTCTTCCCATTCTTTGCTCAATGCGATTAGGATTCCATGGAATATCATAATTAATCATTAAATGGCAAAATTGCAGATTTATGCCTTCGCCGGCTGCTTCAGTTGCTACTAAAATTTGCGTTTCATTTTTAAATATATTTTCAGCTTTTATTCTTTCTTCAAGGCTCATTCCACCATGTATAACATTTACTGTATATCCCCAGCCTTTTATTTTATTTCTAAGGTATTCTAATGTATCCCAGGACTCAGTAAATATAACTATTTTTTTATCTTTAGATTCTGGGTATTTTTTAGATAATTCCGTAAGGGATTTTTTGAGTTCTTTTAATTTTATTTCATCCTCGCTTCTAATTATAGCTTTAGCATCTTCTATGAGATATTCTATAGTTTGAATTTCTTCTTTTAATTCCTCTCTATTTTCCGCACCACTTAAGGTTTCCCAAATTTCTTCTTCCTTCCATCTTTCTTCTTCACTCATATCTTCTATTTCATCAAAATCGATAAAATCTTCAGAATATTTTAAATTTTTTTGCAATCCCTCTTTAAATAAGTCAAGCAAATCTTCCAAACGTTTTTTTCTTCTCTCCAATGACCTTAATAAAGCAAAAGTGCTTGAGGCAAGACGACGTTGTAAAATTATCAAAGCAAAGGTAATATTTCTTTTTTTATTTTTTGACATTGCCCTGTTGTATTGTTCTACAACATATCTTGATAGCTTAGTATAAAGATCAGCTTCTTTGGGAGATTCGGTACCTAAACTGAATGCTTTAGTAATTACATGCCTGGGTAAAAAAAGTGGTTTTCCTTCAAAATCTTTTAAATCTTCTTTAACACGTCTAATAAATAATGGATTATCTTTATTCTTAATTGATTCATAAATCATTTTGGTGGTAGCAAAAAATCCTGGTTTAAGAAGATCAAGAAATAAACGAAAATTTTCTGGGTCCCCTTTGTGAGGTGTCGCAGTTAACATTAAAAAATGCTCTGAAATTTTTGAAAGTATTTCTCCTACTCTATAACGTGCTGTTTTTTTAGTCTTATTTGCATAAAGATAAGCACTCATTTTATGAGCTTCATCAACAATAATTAGATCAAAATGAGAAGCAGAAATAGAAGGAAGAATATCATCTCTTTTTATAAAATCGATAGAAGTGATAATCTGATTCTCCCTCATCCACATATTCTCACCATAAAGAGCATTTAAAAGACTCCTATCGACCATAAGAAATTTTTCTTCGAATCTATCTTTTAATTCTCTTCTCCATTGATCTTTAAGGTGCCCAGGTACTACTATTAATATTTTGCTTACAAGATTACGAAGCTTTAATTCTTTAATGATGAGCCCCGCCATAATAGTTTTACCAGCTCCGGGGTCATCGGCAATTAAAAAACGAATTTGTGGCATTTTTAATACATAACCATATACTGCTTCAATTTGATGAGGAAGAGGGTCAATCTTGGAAACATTCATTGCTAATAATGGGTCATAAAGAGAGGCAAAACGATAGCGGGTTGCTTCTAAAGATAAAAATACTTTCCAGGGTTCTTCGGAAAATGTAGATTCAGTGCTAAGAACTGAAATGTTTGATAGTTCCTCACGGAGAATAATTTGTTCAACATATTTTCTTGAATTAATTGTAACACCAATTATGTGAAAATATTTTTCATCTTCTTCAACCAATTTTATTTCTACTGGTTCTGACCATTGATTACCTTTAATGATGTCGCCTGGTTTTATATTTGTCATTTAACTACCTCTTGCTTTAAGTATAATTAGAAATGAATGATTGTCGAACCACAAAAAAATTGCTGATTAACTACTTTTTTTAATTAAAATAAGATATTTTTTATAATTGTATCGCACGGCTACGACTATTGTATGGCGACAATCAGGAAAATAATTTGAAAAAATATGAAAAATTTATGATTTTTTTATTTATTTAAGAAAAACTATGATTTTGTATAAAGCAATCTGTATTTATATACTGCTAATAAATCAAATCAAATAATTCATTAGCTAAATCGATATTTAATTCTTTAAGAATTTTGTATTCATTTAAAGCTGAATCTCTGTCTTTAATCAGAAGATAAGCAACACCTAAACTGTAGTGGGCTTCAGCGTAATCAGGATTAATATGGATTGCCCGCTTATACGCTTCTATCCCGAATATACGGAAACCGAGTATGACATAATCAAGACCTAACCTGTAGTGGGCTTCAGCGTAATCAGGATTAATGCGGATTGCCTGTATATAAGCTTCTCTTGCCTCTTCATGGAAACCGAGTTGGTCATAAGCAAAACCTAAATTGAAGTGAGTAATTGCATCATCAGGTTTAATCTGGATTGTTTGCTTGTAAGCTTCTATTACTTTGGAATGGGTTTTAAGTTTATCTTCTGGTTTTGCGGGAGCGGGAGAAACGGGTAGAAAATCTACTTTGGCTATTTTATATAATTGTTTGGTTCTTTCCGGACTGTATTTATTGAACCAGAGTTTTTCGAATTGATTCTGAAATAGGGCAATGATTTCCGGGTCATCTATTACCATTAGATTTTCATCATTTCGGTTGTTGGCAGAAAAGGTCCAGTTATAAGAGCCGGTGAGTAGTAGGCGGTTATCGATGATGGCAAATTTATTGTGCATAATATATTTGTTTGAACTGATTCTTGTTTTGATTCCCTTTTGTAGGAGGAAACGGGATTGGCTGTATTTATAATCAAACTGGTCTTGATCCAGATAGAGCCTTACCTTTACGCCTCGCTCGCGAGCTTTTACAAGAGGAAGGGCGATTTCTTTATCGGTAAAGATATACATGGCTATATTGATGAAGGATTCGGCCTGATTGATATTTTCAATGATGGCTTTTTGAGGATTGTCCGAGAGGGAGAAGTAGACTTCGGTTTTTGCTAGGGTGGAAATAGATATAGTAATGGAAAGAACAATTATGAGAAAGGCAAGAATACTATATTTAGCATTTCTTTTTAAACATTGCATTTTTGAATGTGCTCTTTTATTTAATAGTTGTAAGTTAATGCATTCAAGGGGGACACACTTTACTTTTCGCCCAGCATAAATGTGGGGAAATAAAAGAAGAATGTTCCCCTTATTAGCTTAATTTTAATACTTTTAATTTTTAATAGCAAGTTATGGAAATTTTGAGGATTCTTTTATTGTAATGACAGAGCGGGTCGGATAAATCCGACCCCTACTCATGATGGGAAAAATTTTGTTGAAATAATGATTTAAAAGAGTATAATCAAAAATGTGTCTTATGCACGGCTCATAAAGATTTTTTAATTAATCTATTCATTTAACTCACCATTAATTTATCTAAGGAGATGATTCTATCGTTCTATTTTTATTTTTCATTTTAGATTTGCAATAGAGGTTATTCTAATATTCGTTTTAGTTTTATTTGAAAAAAGATAAAAAGAAAGGAAACGTACTAATGAAAGAACCAATGAAGATTAAAGACTTAGCCAATTATGGTATCCCCTCTTACCTTCTCAATATCCGGGAAAAAGACTGTTCTCCTTATTTGCTGCCGATACAGGAGGAGGCGGTGAAAAAATACGGGATTCTGAGTTGTGGAAAAGGAAGTGATGAGATTGCCGCGCTTTCTTCGAAAGCTCGCAATGACAAAATAGGAAGTAAGGGATTGCCGCGTCGCGATGCTCCTCGCAATGACAAAAAGGGTGCTCGCAATGACAATGATAACCTTTTAGTTATTGCCCCTACTTCCTCGGGAAAGACCTTTATCGGAGAGATGGCTGCCATCACCCAAATAATTCACCAGCAAAAGGCTATTTATTTAGTTCCCTTGAAGTCTTTAGCTCAAGAAAAATACAAGCACTTCAAAAATCTTTATAGTAGATGCGGATTAGAGATAGTAACCTCATCTCGCGATTATAAAGATGATGATGATAAAATAATCAAGCGAAATTATGATATAGCGATAATAGTCTATGAAAAGTTCCATTACTTTCTCTTCAAATACCCCAATTTTTTAGCTGAAGTCTCCCTGATAATAGTTGATGAGCTGCAGATGATTAATGACCCAGGGCGGGGCCCTCTCCTGGAAAGCATGATAGACCATCTAAAGATAAAAGAGAAAAATCATAGGATTATCGCTCTTTCTACCCCTTTAGAAAATCAAGAAGCAGTCTTAAAATGGTTTTCTGCTAAAGTACTTCTTTCTCATCATCGCCCCATAGAACTACGAAAAGGAATAGTAAGAGAAGGAACCTTTAAATATATAACTTATAATGGAAAGACCACTATTGGTAAAGAAGTATTTTTTAAAAAAGATACAGTTCAAGATAACTGTTTTGAGGATTATCTATTAGAAACAGTCAGATATTTTGTAAAACATAATGAATCTACCCTGATCTTTTTCCCAACTTGCGCTGAAAGCAGAAGATGGTCTAAATGGCTGGCTTCCCAATTAGAATCTCCTGCGGCTGCTTCTACTATCAAAGAATTAAATAGAATGGAAGAGACTTTATCCCGCAATGAATTATTGAAATTATTAAAAAAAGGAATGGCCTACCATAATGCAGATTTATCCTGGGAAGAAAGAAACCTGATAGAAAAATATATAAAAGAGGGAGAGATAAAAGTTATCTGTGCTACTACTACTTTAGCTATAGGAGTAGATCTTCCCTTTAAGAATGTTATTATAGCTTCTAATAAAATGTATGGTAGTGATAGAGATTACTCTCATACTTATCAAAAAACTCTTACCCTGGCTGATATAGAAAATATAGGAGGAAGGGCGGGGAGGTTAAATAGAGGGAAGAGCAAAAATTTTTTAGAGAGGGAAAAAGAATTTGGCCGAGTTATCTTCTTAGCCCCTTCACTTATATCTGAGACCATCTTACAGAAACTTTATTTTAATAGTAATAATCAAGTAATTAAATATCCGGTAAAGAAAGAAAAAGATCTACTCACTTTTCTTCTAAAATTAATAGTTACCTATAACCAAGATAGCCGGGATAAGATAAGAAAATATCTAAAGAAAATCGGGACTTCTTCTTTCCAAAATAGCCCTGAAGAAGAAAACAACATCTATAATTACTGGCGCTTTCATTTTAAGGAAGATGAAAATATGGAACAAGAAATAGACAAATATCTGGATATATTAGTCGAAAATAAATTGATTAGGAAAAATAAAAAAGGTAATTTCTCTCCCACTACCTGTGGTATCTTGATAATCACCAAGGCAATTAAAGTAGAGACCTATCTTTATTTTAGGTCCTGGATTAAAGATAGTAAAAAGGGGGAGATTAGCAATCTGGAGATACTTTTATTTTTATCCTTGAGTCTAGACGGAAAAGAATTACCTATCCCCTTTTCTTTATCTTGTATAAATGATTGTAAAAGAGAAAGACATAATTGTGAGCAGGAAGAAATTTATCGGAATAGAATTCTACGGTTA
>Ga0307428_1000756_pt1 | contig 18410 bp, 19 predicted proteins | sample SalMarWE160240MG_FD_202161 | JGI IMG/M metagenome (GOLD analysis project Ga0307428, IMG submission 202161) | Salt marsh sediment microbial communities from the Plum Island Ecosystem LTER, Massachusetts, United States - WE1603-240 | ecosystem: Environmental > Aquatic > Marine > Intertidal zone >...
CCAGGATATAATATCCTATGTTTCGACAGACTCCTATAGCCACAAATGTTCCTCTGGCCATATATTCTATTCTTACATAAAGAAAGTTATTTGACTATCCTCATCTTTCAGATTATTCTATAGTTATAAAATACTTTTTTAATTATAGACCCCCTGAAGGGTAGAATAATGATGAAAGACAAAGAGAAAACCAAAAAAAAGCTTATAGAACAAGATACCGATATTACTGGTTACAAGAAAACCAAAGGAAGAGAAAGAGAATATATTTCCGAAATGAAATTTTTGGCTGATACTGCTATGGAGTTTGTAGAATTTCCCCTGGAAAAAGATATTTTTCAGTATATAGGAGAAAAAATCCAAGAAATTATCGGGAACGCGATTGTTTATGTTAATGAATTTGATAAGAAAAAAGATGGGTTTGTTGTTCGTTATCTTGAGGGATTTGGAAATAACTTTAAGAAAGTTTTATCTACAGTAGGAAAAGACCCGACCAAGATGGTTTATAAAATAGGTGGCACAGAAATTTCCGGGCGAAAAAGTATAGTTTCTGTCAAGGAGGGAAAAGCGATTTTATTAAGCGGTAAATTAACTAAGTGGCCCGGAGGATTTACTGAAATGTCTTCAAGATATATTTCGAAAAGTGTTTCTCAGATTGTAAAAAAATTATTTAATTTAAACGAAGTCTACATGATAGGTCTTTCCAGAAAAGGAGAGATACTTGGTGAAGTGGTTATTTTATTGCGCGGACAAAACAAAATAAAAAATCCCGAGTTCATAGAAATATTTATAAAACAGGCAGCAATAGCCCTACAGCGTAAAAATGCCGAAGAAGCCCTGCATCAAAGCCAGCAGGAGTTTATCAGTATCTTTAGAGATAACCCCGAGGCAATAGTGTATGTTGATGAAAAAGGAGATATCTTAGATATAAATTTACGATTCAGCGAGCTATTTGGTTATTCACTAAAAGAGATAAAAGGTAAGAATATCAATTCCGGGATTATTCACCCTCCTGATAAGATTGAAGAAGGGAAGGGCCTGGATAACAAAACATTATCCAAGGGATATGTTAACTTTGAGACCATCAGAAAAAAGAAAGATGGTACTTTATTTCCGGTATCTATATCTGGTTCTCCGGTTATAGTTAATGGCCAATCCCGAGAGATAATAGGAATGATTTTAGATATTACTAAACGAAAAAAAATGAAGAGCAGCTCAAGGAAAGTTTTACGAAACTGCAAAAGACTATGGAAGATAGTATCTCTGCTATTTCACTGGTAACAGAAGCAAGAGATGCCTATACTGCCGGCCATCAACGGAGAGTTACTAAACTTGCAGTTGCTATAGCTAAAGAAATGGGATTCCCTAAAGACAGGGTTGAAGGAATAAAAATTGCTGCCCTGATACATGATGTGGGGAAGATAAACTTGCCTGCTGAGATATTAAGTAAACCGGGAAAACTTTCCGAAATTGAATTCGGCTTAATTAAAAATCATCCCCAGAAAGGATATGAAATTTTAAAGACAATAGACTTCCCCTGGCCTGTAGCAGAGATTGTTCTGCAACATCATGAAAAGATGAATGGCTCAGGGTATCCCAGAGGATTAAAAGGAGATGAAATTCTTTTAGAAGCTAAAATAATCTGTGTGGCAGATGTGGTAGAAGCCATGTCTTCTCATCGCCCTTATCGCCCGGCTCTCGGTATCAATAAAGCCCTGGAAGAGATCTCCTAAAACAAAGGTATCCTTTATGATTCGGAAGTAGTAGATACCTGTCTGAATCTCTTTAAAGAGAAAGGATTTAAATTTGAATCGTAGTAGCACGGTATGCTGTAGTGAATAAGGAATATAATTATGGATCTAAATCAAAATCCTGAAACCGAAGAACTTGAAAATATAAAATCAAGATTAATAACTGATTTTACTTATAGCACTATTATTCTCCTGATATTTTTTATTATTGCTTTAATTTTGAAATATTTTTTCCATATTCCCATTTATAGTGAAATTTATTTTCTCATTTTAGGCTGGTTTACTTGTAATTATTTAAATCTATATATTTTAAAAAAAAGAAGAATAAGCCTTAAGACAATAAAAAAGATAGATTTTTTTCACCATATTGCAGCTTTATTATTTGTAACCGGTATTTTTTACTATACTGGTAGTATCTTATGGATTGGAGCCGTTTTTTATATCTTTATCATCCTTTTTGCAAGTATTTTATCCCCCCCTAAAGAAAGCCTAATCATCACCCTTATCGCTTTAGTTTTTTACAGCTTGACAGTTTTGCTAATATATCTGGATATTATCCCTTACAAGGAATTCTTTATATTTGCTCCTTCTCTTTATCATAATAACCAATATGTTATAACTACGACTTTAACAATAACAGTAGTATTTTTTTCAATCTTTTTTTCAGGCAAAAACTTTGCCCAGACATTAAAGCAAAAAAATGCTGAATTAACGCAAGCTAAAAAAGAGTTGGAAGAATGGGGTGGTAAGCTAGAAGAGGAGGTTAGATTGCGGACCCTTGAGCTTAAAAAAGTAAATGAAGATTTAAAGCAAGATATCACTAAGCGTAAACAGGCAGAACGGGGGATAAAGCAGGGTTATAAGAAGCTCCAAAAAACCATGGAAGGCACTATTAATATCATGGCCAAGATTGTTGAAACCAGAGATCCCTATACTGCTGGCCACCAACAGAAGGTCTCAAAACTTGCTACTTCCATAGCCCGGGAGATGACACTTTCTCAGGATAAGATTGAAGGAATAAGAATAACTGCTCTAATACATGATATTGGCAAGATAGGTATACCTGCTGAAATCCTGAGTAAGCCGAGCAAGTTAGACGAAATAGAATATAGTTTAATTAAAGACCATTCTAAGATAGGTTATAATATCTTAAAATCAATAGATTTTTCCTATCCTATAGCAAACATTGTCCTTCAGCACCATGAAAGATTAAATGGTTCAGGATATCCTAATCATCTAAGAGGTGATGAAATTCTCCTGGAAGCTAAGATCATAGGAGTAGCTGATGTGGTAGAGGCTATGTCATCCCACCGTCCTTATCGTCCGGCATTAGGTGTAGATAAATCTCTGGAAGAAATTATCCAGAATAGAGGTATCCTCTATGACCCGGAAGTAGTAGATGCTTGCCTTAAACTCTTTAAAGAAAAAGGATTTAAATTTGAATCGTAACAGCACGGCATACTATGGTGAAAGAGAAGATAAGAAAGAGCGAAAGAAGAATATTAAAGAGATTGTAATAAAATGTCCAATATCAAGGGCTGACCCCAATCGGATATCTTCCCTGATTGTGGCAGCAAGTTAAAAAAATCAGATAAAGTTGAAGAGGGGAAAATAAATAAAGGGGAATATTTAAAAAATATAGATTTTAAATAATATCATTACTATTTAAATATTTATTTATCTTACAAGCTCAATAGGAGGATAATAAGATGAAAGATGAGAATAAGAAAAAAGTAGAATCAATAAAGGAACTGAAGTTTTTACGGGAAGAGTGGAAAAAAGGGGTGTTCAAGGATATAAGCAAACTCAAAAAAGTAGAACAATCCATACAGGAAAGTGAGAGCAGGTTCAGAGAGCTGTTTAAGAATATAAGTAGTGGAGTAGCAATTTATGAAGCAAAGAACAATGGAAGAGATTTTGTTATTAAAGACTTTAACCAAGCTGCAGAGAAGATTGAAAAAGTTAAGAAAGAGGATATCACTGGTAAAAGTGTCCTCAAAGTATTCCCCGGAGTAATAGGTTTTGGCCTTTTCAAAGTCTTTCAAGAGGTATACAAAACCGGCAAGCCCCAACACCACCCCATCTCCTTATATCGAGACCAGAGGATTACTGGTTGGAGAGAGAACTACGTCTATAAGTTATTTTCTGGTGAAATTGTTGCAGTTTATGATGACATTACCGAGCGTAAGCAGGCCGAGGAACAGCTAAAAGCTTCAGAAGAGCGTTTAAAAATATTATTCGATTACGCACCTGATGCATATTATATAAGTGATTTAAAGGGTAATTTTATCGATGGTAATAAGGCAGCAGAAAGGGTGATTGGTTATAAAAGAGAAGAACTAATTGGAAGTAGTTTTCTAAAATTAAAATTACTCTCTCTTGCCGATACAGCTAAAGCAGCTAAACTGTTAGTAAAAAATCTTAGAGGACAACCGACAGGACCAGATGAGTTTGTATTAAATCGAAAAGATAACAGTAAGGTGACAGTTGAGATCTCCACTTATCCGGTAAAGATTAAGGGTAAAACTTTAGTATTAGGTATAGCAAGGGATATCACCGAGCGTAAACAGGCAGAAGAGAAAATAAAGCACCTTAATCTCGTCCTTCGTGCCATTCGCAGAGTCAACCAACTTGTTGTTAGAGAAAAAGATCCTGAAAAGTTGCTCAAAGGCGCTTGTGAAAACCTTATTAAAACACGTGGTTATTATAATACCTGGATAGCACTGCTTGATAAAAAGGGGAAACTTGAAACATACGCTGAAGCCGGTCTGGGAAAGGCATTTTTGCCTATGATTGAACTATTAAAGAAAGGCAGGTTGACTGCTTGTGGCAAGAAAGCTCTAAAGCAACTGGAGGTTGTAATAACCGAAGACCCAGTATCTGCCTGTACCGGATGTCCACTGGCACAGGAGTATTCTGGCCGAGGGGCGATGACCATCCGTTTAGAACATAGTGGAAAGGTCTATGGTCTAATGTCTATCTGTATCCCTGCTCATCTTGCTGTCGACCAGGAAGAACAAAGTTTGTTTAAAGAAGTTGCTGGAGACATCGCTTTCGGCCTATACAATATTGAATTGGATGAAGAGAGTAAACAAGCAGAGGAAAATGTAAAAACCGCAAAAGATGAACTGCAAATAATCCTAGATTCAGTACCTGCTATAATTTTTTATAAAGACATAGAAGGTAGAATTATCCGGCTAAATAAGGCTCTGGCTAATTCATTAAAGATGTCTATAGAAGATATAGTAGGTAAGACTACGGAAGAGCTTTTTCCCAGGGAACAGGCAGAGAATATGAGAAAAGACGATCAGGAAGTTATGATTTCCGGAAAAGCAAAAAGGGATATCATCCAACCTTATACCACACCTGACGGAATAAGATGGCTAATTACCGACAAGATACCTTACAAAGATAAAGAAGGCAAAGTAACCGGGGTTATCGGCTTAGCTAAAGATATCACTGTCCAGAGAAAAGAAGAACAAGAACTTAAACAAACTTACCAAAAACTAAAAAAAACCATGAATGCAACCATTGAAACTATGTCCAGGATATTAGAAGCCAAAGACCCCTATACTGCCGGTCATCAGCAGAGGGTTTCTCAATTAACTACAGCTATAGCTAAAGAGCTAAACCTTTCTCCAGATAAGGTTGAAGGGATAAGGATAGCCTCCCTAATCCATGATATCGGAAAGATCGGCCTGCCCACTGAAATCTTGAGCAAACCCACCAAGTTAACTGATATCGAATTCAGTCTAATAAAAGGACATTCTCAAATAGGATATGATATCTTAAAATCCATAGATTTTTCCTATCCTATAGCAAACATTGTCCTTCAGCACCATGAAAGATTAAATGGTTCAGGATATCCTAATCATCTAAGAGGTGATGAAATTCTCCTGGAAGCTAAGATCATAGGAGTAGCAGATGTGGTAGAGGCTATGTCATCCCACCGTCCTTATCGTCCGGCATTAGGTGTAGATAAAGCTCTGGAAGAAATTATCCAGAATAGAGGTATCCTCTATGACCCGGAAGTTGCGGATGCCTGTATCAAACTGTTTAAAGAAAAAGGATTTAAATTTGAATCATAGCAGAAAGATTGTCAGTAGGACGATTCTTCTGACAATAAAATATTTTAAATAATAAATAAAGGTAAGTTCTATTTCTTTAAAATATCAGAATATGGTTTAAGAACAGAAAAAGGGCAGGCTAATGAAAATAACTTTCTCTTTAGTTTGCCCTTTTTTATTATATTTTTCTCTATTCAATTTTCCCCAACTCTACCTTCATCCCAGATAGCTCTTTCTGCACTTCCCCAAAACGCAGGGAATAATACTCCCGGTTCTGCTGATTTAAGCTGGTAATCGTATTATGTATCTCTTTGGTATTCTCCAGGACCTGACGATATCCCTCTTTCTGAGCAACTACTATCTCCTGCATAAACCTGTCGATACGAAAGATCAAGAGTATCGATAAGGCGATAGGGAAGCCCTGATTAGCGATGATATCTAACACAGTTTTTATCTCCACATAATTTCCTCCTTTCTCAAAAAGTTGCCCAAAAGTGCCAGGCACCTTTGGGCAACTTTTCTTATTCCCTCCAGCGGGTGCGTTTGGTTGGCCGCACATCCAGATGCAAAAAATTCTTCTTCTCGTAAAACCCGATGCCATTAAAATCTATATTCTCGCATATTTCTAAAAGTTCAATCAAGTTGATATCTTTTACCTTAATATCTGCTGCCAGCCCGATACAGTGATAGCTGTTTCTTACCCCTCCTACTTTCCGGTTATATCTCGAGCAGCGGTATCCGGAAGTAATATAAACCGGTCTTTCTAATATCTTTCTTAATTCTATTAGTTTAACCAGCAGCTTGGGATGTAGCATCACCAGATTACAGCAGGGACAGGCAAATTCGGATAATTTGAAGTTTTTAGCTACTTTTAAATTATTTACACTATTTAGCATTTGCATGAGTATTTTCTCCTTTCAGTCGAAAATGGTTACAAGTTGCAAGTGGTAGGGGCGTATTGCTATACGCCCCTACATTTTCATAGACCGGGGATCCTACGGGAAGTTATTTAGTCAATAGAGACTGCTGAGAAGGCCCTTTGCCTTTCAATAATTTTCTTTTTGATAAGATATCGTAAGTCTGTTTATTGATTCTTCCCACATTGGCCTTCATCATAGTCTTTACTGCTTTCTCTTCAGATTTTCTTAACTTGATATTCCTATCAGCCAGTATCTCAATCAACTTCTTCCAGGCTATCTCCCATTTTTGAGTACCATTTCCTATTCCCAGTTCTTCTTCTGCCCAGAGCATAGCAGAGAGGATGGCTTCTTTAATGGTACTTGCTCTGTCTTCTCCTAATTTATTCTTCAGGAAACTGTAAAAGATAGAGACCAGAGATAACAATAAGGCATTGAGTAGATATTTACTTAAGATTGCTTCTAACATATTATTTTCTCCTTTCAGTCGAAAATGGTTGCAAGTTGCAAGTTGCGAGTGGTAGGGGCGTATTGTGCCATACGCCCCTACATTTAAATAGACAGGCGAGACGCCTGTCCTACGGGAAGGCCTGGGGGGATGTTTTCGCGTTTATGGCATTTGTATTTTTTCCCGCAATTGTTCCCCACGCCTATACGCTATACGCTACCCGCTCTACGCTAACTACACATCCATAACATCAGTAGACTTATAATCGAGTATCCGGGCATTTACTTTAGCTACTAAGTCATTACCGTTATTATGGAAGATGTTTTTAGTGATGATAGTATCCATCACTCCTTCAATAGCGACATCTTGGGCAGCCATGTCGGCATAATCCCCGTCATCTAAGTTTTTAGGATTATTCAGGGTAAGATTAATGGTTTTACCGACACTGTCTCTAAACTGCATATACAGTCTCTTGTAACTGGTTATTTCTCCTAATTCGGTGGCCATTATATTTTTTCACCTCCTTATCGATTAACCAATTTACCAATTTTCCAATTGACCAATTCATAAATGCGGGCAATAAATGTTCTGGATTCCCACTTTCGTGGGAATGACAGAGAGGACTTCGGGAATGACATTTACCAATCGGAAAAGATTAATCGATTAATTTATTTTGTTTTTAGCTTTATAGTTATTAGCCCGCTTTTTGCTTTCTCGTTTTTCCTGGCTAACGACTAAATACTAACGACTATTCAGTTAGTTGAGATTCTTTTTCGAATCTGATTTCATCTACGGTATACTTCTGCAAGTCCACTAAAGCATTAGCTACATCATAGGCATCCTGTTCGATAGCAATAGATTTAATCTTGTTAAAGGTCTTGCTGTTAACGATAGGTGCTCCGGTTTCCGGATTAGTGCCTACTACCAGTCTTAACTGTAAGCTTGAATCATGGGGAACGGTTACTACTGTGGCCATCTATTTTTCACCTCCTTTCTAGTAATTAACCAGCAGGTTAATTACGTAATAAGTGAGGAGTAATAAGTAATGAGCAATTGGAAAATGGGGACTGGCTACTTTTTTGTTTTAAAAAGGTGCCTGTCCCACTTTTTCCAAACTGTCTTTTTTGTCTTGCATTTTCCATCTTTAACCGGCAAACCGGGTAACAGACTAACTCTTTTTCTTGTCACTCATTACTCATTACTGGTTACTGTTTTTAGCTAAGCTAAAAACACCCTCTACTTATAAAAAGCAAAAAAGAGGCGAAAAAGAAACCTTATTATAAAAAATATTTAAAATATTATTTTCTTTTTTAATTTAATCATTCCATTCTTTCTAATTTTAAATATGTTTTGTCGAGTAACTCCATAATGAGCAGCTATCTCTTCATCTTTGTATCCCTCCAGATAATACAAACTGATAATATTTCTTTCTCTTATGGTTAGAAGTTGGTAGCCTCTTTCCATATCTACCTCCTGCAAGATATTTTCTAAGGTATTCAAAAGCATTATCCTCCTTACGATATTTGGTAGGGGCGTATTGCTATACGCCCCTACAAGTCTCAATCACCTATTTTTAGACCACTGGAAATTTCTATCTGTTGTTTAAAATATTTCCGGTAATAGACCCATAAACCCCAATCGATTCTTTTTTTAATATAATGAGAAAAGGTAACCGGAGGTTTTTTCTTATAGTCATAGATCGCCAGGATAAATAGCAGTGCCCCCTGTTGAAAGACATCATCATATTCTAATCCTATCCGTGAATATCTTTTGGCTCTTGATTTTAGTAATGGTTTAAATTGATTGAATAGTTCCTCCATCGCTTTTACATTTTTTTGTTTGGCTTTTGCAATTAATTCTTTTAATTTGGACATTTAAATTTCTCCTTTCAGTCGAAAATGTTTTTTGTTTTTCCTTTCCTCTTTATCTTTTCCTAACTCGATACTCGACACTACATACTCGATACTGTTTTCACTAAGGTGATTTCATTGCCATTAATTTTTCTCTTAGAAATTTAAACCGTTCTCTTGTTTCTTCAGTGGATAGGATTTTATCCCCCTCACCCTGACCCTCTCCCTCCAGGGGAGAGGGGAGTGGAGGTTGAGGGGGAGGATTAAGGTGGGGGTGAGGTACTGAATAAGACTCCTGTTCCTCTCCCCGGTAATCATTCTTTAGTGCGCTTCTCAGCCAACCGGCAGGGTTCTGGATGTTCCTCTTATCCATCAGCAAATCTAATTTCTCTTCAATCTTTCTTGGGGGATAGTCTTTTAGTAGTTGCTCAATAAATTTTCCCTTAAAATCTAAATCCCTTAACTGTTCTTTAATTGCTTGCATTTTTTCTTCTGCCTGTGCGTTGCACGCAGACAGGTCTCCTTTCTCTTTTATTTTTTTAAAATCAACAGCAACAACAGCATCTTTTTCTCCATTTGTTGTTGTTGAATTGGTAATGTTAAGATTGGTATTGTTAGTAGGTAATTTTTTCCCTTGGTTAGGAGTAATTTTTTTCTCTATATGGGGGAAAATATTACCTATGGATAGGGTATTTTTTACCATATGAAGAGGAGTAACTTGGTAAATATTTCGCCTATATTTACCTGAGGCAGTCCTTCCTTTGTTTATCTTTTTAATTAATCCGTGTTTTAATAATATCTGGTGAAATTTGGTTATAGACTTGGGGGTAAATTGCATTTTCCTGCCTAAGGTAGCTAAAGTAGGCCAGGCCAGATCTTTACCCTTGTGGCAATAATTAAGCAATTGGATATAGAGCATAGCTGGTCCGGTTCCCAATACCTCTACACAGTTATCTAAAAAATAAGAGGAGATGATAACATATCCTTCTTTGGTTAATTTATTTTCCATTTTTTCTCCTTCGTTGAAAATAGTCGTTAGTATTTAGTATTTGGTATTTAGTTAAGAAAAGATAAAAAGATAAGTTTCAGACTACGAGTTTATTTAGTCTTCCAGTCTACCGGTTACCAGGTCTGGATAAATTCATATATATGGGCATAAATCTTCTGGATTCCCACTTTCGTGGAAATGACAGAGGAGACCACGGGAATGACAGAGAAGATTGAGATTACCGCGGTACGCTGTCTTTCTCTACCTCACTCATCACTCGTTACTGAGTTTCACTAACTATTAAATTACATTATAAATAATTTCTTAATTTAAGTACTAAGTTTATTGTTTATTTATTGTTTACTTTTTGTTTATTTTTTATTTGCTTCATTTAAGATTAGGAGAAACAAAAAAAACCCAGATAGCACAACGGTTATCTGGGTTTTAATTTGGGAAATAATTTTTTATTTTTTCAAAAATTGGAGCAAATTTTATCTTAAATGAGAGAAAAAAGCAAAAAACTTTAACTTATTTTTAATTTATCTTCTTCTAAATTCAACATTATTCCCCTTCGAGAAATTACTTTTAAAATATTTTTGACTTTTTCCTTATTCTTTTTATTTTTACCAATAGTTTTTAGAATGACCCTTCTTATTTTATACAAATGGTAGGTTATCTGAACATAAGTAGCATACTCACTTTCTTTCCAAATTGTTTCTAAAAGATCATTATGGGTAAGTATTTTTCCTCTATTTTGGGCTAAGAGATAAATTAAAGAAAATTCTGTAGCAGTCACCTCAATCTTTTCCCCCATAAAGATAATTCTGTCCGGACGCTGAAGGGAGATTTCTAAAATAGGTTGCAAAGTGCAAGATGGATTAGCCGTTAGTTGTTGGTCGTTAGTATTTAGTAAAACCTCCACCTTATTCCTCCCCCTGCGAGGGGGAGGGGAAGAAACGCAAGATACAGCCTGCAAGTCGCCGGTTTCTGGTTTATTGTTTTTAGTAGAAGATGAAGAAAGAGCGAGCGCGAATTTTTTTTGAACCCTGTTAACTAATCTTTTCGGCAAAATATTACTTAATTTTTCTTCAGATAATTCTTTTAAACAATTTTCATCTTTATAACCATCTCCCAGTAATTTTCCGATATAATATCTATTCAAGCCGGGAACATATAAGCGAATTAAATTTAATCCTTCTTCTTCCACTCCTTCAATCAATCTTTTAGACAATATCTTTATCTTATTCAAATCTTCTTCCCGGCTTTTCTTCCAGCCCTCAGATTCTGTTATGGCAGCCAAACTGTCAGCTAACCAGGAAAAGCCTTCTCCCAACCTATAAATAGCCCCTATATAAAGTTCATATTTTTGTTCGATGGTTTTAGTTTTAATCTCCTTGCTTCCTTTTATCCAATCATATAGCAAAAGAGTCTTTTTAAAAGCCAGCTGGTTTTCTAAAGTTATTGCGTCTTCTTCATTATCTCCTTTTGTCTTTTTGAGCATAAGCATATCCTGAAAGAGTTTCTTATTTTCACCGCCTTGTGCATAAACCAGCTGTATAAGCTTGTTCCGGTAATTTTTTTCCTGATATGAATAATAACTATATTTTTTACAATCATTATTAATATAAAATTGAGGGAAGGGGAGGGGTAATTTTTTACCATCTTTACTTAAAGATAATAGCAAAAGTATTTCCAGGGTGTTAATTTCTCCCTTATTGCTGTATTTCATCCAAGTCTTTAAAAAAAGATAAGTGTTCACTTTTATTCTTTTGGCAATTATTAAAATGCCATCAGGAGTGGGAGATAAAATACCTTTTTTATTATCTTTAATCAGTCTATTTTTTCTTAAAGTATTTAGGTAATTATTTATCTTTTCATCAATAGAGCCACTTTGATTTTGTAGAGAAAAAAATTCGTTTTCTTTTAAGTATTTTTTTATCTCTTTTGTTTTAAAATGATAATTTACTATTATTTTTAGCAAAAAAGTAAGTAAACCGTTTTCCTTATCTAAATACAATCTATTTCCTATCAGGTCATAATTATAAAATGACCCGCAATATGGAACAATCGTTTCAGCTGTTTGGTAAATATCATACCAACAGGGTAAGCCTCCATCATGATTGTTCCCATTCTTATTCTTATAAATATAAAAATAATCATTCTGATAGACGGTCTCTGAAATAAGGGAATAAGCTAAAAAAATTAACCTGCCGAAACCCGATATGCCGGCTCTTCCGCCCATATTTTCTATATCAGCAAAGCTGAGGCTGGTTCGATAATTAGAAAGATAATCCTCATTATCATTATGCATTTTATCTAAGGCAATAATGACATTCTTAAAGGGCAGATTAATACCCATGGCCAAAGTATTAGTAGCACATACAATCTTAATTTCTCCCTTTTTAAAATAAGTTTCTACTAAATTTCTTTCCTCCCAGGATAGGTCTTGATTATGATAAGCAATCCCTTTTCCCAATAATATTAATAATTCATCATGAGATAAGGTCTCTTCCATTTCTCCGAGCTCTTTTATAGCCGAAGCAGCAGGAGGAGCTTCCAATCGGGAGGCCAGCCATTTAGACCATTTTCGAGTATCCGCACAAGTAGGGAAAAATATTAAAATTGGTTCATTCTGACTGATAAGATATTTAACTGTCTCTAAAAAATAATCTTCAAAACAATTGTCGCGAACGGATTCTGGCTTAAAAAATACTTCCCTTTGGAAAATTTTCTTCTTTTTAGAGGTGATATATTTAAAGATACCCTCTCTTACCATTCCTTTACGCAGCTCTACCGGATGTTTATAAGAGATAAGTAATTGAGCGGGAAACCATTTAAGAAGGGCTTTTTGATTTTCTACAAAAGCTGAAAGGGCAATAATCTTAAGATCTCTCAAATCTCTTTGCAGTAATTGTTCCAATATATCCCTTAAAAGAGGACCCCATTTAGGATTATTAATCATTTGCATCTCATCTATTATTAGCAGAGAGATATCGTCTAAAAATTGGGGATATTGCAGGAGAAAATAATTAAACTTTTCGTAGGCCATTACCGCTATTTGGTAATTTCCCCGGATTATACGGCAATCATCTCCCCTGCGGTCACGAGTGGATATAGCTATTTCTAATCCGCAATTACTGTAAAGGTCTTTAAAGTGTCGGTATTTTTCATCAGCCAGTGCTCTCAAAGGGACTAAATAGATAATCTTTTTCCGATGAATTGCCTGCGCTATAGCAGCCATTTCTCCGAGAAAACTCTTACCTGAGGAAGGGGGAGCGATAACTAATAAATTATTTTTGTCATTGCGAGAAACGTAGCGATGCGGCAATCCCGTACTTCCTTTACCTCTGTCATTCCCGCGAAAGCGGGAATCTAATACCCCATAATTTCTCACCGCTTCCTCCTGCAGGGGCAGTAAATAAGGAGAAGGATCTTTTTCCCAGATGTTTACAATATAAGAGGGGATACCATAATTTTTTAAACTTTTAATCTTCATTAATTTGGTCATTAGTACGTTCCTTTCTTTATATATTTTTTTAATTAAAACTAAAACGAATATTAGAATAACCTCTATTGCAAATCTAAGATGAAATGTAAAAATAGAACGATAGAATCACCTCCTTGCATGAGTTAACAGTGAGTGTGAATAAACGAGCAGGTTAGTTAAAAAATATTGGCAAGCTATAGGTAGGGTGTATTTCTGATTATACTATCTTAAAATATTATTTCAAAAAAAAGCAGGATTTTCCCAACCCTTTGTCGAATGTAGAAGTTGTAAACTTGATTAACCAAAACAATTAAGAAGTAATGGAACGTAGGGGTCGGATTCATCCGACCCGTCCCATCCTTCTGTTCTTGCGAGCTTTCGAAGAAAGTGCGGCAATCCCGGAATCATGGGAGACATTCTTCCTTTGGAAAATGGGGACTGGCTACTTTTTGATTTAAAAAGCTGTCCCTTTTTTCCAATACAGTAGTCACAGCACTGTGTTATAATTATAAAGACCCTTCTTAGAAAGGAGAACACTAATGCCGGAAAAAAACGAAATAGTAATCTATACCACTCCGGAAGGAAAAGAAACTTTTGAAGTTAATCTAAAAAAAGATACCGTTTGGCTTGATGCACATCAATTAGCGAGGTTATTCAAAAGAGATCGTTCAGTCATAGTAAGGCATATTAATAATGTTTACCGTACAGATGAATTGGATAAAAAATTAACCTGTGCAAAAATTGCACAGGTTGCACAAGATGGGAAGAAAAGACAGATGTTAATTTATAATCTTGACCTGATTATCTCCGTGGGTTACCGTGTAAATTCCAAACGCGGCACCCAATTCCGCATCTGGGCTACCAATCCCCCTGTGCTTTGCTGATAATGCCCTTGTGGCGTTAACCTTATTAACTGCTGAAAGCAGAGCAGAAGAAAAAGATACGAGGGTCAAAGTAGTTGTAAACTTAATTAATAAAAACAATTAAAAACTAATAGAATGATTATAACCCAAAAAGTATACAAAATAGTAATGTAAAAGCACATGGGAGGAATGGAAAAAACAAAGGATGATAATTATTAATCAAGGGGGACATTCTTCTTTTATATTCCCGCATTTGATGAATTGGGAAACAGTAAAACTAATTTTAAGCTGTTAAAGAACACGGTAAAGGGAATGTGGAATTTTATTGTAATAATTTCTTTATCGTGACTTTTACAAGAACTAAAAAGGTCACTGAAAAGGTCGGAGAAAGCCTGTCTAAAAATCAAAAGCTGATAGTAAAAAGCATGCTAGAAAATTCAAATGTATTGGCGAAAGATCTTTCAGATATTATCGGTATTTCTCAGAGAAAAATCGAAGAAAATATTTTAAAATTAAAGAAAAAAAGGAGTTTTAAAAAGAATCGGCCCTGCAAAAGGCGGACACTGGGAAGTTCTTGAAAAATAAGAGAAAAAGTACAAATAGAAGATACATATAAGAAATTAAAAAAGATTTAATTTTTTAACTGTCCCCTGGGCACATCAAATGTTGAGAGCTTACTCTTATCCTTATTCTTTATTTTGACAATGCTAATTAATATGATAAAATATCAATGTAAAAAAGAGTACCGTAAGTTATTTGGGAGATAACCTATGAAACCTAAAAATACATATAAGATTTTAGGGCCGATAGAGATGAATATTGTGGCTCGTTTAACCTATGAAAAAAAGTCTATTGTTACGGCGAAAGATATAGATCAATTATTTAATCTTTCGCCGGAGGATAGAAAACAAATTGTTTTTAGGCTCAAAAAGAAAAAAATACTCTCACCAATAAAACCAGGTGTATATGTTTTTTCGCCTCTTGAGGCAGGCCCCGAGGGAATAGGTGTAGATGAGTTGCTTATCCCGTCGCTTTTCTTTCCGAAGGAAAACTACTATGTCGGATACTCGACCATGTTTAACTATTACGGATTTACCGAGCAGCTTTTTCAAACCGTGTATGTTCTGAATACCACGAAGCGTAGGGAAAAGATAATTTGCGGTTTATCTTATAAATTTATAAAGATATTGAAAAATCGTATGTATGGGATAGAAAAAATAAAAGTAAAAGATGAAGAGGTAAATATCAGCTCAAAAGAGAGGACGCTAATAGATCTCATTTTTTTTAATAAACCTGTTGGAGGTATTATAAGCGCTTCCAAGATATTTACAGGAATTATAAACAATGATAAATGTGATATAAAAAAGCTTGTTGAATATGCAGTTTGTTTTCCCAATATCAAGACCAGAAAGTGTATTGGGTTGATACTTGATGATGCCGGAGTTCCTGAAAATATTTTGAAGCCTCTCGTAAAAAGCATAGAAAAGACATCTATCGGTTCTCTTAGCGGTTCGCGCAAAGGCACCCTTAATAAAAAATGGAGAGTTATAGTCAATGATTCACAAAAATAAAGATGAGTTTATAAAAGTGTTAGGAAGAGCATCAAAGAAAAAGGGTTTTCTGTTACCTCTAATTGAAAAAGATTATTATTTAACCTTGATTCTCTCACGAATATTTGAGCTTTCCGAAAACCTTGTTTTTAAAGGAGGGACTTGCCTTAATAAGATGTACTATGTGTATTATCGTTTAAGTGAGGATCTTGATTTTAGTATGATATTACCACAGTATGAAGCTACGCGCGGTCAAAGACGTAAGTGCATCCAACCGGTTAAAGATAAAATTGAAAAATTCATTGAACAGTTTGGTATGAGATTAGACGATGCTGGTAATCCCGGACGTAATGAGTCTAAGCAGTATGTATTTTACTTTGTGTACCAATCAGCACTACGTGAGGTAGAAGCAAAAATTAAATTAGAGATTGGGCTTAGATTTAATCCGCTTGACACGATAGAAAAACGTTCAGTACAGCACATTTTTCTACATCCATTTACAGGTGCTACACTTTTTGATGGTGGTCAAATTAACTGCTTATCCTTAAATGAACTTATGGCGGAAAAATTACGCGCAAGTGCGATAAGAAAAATTGTAGCTCCTCGAGATTTCTATGATATTGACTTTGTTCTGCGTAATAAGTTTGATTTAACCAATAAAGAAGTAATAACGTTATTTAAAGAGAAACTTCAAGAGGATGGCGCTGATACAGATTTAGGTAAATATAAGAAGAACCTTGGTAGGTCAGATGAAGAAATTAAGGATATGAATTCGCGTATTGAAACAGAGCTATTTGACGTTTTAGCACCTGCGGAGCGTAAGAAGTTTGATTTGAGTACAGCTCTTAGAAGAATTAACAAAACTATGGAAAAGATATGATAACGAAAAAGACATTTAGGCATTCAGCAGTACTTGGAAAACGGATTAATAATAAAAAGGTCAGTAAAAAAGTCGGAGAAAAAGTCGGTAAAAGAGTCGGAGAAAAGTTGGGTGTAAAGTTGGGAGAAAATGAAATAAAAATCTAAAATTAATGGAAGATAATAAATATATCACCACGAAAGAACTTTCTGAGCATATAAAAATAAGCACTACGGCGGTTGATAATAATATTTTAAAATTAAAACAAAAAGAAATATTAAAGAGAATCGGCCCCGCCAAAGGCGGCTATTGGAAGGTTGTTGAAAAATAAAAGACGAAATAAAAAATTTATTTATAGAAATTAGTAAAATCCACTAATGCGACATTTTAATTTAATATCACATTAGTGGATTTATGGATAAACAGGTGCACATCCCATTTTCTTCTGAATGCGACAGGGGGACGATTTTTTAAAACATCACTATTAAAAAATAAACTGAGGTTAAGCAATTTTATGATCAATTCATTAATTAAAGTTGGCATTATATGCCCTTGCCCTGACGAATATCAGAGCTGTAAAAAAATATTGAAGTTAAATGATGAAATTGAATTAGCAGGCAGGACAATTTCATCAAGAAGAGAAAAAGATGTAGAAGTAATTGCCGTAAGTGCAGGTGCAGGGAAAATACACTGCGCTTCAGCAACGCAATTGATTATTGACAAGTTTCAACCTGACTTTATATTTGATGTCGGTGCTGCCGGGTCTTTATCCGAAAAATTAAGCATTAATGACATTATTTGTGCTGAGCATTCATTTGAATATGATGTTTGCCCAAGTGATGATTTAACTAAAATACCAGATGACTTAAAGACAAGTACAGTAATTAATAAAGTTTCTTCTCAAGAAGTACTAAAAGAATTTTTAAATTGGGTTGAAAAAAATATGGGCCCTGCAATAAAAATTGGCAATATTGCCAGCGGGGAAAAGGATGTAGATAGTAAAGAGCTTCACCAGGAGTTACACGAAAAATTAAATGCAATAGCATGCAATTGGGAAACTTCTTCGATTTTAAAAACAGCACAACTAAATGGAATAAAAAGTTTTTCTTTCCGGGTGATAACAGACAATGCTGATGAAAAAATGGATGATGATTATAACCTAAATAACAAAAAAGCACTTGAAATTATGTTTCCGGTATTAAATGAATTTCTTTTCGAAGGCTGGATCACTAAAATTTAGTTTACTACATAACAGACCCATCTTTTTTTCTCTTTATTTATTTCGTATTTATGCTTTTATTTTTAATACTAATGACTGAATTATCCCATAACTCGTACTTTTAATTGGTCAATAGGTCAATTGGCGAATTGGTCAATTAAATAAACTTTTACCTTGCAACTTGTATCTTGTAAGAAACTTTTCTTCCAAAAAAGCAGGATTTTTGAAACTTATTAAAAAAAATTACAAAAATGTGCGCTAGATCTCTTGATTTTAAAGCCTAATTTTATTTATTGTTCCATAATATGAGAAGAAATTTTCCATAATATGAAAAAAATACAAAAAAAATAAGGATATTTAAAACTAATGTCGAATATATAATCATGGGAGACATTCTTCTTTTGGAAAATGGGG
>Ga0307428_1000758_pt1 | contig 18377 bp, 15 predicted proteins | sample SalMarWE160240MG_FD_202161 | JGI IMG/M metagenome (GOLD analysis project Ga0307428, IMG submission 202161) | Salt marsh sediment microbial communities from the Plum Island Ecosystem LTER, Massachusetts, United States - WE1603-240 | ecosystem: Environmental > Aquatic > Marine > Intertidal zone >...
TTCTTCTGTATAATGGTCCGATTCGACAAAGGAGCCAATGGAATTGAATAAACTGATTATCGTGGAGTCGCCGACCAAGGCGCGGACGATCGGCCAGTACCTGGGTAAGGGGTATAAGGTCCTCTCCTCACAGGGTCACGTGCGCGACCTCCCGAAGAAGGATCTTGGGGTGGATATAGACAACGAGTTTACTCCAAAGTTCGAGACGAAACGGAGCAAACTCATCAAGGAGCTGCGCGAGGCGGCGAAGGGAGCGGATAAGATATACCTCGCAACCGACCACGACCGCGAGGGGGAGGCTATCGCCTACGATCTGTACACGATCCTAAAGCGTGTCGTGAAAGATGACGGCGCCTTCTCGCGCCCTATCTTCAACGAGATTACGAAGTCGGTCATTCTAAAGGCTCTTGAAGATCCTGAGCAGATCGACCTCAACAAGGTAGCGGCGCAGCGAACACGGCGGATCCTCGATCGGCTCGTCGGTTACCAGGTGAGCCCTCTCCTCTCCCGTGCTCTTGCGGGAAACCGATTTGAGGGGCTCTCCGCGGGACGGGTGCAGTCGGTCGCTCTGCGGTTCTTGTGTGATCGCGAGGCGGAGATCACTTGCTTTGTCCCTGAGGAGTACTGGGAGATCGACCTTCACCTGCACGATGGGGAACAGTTTGTCGCCAGCCTGACAAAGAAAGCGGGGAAGAAGTTTGTCATACGTACTGGAGCACAGGCCGAAACGATCACTGCTGAACTGCAGAGAGAAAAGATACTCGTCGACGCACTCACTGAGAAGGAGCGTCGCCGCCAATCCTCTCCCCCGTTCATCACAAGCTCACTGCAGCAAGCTGCATCCTCGTCGCTCCATTTCACGCCGAAGCGCACGATGAAGGTCGCCCAGGAGCTCTATGAGGGGATCAGTCTTAGGGAAGGAACCGTGGGATTGATCACCTATATGCGCACCGACTCATTGAGGACCTCCGATGAGGCAGTGGCGGAAGCACGCCAAATGATCGTCAAGCAATACGGAAAGAAGTACCTCACTCCCAAGGTGCGCTACTTCAAGAACAAGAAACGATCCCAGGATGCTCACGAGGCAATCCGTCCGACCGATGTGGGGCGGATACCAGAGGCGATCGCCTCTTCGCTCTCTCCTGATCAGCGGAAGCTCTACACATTGATCTACCGGCGTTTCCTCGCGACGCAGATGCTCCCAGCCGTCTACCTGCAGCGAAAGGCGATCCTGCAGGCGGGTGCCTACACCCTGGAAGCGGGCGGGAGCACGCTGGTCTTTGATGGGTTTCTCACCCTGTTTCCCGATCAGAAGGCGAAGGAGAAGGCGTTCCCATCCGACTTGAAAGAAGGAGAAGAGGTCTTCCTGGAGAAGGTGGAGACGCGTCAGAAGTTCACCGAGCCCCCCCGGCGGTACAGCGAGGCGGGATTGGTGAACCTGTTGGAGAAGGAAGGGATCGGGCGGCCGAGCACCTACGCCTCCATTGTCTCTGTCATCCAGGATAGAGGCTATGTCGTGAAAGAGAACGGGAGTCTCCACCCGACCCTCCTCGGGCAGGAGGTGGTCGATTTCCTGAGAGAACACTTCCAAGATACGGTGGAGGCCGAGTTCACCGCTCACATGGAGGAGGATCTCGATCAGGTTGAAGAAGGAATTCTGACCCGTGTCAATGCTTTGAACGAATTCTATCGCCCCTTCTCCGAACAGGTGGGGGCTCTTACGGAGAGCATCGAAGGTGGGAAGAGGGTCTTCCGTGTCCTGACCGATGTCGCCTGCGAGAAGTGTGGAGCACTGATGGAGCTTCGCTACTGGAAGGGATCTCACTTCCTTGGGTGTTCAAATTACCCGGAGTGCCGGAGCACGATAAGCCTACCCCCGGTCTTCCCCTATCGTTATGCGGAGGGAAAACTCATTATCCGTGAGGCGCTGGAGGGGCTCAAGAGTGAGACAGCGGAAGCGATCCCTTGCCCTGAGTGCGGTGCTCCGATGGAGCTGAAGAACGGACGATACGGGCGTTACTATCGTTGCACAGATGCGGACTGTGGAAAGACAGCCCCTGTCTCTACCGGCGTTCTCTGCCCTGCCTGCAAGGAGGGAGTGCTCGTCGAGAAGTATTCGACAAAGAGGAGGCGCACCTTTTACAGCTGTAACCGTTATCCCGACTGCCGATTCGCGATCTCCGAGCACCCAGTGAAGACCTGCCCTTCCTGCGAGGAAGGTGTTCTCGTCGAGAAGAAAGGGAAGCTTCACTGCAGCAACAAGGCCTGTTCCTACAGCGAGGAGTTGGAATAGATGCAGTCTGTGTTTCTGCGTAGGGGCAAGGCATTCCTTGCCTCTAATTCTCTTCTTACGCTGCCTCGGAGAGTAGCTTGAACCACTCCAAGCGCTTCTTCAGGTTGGAGTCCTGCAGTTTTGCGAGTGCCTCTTTCTGAATCTGGCGAACCCGCTCGCGGCTGATTCCAAACTCGACCCCCACCTCATCGAGGGTACGTGGCTGGTAGTCGTTCAGGCCATAACGCAATTCGAGGATGCGCTTCTCCCGATCGGTGAGACGCTCATCGAGAGCGTTCTCCAGCTCCTTAACGAGGAGGTGTTCGAACGTCTCCCTCTCCGGCGAGTCGACAGAATTATCTTCGATGAAGTCCCCCAGGACAGAACCATCGTCGTCGTACCCAATCGGCGTATCGAGAGAGGTCATGCTCTGCGCGGTCTTCTTCGCCTTGATAATGTTCTCCAACGTGGTTTCGAGTTCGACGGCGAGCTTCTCCGAGGTCGGCATCTGCCCGTTCTCCTTGATATAGTTCCGTTCTACCTGGTAGATCTTGCGGATAAGCTCGTTGATATGGGTAGGGACCCTGATGGTGCGCGATCGGTTGGTAATCGCTCGCAGGATTGCCTGACGAATCCACCATGTGGCGTAGGTGGAAAACTTAAATCCTCTTGTATAGTCGAACTTCTCGATCGCCTTCATCAATCCCAGATTCCCCTCCTGGATCAGGTCGAGAAACGGGAGTCCGCAACCGCGATACTTCTTGGCGATCGATACGACGAGACGCAGGTTTGCCTCGGCGAGTTCTTCCTTAGCCCGTTTGTCCCCGACCTCGATCTGCTTGGATAGTCTGACCTCATCCTCGCGTGTAAGCAGGGGAACGCGGCTGATCTCGCCGAAGTACGTCCGGATTGGGTTATCCGATCGTGACGTTCTCTCCTGAATCACCTGCTTCTTCTCAGGCACGTTGCTCAGGTTCTTCTTGAGGTTAATTGTCGCTTTGGTTTCCTTCATTCTTTCCTCCTCACCCGTGCCTCTCCTCTAAGCCCTCACTTACGGGGAAGTACGCAAACAGAATCGGACGACCCAAGGGCCACCCGATGTGTGATCACTCCATTATTCCGAGCCGTTTCTAGTCGTTCTTTTCCCTCAGTATTCGTCTATTGATACCTCGACATCCAGTATAGCACAAAAGACGGTCGATGTGAAGATGTCGAAGGGGGACGAATGTCAGCTTCGTGGGTAGTAGGCCAGGAGGGTGATAATACCCAAACCCACAATAATCCAGAGATACATCCCCTCGTCCTCCCGCGGTGAGGCGAGGCGCGCCTGCCCGAAGGCGAGAGAGAGTCCGAACGAGACCTCCGGGTGGAGGGCCCAGGCGGGCGGGAGAGGTTCGATGGAACGAACCTGGGTGATAAGAGCGAACGAATCGGTGACCCACAGCTGCATCCCAGCAGTGATGTTCATAAACGGAACCCAGAACCAGGTATCGGTGGTCAACCGTGACTGGATGGTCAGCCCTCCCCCTGCATACAGGGCCACCGGACCGAGCCATGCTTTGACGATGAGACTTCCGCTTCCCTCGTAGAGAGTGGGGAAGTCGGCGGGATAGGTCCCAAGCGTACATAGGAGAGTGAGGTGTGGATCGAGGAAGAGCTCCGTAGTAAGAAAGGAGAACGACTCGGACCATTCGATCGGGATGAATGGGGGAGCCCCCACACCGAACCCGATCGCAACAGGAGCCGCTGGAGCGGCGTATCCTAACAGGCCGACCATCCCCACGCATACCAGAAGGACGATGGCGTATTTTCTCATCGCGATGACAATCCCCTCCATCGGAGAGCCTACCCCGCGCACGCGCGATATCAGAGGTCGGTCGACCGTGGAAGAGGGGAGACTTGTCCCCTCTTCCTGAGCCCAAAACTGATCGGAGAGCGAATGATTGAGTGATCGGGAGATTGAATCATTGAGAGATTGGGAAAGCAAGCGGTTGCCTGATAAATCACGAGAATCGTGAAGGATACCCCGCCCTGTGGGTGGAGGGCTTCACTCAATTGCCGATTCATTGGCCCTACGGTGACAGTCGGAGTATCATGAGATTGTCGTTTGTGATTACACTCAGGAGGAGGAGAAAGGATGCTGGAACTGTTACGTGATATTGTGCGGGGGGCGACCGGATGGGTCGAACTCCGCTATCAGGCGCGGCGGACGAAGACGATCGCCGTGCGGAACGGGCGTCTCGAAGAGAGCTCGACAATTCGCTTGACCGGGGTGGGGGTTCGCGCCCTTGTCGACGGGGTCTTTGGATTTGCCAGCACGACCGACCTCTCGGAGCGGGGGATCCAAGGGGCCATGATGCAAGCACAGAACGCAGCCAGGGTTTCCTCCTCATCCAAACGGGAGAAGATCAAGGGGCTAGCCGACGCCGCCTTTGCAACAGGGACATTCCCTGTCATGACCGATGACCCTCTCGATGATCATCCCCTGGAGGAGAAACTTGCCCTTGTCTTGCGGATCGACGAGCGCATCCGTCAAGGCGCGAAGAAGATCGTCTCCTCATCCGCCTCCTACTCCGAGATCCAAGACGAGAAGATCATAGTTACATCGGATGGGGCAGCGGCACACCTCTTCGATGCCAAGCCGGAGTTTCGCGCGCTTGCGGTCGCGCAGATCGATGGCGATCAGGCGATGGGAATGGACTCGGTGGGGGTAACCGGCGGCTTCGCCGATCTGTTCATCAGACGTACCCCGGAACAGATGGCCGACAAAGCAGTAAAACTCGCCGTCGACCTGCTACAGGCACCGTACCCAGCGGGAGAGAAGACGACAGTCGTCCTCAACCCCGGCCTTGTGGGGGTGCTCAGCCACGAGGCGATCGGACACACCGTCGAGGCGGACCTCGTTCGCAGTGGGGCGATCACGAGCGACAAGATCGGGGTCAAGGTCGCCTCGAACCTCGTTACTCTGTGTGACAGCGGCCCCTCACAATATCAACCTCACGCCGCTGGCGAGTTGTTGGTCGACGATGAAGGGGTGAAGACTGAGAAGACGGTAATCATCGATCACGGAGTCCTCCGTTCCTACCTCCACAACCGGGAGAGTGCAGCCTACTTCGGGGTGAAACCGACCGGAAACGCACGCGCATTCGAGTACTCCGACGAACCGCTCATTCGCATGCGCAACACCTACATCGAACCAGGGACCGCCTCGATGGAGGAGATGATCGCTGGGGTGAAGAGCGGCTATTTCCTCGAAGGGCTGGGTGGCGGCGGGCAGGCCGACTCCAATGCCGAGTTCATGTTTGGGGTGCGCGAGGCACACCGAATCGAGAACGGTAAGGTCGGAGAACTGGTGCGGGGGATCACCATCTCGGGAAACGCGTTTGACGTATTGAAATCTGTCGATGCCGTGGGGAGCGACTTCACGTGGGACCTGGGAGCCGGACGATGTGGTAAAGGGCAGTGGGCAAAGGTTGACGCGGGCGGACCGCACCTGCGTTGCGTGGTTACGATCGGAGGGAAGCAGGAATGACGGATAAGAAGCTTGTTGAACTGTGTCAGGAAACGCTGGAGAGTACGCAGCAGCACGGAGCCAATGAGGCGGAGGTCTACGGGGAGTCGGTGCGCACGATCACGGTGATGATCGAAAAGAGCGACCTGCAGATCTCCCGTGCGCAACAGGAAACGACGATCGGCGTGCGTGCGCTAGTCGGAAAACGCATAGGGTTTTCTTCCACCAACGACCTCTCGGCACTCGATGAGACCTCTCGCGACGCGGTGATCCTCTCCAAGGCATCCCCGGCAGATGAGAAGAACATCCTCCCCACCGTAGCGGATATCCGGTACGTAGACGGGATTTACGATCCGAAGGCAGAGAGCTTCACCATCGAGCAAGCTATTGAGTACGCGGTCCAAATACTCGACCTCGCTCGGGGAATCGATCGGCGACTGATCCTGGGGGACGGAATGTTCTCCGTTGAGATCAGCGAGCGGGCGCTCGTGAATAGTCACGGGGATATATCCCATGGGGACGTGTCCCACGGGAGCGTTCTCCACGAGAAGGGGAGCCTGTTCAATTACTTCGCCCTTGCTACAGCACGCGACGGCGACAAAGTCTCGAACATGGACTACCAGTTCGACGCCTCGCACACGGTTGCGGGGATCGACATCGAACCGATCACCAGACGTACCTGCGAGAACGCCCTCGGCTCGCTCGGAGCGGAAAAAGGAGAGAGCTTCAATGGAACCGTCCTCCTCTCGCCCAATGCGGTGCAGGGGATCCTTGCGGGGTTGATCCTGTTTCAGACGAACGCGAAGAACGTTCTTCGCGGGATGAGCCGCTGGGGAACGCAGATTGGTGAGCCCGTCGCCGCGCCGATCCTGTCGATTGTCGACGATGGCCGACTCCCCGCGGGGCTCGCCACGGCATCCTTCGATCGTGAGGGGGTCGCACACAGACGCTTCGACCTGATTCAGGAGGGATCTCTCATCGCGTTGATGCACAACAGCTACAGCGCCAACGCGATGGGGAAAGAGAGCACCGGGCATGCGTCGGGATCGGCGCGCTCGATCCCTGGGATCGGCCCCACCAACTTCGAGATCCTCGCAGGCGAGGCGACCAAGGACGAGTTGATCGGAGATATCAAACAAGGACTCCTTCTCACCCGCTTCTCCGGGAGAGCCGACCCGATTTCGGGCGATTTCTCCGGCGTTGCCAAGGGGGCCTACCTGATCAAGAACGGGAAGCTCGACCGACCGGTCACCGGAACGCTCGTTTCCGGGAATGCATTCCAAGCGCTGAAAGATCTCTCTGGAGTCTCGCAAAAACGCGAGCGGGTCTTCAACTTCACTCTCCCCTACCTGCGGCTGGAGAAGATCTCAGTCACAGCGGGATAGGGTTTAACGATGGTCAATATCCGCGAACTGACGATCGACGACTACGATGCGTTGTGTGCCTTGTGGGAGGAAGCTGAGCTCCCGTTCAGGCCAAACGGGCGTGACCAGCGGGATAGGATCGCCCGTGAGATCGAGGGGTCGTGTTCGGTCTTCCTCATCGCCGAGGATGAGAGAGATCTGGTAGGGGCGATCCTGGGAACGCACGATGGCCGCAAGGGGTGGATCAACCGGCTCTCCATCTCCCCACGGTATCGGCGCCAGGGGATTGCGAGTGTACTTGTCGCTGCGGTTGAAGAGAGGCTTTCCGCTCGTGGCATCGAGATCTTCGCGGGTCAAATCGAGGATTGGAACGAGGCATCAATGATCTTCTTCGAGCGTCTCGGCTACACCCGCCATGATGACATCATCTATTACACCAAGCGCAAGAACCCCGAGGTGTAGATTAGCGGCACCTCGCTATTCAAAGCAGGTAGCTTAAAGCCAAGCTTGCTGATGGTTCTTATATGAGGAAGCCAGGAATCCATGATAAATCCATAAACGAGCATGGGAAGTTGAACCAGGACAACACCGAACCGATCCCTCTCCTTTTTTGAAAGAACAATCGTGGATTGAACTTCGGCAAGCCCTCACTCGATGTAAACAGACTGATATACCAAAGAACCAGAGCTTTTCCTGGCCTCCTGGATTCCTAATAATCTGAAGGTTTTTTCGTTTTCAACTTGAGATTCCCTGTGGTCTTGCCACAGGGTTTCCTTATCCCCCTCTCCTTGATAGGAGAGGGTCGGGGTGAGGTGAAATAATGAAATCCCGGTTCTGACCTTCAGGTCAAAATGAAATTGGCGGAATACCCCGTAGTCTTGCTACGGGGATAGTCAATTTCAAGGGATTTCTTTATTGGGCAACCCGAAGTATGGTTTGTCCCTGCCCTGTACCTGATTACTATGGCACAGATGAAACGGGGAGCTGTGGTCAGCCCCCCGCATTCTAACAGTAGTGATTTACGCGTTACGCCTCTTCCCAAGGTTTGGGCGGACTGTCAGCAAGGCCGGGCGGTGAACCGAGGATCTCCGCGAGGACGATTGCGGCACGCGGGTCCTCGCGCAGGATTTCCTTGATCAGGCGCACTACGGGGAACGTGGTTCCCATCACCCTTCCTCCCCTTCAACTCTCTTTTTTTCGCCCTTGGAGAGGCCTTCGCGCATCTGTGTGTCGGCCTGGATGTTCTTCATGCGGTAGTAGTCCATGATCCCCAGGTGTCCGCTGCGGAACGAATCGGCGATCGCACGGGGAATCTCCGCCTCCGCCTCGACAACGGCGGCGCGGCGTTCCTGCACCAGGGCACTCATCTCTTGCTCTTGGGCGATTGCCATCGCTCGTCGCTCCTCGGCCTTGGCACGAGCAACCTTGAGATCCGCCTCTGCTTGATCTGTCTGGAGCTGGGCCCCGATGTTCTTTCCTACGTCAACATCAGCAATGTCGATCGACAGGATTTCGAATGCCGTTCCCGAGTCGAGCCCCCTCTCCAGCACGCGCTTGGAGATCGAGTCCGGGTTCTCTAGTACCTCCTTGTGCGAGGAGGCCGAGCCGATCGCCGAGACGATCCCCTCTCCGACACGGGCGATGATCGTCTCTTCGGTCGCTCCACCGACCAGGCGCTCAATGTTCGCCCGTACCGTTACCCGCGCCAGGGCAAAGAGCTGAATTCCATCCTTAGCCACCGCACCGATCTTGGGAGTCTCGATCACCCGCGGGTTGACCGACATCGCCACCGCACCGTAGACATCGCGGCCGGCGAGGTCGATCGCCGCTGCTCGTTGGAAGTTGAGCTCGATCTCCGCCTTATCGGCCGAGATCAACGCCCGCACGACACGTTGCACATCTCCGCCAGCAAGGACATGTGCCTCCAGCTCGGTGATCGACGGTTGAAGCCCCGCCTTCCAGGCGGTGATCATCGGCCCAATCACCTTGTGCGGATTAACCTTGCGCAGCCGCATGCCAACTAGGGTCATCGGCCCGACCGGGACCCCGGCGGCGAGCGCCGAGATCCACAGGCCCACCGGCACGAAGTAGAAGAAAACCCATAGAACAAGAATCGCGAGAACCGGAATAATGTAGATTGCCATATTCATCTCTCCTCCTTTGTCTTCCTGACCACCTTACGATAGCCCTCATCCTTCACCACGACGATCGGTGTCCCTTGTGTAAGGAACCCCTCTTCACAGACTACGTCCACCCGCTCGTTGGCAAATTCTCCGCTCCCCACGGGATGAAGATCGGTTGCCGCCATACCCTGCCGTCCCAGCCATGGGCTTGCCGCCCCTTTCTTTTTCGGTTTATCGAACGCTTTACCGGTGATAGCCGAGGAGAGGATCACCCCTCCTAAGCGAAGCCGTGTCTTCGGCAGTCTGGTAACGAGGAGAATGGTTCCCACCAAGGCAAGGACGAGACCCGCGGAGACCGCTCCTACAGCGCGCATCGTCTCCGCTGGTTCGGTGAACGGACCGACCATGGACGTGTAGAAGCCGAGCCCGATCAATACCAGTCCTCCAAGTCCGGCCGCACCGAAGTCGACGGCGGTGAAGACGAAGATCTCGAGGAGAATCGCCACGAACCCTCCGAGGAGGAAGAGGGCCGATTCCCATCCGGCCAAGCCGACGAGTAAGTGCGACCAAAAGAAGGCTCCGAGGCAAGTGAGTCCAACAATCCCTGGAATGCCGAACCCTGGAATCATCATCTCCGCGATAAGACCGAGCGTTCCGATGGTGATGAGGAGCGCCGCTACCCACGACTGGGTCAGGCCCTCGACTACACTATCGATCCATCTACGGGAGAAGTGAATGAGTGTTGTGCCCGTGAGCCCTTTAGCTTCTAGGAGCTCTTCCAGGTTTCCCAGTTCTCCTTCGGAGTATCCCCACTGGGAGGCCTCCTGCGAGGTGAGGGTGAGGAGCTTCCCCTTCTCGATCAGGCCCTCGATCTCGACATCGCGGTCAACCATCGCCTCAGCAACGTCGCTCGGTCGGCCACGCGCCTCGGCAGCGGCGGCGAAGAGCTTGCGCGTCGCCGAGACGATCTTCTCCGGGGCCTCCTCCATCTTGCCGGCATCGAAATAGACCGGCGTCGCCGCTCCCATCACCCCGCCAGGAGCGAAGTAGATCTCTTCACAGGCAATGGCGAGGAGCGCCCCCGCAGAATACGCTTCCCGATCGACATAGGCGATCGTGGGGATCTTTGTATCAAGGATGGCATCGCGGGAAGCGACCGCAGAATCCAGGTAGCCTCCGGGGGTGGAGAAAACGATCACGACCGTGCTCGCCCCGGCCTCCTCTGCTTCGGATAACCCCTGACGCAGGTACGAGACAGTGCCGCGTCCGATCTCACCATCGACAGTAAGAACCCAGACCGACCCAATATCCTGAGAGAGCCCCAGGAAGGAGACCGTGAGCAGCAAACCCAGAAGTAGGATACGGATTTTCATGGATCTATCCTAGGATATCATTCGTGTCTTGTCAAGAGCCTTGCGATACCCCGCGAGGGCCTAATAAGCCTGTTTATCGTGTGGTCTCCTCTACTGGTCAAGTCCCGTAGTGAGCGATCACCCCGTACGGCCATGGGGTGAGGGTGTACGTCGTCGGAGCTGTCGCAACGGCGGGAACCATCCACAACGCGATAAGGACGACGAACAGAAGCTTCTTCACTATGATTATCTCCTTATTGTGAATTATAATCCCATCAAAGCACCCCGCAAAGACAGATAGATCTCCTTCCCTCACTGGATTCGTGGTATACTGAGCCCCAAGGAGAAAGAGATGAACAAGAACGACCATCAGCTGGTGACGGTGTTCGTGACTGGTAATGAGGGAGTGCGTGCTGTTGCTTCCTCCATCTTGGCAGGGGCGGGAATCCCATACTTCGAAAAGGGAGGAGCGTCCCGCAGCCTGGGTGTCGGAGCATTCAACGTCTCAGCGCAGTTCGTGGAGTTCCAGGTCCGTCCCGAGGACGCGGATGCGGCACGCGAGCTCCTGTCTCACCTATCGGAAGACGATAGAGAATAATCCGACTTAGGTGCAACGCGAGCGCGTGTTTACCAGCCGCCTCCGCCTCCGCCGCCGAACCCGCCACCGGAGAACCCGCCGCCGAACGACGAGCCGCCACCCCATGCGGAGTGCCCACCCGAGCTCGTGCGGGGCGCGGAGACGAACGTACGCTCCATCCCTGAGGAAAGGTTCATCATCCCTAGATAGAACAGGGCAGGGTTGAACCCGGGGCGCGCTCCCACATACCATTGTGGTGGCTGTTGCAGCAATCCCTCGAACTGTTTCGTCCAGATCGACGTCAGATTGAGGGCGATGGCATAGGGGAGGAGCTTCTCGAAGAGTTCTGGGCTCTTCTCCGGCGCATCGTGGAACTCCATTCTTTCTACCTCGGCACGGCCGATGTACTCGGAGAGGCCAAGTAGATCCTGTAATACAAGAACCCCTCTCCTCGTCTTCCGCGGCATGATCGGCGAGAATGCGAGGACGGTCAGCCCGCATAGGGCGATCGCCAGTCCCAGATAGAGCGACGCGCTGCCGACACCAAGAGCAATACCAGCAAGAATGATCACTATTCCGAAGCCAATGAAGGCTCGACGTGTGCGCTCCGGATTGTGCGGATAGTACCCCTTCTTGATCAATCCGGCATAGAGGCTCGATTTGATCTTCGGCAGAACCTTGTAGAACTCGTTCTCCATCGAGGAGAGGGTCCGTGTCTCTGGGTGCGCGGAATCGAAGATCGCCGTATAGAGGGTCTTCTCTACCTCGGAAAGGTCGGCGTTGGACTCCTTCTTCTTGATGAACTCATAGTCAAGCGGCGCGGAACGACCAAAGAAACTCTTGATCTTGTCGGTGACCCCTTCCTCGTCATCGGCCAGTTCTTTGATGGCGAGGTACCCTTTTACCGCGAGGCCAATCACCATCGCTGAGATGTCGCGCAGGTCGGCGCGATCGTCGATCAGTACCCCTCCCTCGCCAGCGTGCATCCCGCGCGGTGGCTCAAAACGGGGAGCGATCGTCTCTTTCCTTGGATCCTTTCCCGTTTTCAGCCACAAGAAGAACATACCAATAAGGACGAGGATCGGCAAAGCCGCGTACTTGTTCGCCGACAAGAACCACAGCGCGAGCTGCCAGGTAGTCGGTGCAGCAATCCCCGCTTGATCGCGCGGGATGGCCAGATCGATCGTCAATCCTTCCCCTGGTGCGAGGTAGCCTGCCTCGAAGACGAATCGTCCGTTCTCATCGAGCGTGGCCAATCCTCCGCGGGAGATGCTCCCGTAGTACCCAACATAGGAGGTGGTCGAGACATCGGCGGGTTTCACCGTAGATGGGAGCGTGATCGTTGCCGATGCCTTATCGATAGGAATCGCCCAGTCGTTCCCGGTGACGTTCCAGTAGAGCTGAATGTAGTCATCGCGGAAGAGGAGGGCTCGCTTCACGGTATAGCGGATCGTGTAGGTACGGGCGCCGGTGATCGTTCGGGCCGGGTCGCCGATGCGGATGAGAATATCCCGTCCGCTCATGCGCGTCGTGTAAGGGATTTCCCCTCCATCCTGTGTGACCGAGATGACCTTGAGATCGATCGCGATATTCTCCCCTGTCGGGCGGCGGTAAGAGACCGGAATCCAGCGCTCGATCCCATGATGAGGGCTGTAGAACGTGACATCGAGCCTCTCTTCGACGTGGAGCGTCCCTTCATCATCAAGCACGATCTGCGCAGCGAAATCGGTGATCCGTAGGCTCGCCGAGGCGAGGAGAGAAACGCCGATAAGCAGGACGAAGAAAACGAAAGCTTTTCGCATCAGAAACTGACCTTGGGAGTCGCGCGCTCTTCTTCTCCGGGGAGCAGGTAAAACTCCCGCTCGTTAAAGTGGAAGAGGTTGGCGATGACATTCTGTGGGAAGATCCGGATGCTGGTGTTCAGATCGCGCACGACGGCATTGTAATAGACGCGGGAACGTTGGACGGAATCTTCTACCTCTTCCAGGGTCTGCTGCAGTCCGAGGAAGTTCTGATTAGCCTTGAGCTCGGGGTAGTTCTCCACCACCGCGAAGAGCGACTTCAGGGCTCCCCTCAGTCCTTGCTCTGCAACTGCCTGCTCCTTGGGGGAGGAAGCGTCGATCGCACGGGCACGGGCGAGGGTCACCTGCTCGAAGACCCCTTTTTCGTGCGTGGCGTAGCCTTTCACCGTTTCCACTAAGTTGGGGATCAGATCCCAGCGGCGTTTGAGTTGCGTATCGATATCCCGCCACGATTCCTCCGCACGCACCTGCAGCTTCACCAGGCGGTTGTAGTTCAATACGCCCCATCCGAGGACGAATGCCACTACCAGTATTGCGATATAACCAGCGCTCATGCTCCCTCCTTTTCCTCTACAAACCTATTGTAGCAGATCGCGCCAAGGTTGACCAAATGGGGGCGAGGCCACTTTCCACGTAGCTGGGGTCACATTCTGTTTTCTTTCGCCGTACTTGATGGTTATTTTGGCATTGAAAACGGAGAATGATGGTAGTAAAGTCAGTCTGACAGCCTTACCGATACCATGGAGGTAACCATGCATAAGCGATTGTTCACCCCGGGACCGACCGAGGTGCGTGCCGACATCCTGAAAGAGCTGGCGACACCGCAGATCCACCACCGCGCACCGGAGTTCTCCGAACTCTACGCTAAGATCCAGCCGAAACTACAGAAGCTCCTCTACACAGAGAACCCTGTCTTTCTGTTCACCTCTTCGTCAACCGGTGCGATGGAGTCAGCGGTGACGAACCTCGTTGCCAAGCGTTGTTTGAATCTGGTAAACGGCGCCTTCTCCAAGCGATGGCACGAGATCACCGCGGGAAACGGAGTCCCCTGCGATGCGTTCGCGATCGAGTGGGATAAGGCACTCAAGCCGGAGATGCTCGACGAGCAGCTAAAAACAGGGAAGTACGATGCGGTGACCCTGGTGTTGAACGAAACTTCCACCGGATTGATGAACCCGGTAGAGGAGATCGCTGAAGTGGTCGCTAATTATCCCGATGTGTTCCTTCTTGTCGACGCGGTGAGTGGGATGGCCGGGGTGAAGATCGAGACCGACGCGTGGAAACTTGACTTCGTTCTCGCCGGAGTACAGAAGGCATTTGCGCTCCCTGCCGGTCTTGCCGTGGCAGCGGTGAGTGAGCGCGCGCTTGCCCGCGCGAAAGACGTCCCCCCGCGTAGCTACTACTTCAACCTGAACCACATGCTTAAGTATCACAAGAAGAACCAGACCCCGTCGACACCGGCGATTCCACACCTGTTTGCGTTGAACGCCCAGCTCGACAACTTCCTTGCGGAGAGTCTGGATGCCCGTTTTGCCCGTCATGAGAAGATGGCTGCTATCGTGCAGGCGTGGGCAGTGAAGTACTTCGATATCTACCCTGAGCAAGGGTACTGGTCGAAGACGCTCACCTGTATCAAGAACACCCGCGAGATCGATGTCGCCCAGCTCATAAAAACGCTTGCTGGCGACTACAATCTTCGCATCTCAAACGGGTACGGGGATATCAAGGGGAAGACGTTCCGCATCGCTCACATGGGAGATACGCAACTCGACGAGATCGAGGGACTGTTACGGGCGATTGAGACCGTTCTTCATCTGTCATAAGGAGGTTAGAGATGGCGTTTAGAGTATTGGTATCGGATCCATTGGCGCAGAGCGCGGTCGCTGCGATGCGTGAGGCGGGGTTGAGGCTCGACGAGAAGACCGACCTCTCCGTCGAGCAGTTGAAGAACGAGATCGCAAATTACGATGCGATCGTCATCCGCAGCGCGACCAAACTGCGAGCGGAGATCATCGATTGCGCGACCGACCTCAAACTGATCGTCCGCGCTGGTGTGGGCCTCGATAACGTCGATGTTCCCTATGCCAAAGAAAAGGGAATCGAGGTACGAAATACACCGGCGGCAAGCTCTAACTCCGTCGCCGAACTGGCTCTTGGGCACATCCTCTCACTAGCCCGCCACATCGGACGGGGAACGGTCTCATTGAAAGGCGGAAAGTGGGAGAAGAAGCAGCTTAAAGGGGTAGAGATCGATGGGAAGACGCTGGGGATCGTAGGGATCGGCCGCATCGGCCAGTCCCTCGCTTGTAAGGCCCATGCCTTGGGGATGCGGGTGATCGCGTTCGACAAGTTCATCGAGGAGAGCCCCCTCCCGGAGATTGTAACGATGGTCCAATTCGATGACCTCCTGGCGACGAGCGACTTCATCTCGCTGCACATCCCGTTCGACCCCAAGGTAGGGGCGACGATCGGTGCGGAGGAGCTCTCGATGATGAAGGACGGGGTGCGGATCATCAACTGCGCCCGCGGCGGGGTGATCGACGAGGCTGCCCTTGCCGATGCCCTTGCGAGCGGGCAGGTTGCCGGAGCGGCGCTCGACGTCTTCGCCACCGAACCGCCAAACGTGAACGACCCCCTCTTCGCCAAGGAGAACCTCTCCCTCACCCCGCACATAGGGGCAGCCACGATTGAGGCGCAGTCACGAGTCGGGGCAGAAGCGGCCGAGATCGTTATCGAGTTCGCGCAGGCCCACTAGGAGGAGAAGATGGCACAGATCATTCCGTTTCGCGGTGTTCGCTACAACCCGGAAAAGGTTCACGATATGAGCAGTGTGGTCTCCCCACCCTACGACCGCATCTACGAGGATGTACAGGCGGCCTGCTACGAGAAGAGCCCACAGAACATCGTGCGCATCGTCAAGGGGAAGAAGACCGATGACGATAACGGTGAGACCGTCTACACCCGCGCCGCCGCGTACCTGACTGAGTGGCTGGAACAAGGGGTCCTCGTGCGCGATGACAGTCCCTCCCTCTACGTTTATCACCAGGAGTACACCTTCGCTGGGGAGCGACTCGTGCGGAAAGGGGTGATCGCCCTTGGCAAGCTCGAACCGGAGAAGGTGCACGCGCACGAGAGGACGCTCAAAGGTCCGAAGGAGGACCGCCTGCGATTGATGCGCGCGACAGAAGCGAATTTCGGCCACATCTTCATGCTCTACTCGGACCCGGAACGCAAGGCTGATAAGGCACTCGCCACTGTAATCGATGGGGGCGCACCAACGATCGAAGCAACTGATGACCTTGGGAACCTGCATCGGGTGTGGCAGGTTACCGATCCCGCGGTGATCGAAACGGTACAGAGCGCTCTTGCCGATAAGGACCTCTACATCGCTGATGGGCACCACCGCTACGAGACAGCAGTCAACTACATGCACGAGTGCGAAGAGAAGGGATGGACAAAAGCAGCGCCGGAGTCGTTCGACGTACGCATGATGACCCTGTTCAACATCGACCTTCCGGGGATGTCCATTCGCCCGATTAACAGGCTCGTTCACGGCCTTTCGAACTACGATGCAGCCTCTTTTCTCGATAAGGCACAGGAAGACTTTGAAGTGCAGCGGTTCGACTCCTTTGCGGCGTGGCAGGGAGCGGTTCATGCCGGTCACGCCCGGCACACCTTTGGCTGTTATACAGATGGAATCTTTGCGACCCTCACCCTGCGAAACGAGGTGCTGATGGACCGGTTGATCACGGGTGACAGGTCAACGGACTACAAACGACTCGATGTCTCGATCCTCCACGCAGCAATCCTGGAGAATCTCCTAGGGATCGATGCGGTAGCCCTCGAGGAGCAGCGGAATGTGACCTATACGGTCGATGCTGAACACGGGGTGGCGATGGTGGATGAGGGGAAGGAGCAGATCCTTTTCCTTCTGAACTCCACGACCGCTGATGAGGTCAAGCGCGTCGCCGACCACGGGGAGAAGATGCCGCAGAAGTCGACCGATTTCTACCCGAAGCTCCTCACCGGCCTCGTCCTTTCAAAAATGGAGATTAAGAAACCCTGATTCCTTGTCGTTTCCAGTGGGTAACTGAAGATACGGTACGTAACAGAGCGCCTCTCGCAAAGATCTGTTTGCCTTGCCTGTCGCGCGCCTCCCCTCTTCCGCATCTCCCTCTCTCCCCCTTCGCGATCTTGGCGTCTTGAGTGAGTGCAACGAACGGGCGAGAGAAAAAGCTTGTGCCTCACGCAGAGGCGTGAAACAGTAATGAGTGACGAGTGACGAGTGATGAGAAAGGACAGAGAGAAAGAGCAACATCAACAGCATTCTCTCGCAGAGGCGGTAGAGTAGAGGAGCAGGTGACAACGTTTAGGCTTCGGCATACATCAGTTACAGGGTTTCCCCGTTGTGGCTCATTAGCCGCATGCCATGCATTGCGCCCTACTCCCCCCTCATCGAACCGGACATGCAGTTTTCCCGCATCCAGCTCTCCTGGAAACTCTCGCCGCAGACACTCACAGAGAGTTGCGCGGTCCAAACTCTTCACAGATACACCAATCCCATACGGTCCAGGTGTTCGTAAAGCGTTCTCCCTCCCGGTGGACGGAAGGGCCGCTGGCTCCGCCGTCCTAAGTGGACGGCCATCCGACTCCGTACAAAGCTGTCGATCTCACGAAAGGCATCGCGGGAGTACCCAAAGTTGAAGTAGTTACTCCAGCCACAAAGCTGCCGGTTCAGCTCCTTCACAAGAAGGGGCACTGGCTTGAAGCAATACCGAGTACCGGTCATCTTACGCAACCGGTCTCGCTCCCGCGCCACCGACTTCTTGGACGGAAATACATTCAGGTAACGATGACCACGCCCTCTCAGGTCGCGATCATACCGAAATGTGTAGCCAAGAAAGTCAACACTCTCCCCTTCTTCCTTCAGGTTCACCACTCGCGTCTTCTCTTTGTTGATCTCTAGGTCCAGCCAGCCTTCTAACTTCTCTTCGATCCACCCTTGTAACTGCTTCCCTTGGTAGCGCGCCATGGCGACAAAGTCGTCAGCGTAACGTACCAGACGAGCGTTGGCCCAGCATGCTGGACCGCCCGGTCGGTGAAATACCTTGTCAAACCAGTGCAGGTAGATGTTCGCCAGCAGCGGTGAGATCACCCCGCCCTGGGGCGTACCCCGACGTGGATGTCTCTTACTCCCTCTACTGTTTCCACCTTTCCCTCTTGGTGACGCTTCCACCACCGGTGCCTTTAGCCACATGCGGATTAGCTTCAACACCGAGCGATCGGCGATCCGCATCCGCAAACAGGCCATTAGCTTCCCATGGGGGATTGAATCGAAGTAAGCCTTCAGGTCGGCATCGTACACTGCGGTAAAGC
>Ga0307428_1000760_pt1 | contig 18337 bp, 13 predicted proteins | sample SalMarWE160240MG_FD_202161 | JGI IMG/M metagenome (GOLD analysis project Ga0307428, IMG submission 202161) | Salt marsh sediment microbial communities from the Plum Island Ecosystem LTER, Massachusetts, United States - WE1603-240 | ecosystem: Environmental > Aquatic > Marine > Intertidal zone >...
TCCGAACACGATCGACACCGCAGTCGCAGGGATCGTCGTTCGAAGTTGCTGTTGCGGGATCAGGGAGTCATATCCATACGCCCCTATAGTGGCCGCCCGGGATTGCTGGGGGGTTTGGCCGCGCGGGCTTCTCAGGAGCCTTCGGGGGACCCTCCGCGCGGTGTGAATTGTGGATCGGGGCTCGACATTCACTTTCACTTCGTAGCAGGACCGTGACGCGTACCTTCCTGTTCCCGTGTAGTAGAATACGAGGAGCCTGCGGGTGGCCCGAGGAGATTCAATGCGAAAGATCCAATCCGTGATCAAAGGAGTTCGGGGTGCCCCGGACATTCTGCCGGCCGACGTCGGTCGCTGGCAACGGGTGGAAGTCGCGACCCGCCGGATCTTGGAGAACTATGGCTACCAGGAAATTCGGACGCCGATTTTTGAACGGACCCAGCTTTTTGTCCGCGGGATCGGGGAGGGGACCGACATCGTCGAAAAACAGATGTATACTTTTGAGGATAAGGGGCACGAGAGCCTGACCCTGCGCCCGGAGGGGACTGCGCCCGTGGTCCGGGCGTACCTCGAACACCGGCTCTTCACCAGGGGGGACCTCTGCAAGGTCTACTATACGGGTCCGATGTTCCGACACGAACGGCCTCAGGCGGGTCGATTCCGGCAATTCCACCAGATCGGAGCTGAAGCCCTCGGCTTGGGGGACGCTGCCCTCGACGCCGAGATGCTCGACTTGCTCTCTCATCTGTTCGATACCTTGGGAATTGACGGCTGGCATTTGCGTCTCAACAGTATAGGCGATGACGCCTGTCGCCCCGTTTTCCTCGAACGATTCACTCGCTACATGCGGGGGAAGAGAGAAAGACTGTGTCCCGATTGCCGCGTGCGTCTCGCCCGCAACCCGCTCCGGATCCTGGACTGCAAGGTAGAGGGATGCCGGAGGCTTGTTGCGCGAGCCCCCAACCCCCTCGAGTCTCTGTGTGAGGATTGTGAGGCGCACTTCCAGCGGCTCCAGGAGCTCTTGCGACTGTTGAAGATCGACTACAGCATCGACCAGCGCTTGGTGCGAGGCCTTGACTATTACACCCGGACTACCTTTGAATTTATCAATCCGGCCCTGGGGGCCCAGAACGCCATTGCGGGGGGGGGAAGATATGACCTGTTCGTGGGAGAGATGGGGGGTCCCCCAACACCCGGGATCGGGTTTGCCATCGGCATGGAGCGTCTTTTGCTGTCGTTGCCGCAGGAGGGAGCGCGGGAGGCATGGGTGGGCGTCTTCGCGGCAACCTTAGGGCCAGAGGCGTTCCAGCGGGGCCTTCGGATCGTTCAGGATCTCCGCCGGCAGGGGTTGCGGGCCGCGTTGGATATGGAGGGCCGCTCCCTGAAGAGCCAGATGCGTCTCGCCCACAAGGAGCGTTACCGTTACGTCCTGATCCTTGGCGATGAGGAGCTGAAGGCCGGCGTCGCCACGGTGAAGGACATGGCTCAGGGGGGACAAGAGCAGGTTCCCCTGCAAGAGGTCGTGAATCGGTTGATGAGCGAGGAGTATCAGGAGGGAGACAGGGGAGAGGAGAACCGTGATGCCTGAGAGGCCTGGAGCCTGCGGACAGGGCGCATGAAGCGAAGTTGCTATTGCGGAGACGTGACGGTGGAAAGGATGGGGGAGTCCGTCACCTTAATGGGCTGGGTCCACCGGAGGCGCGATCACGGGGGTCTCATCTTCGTGGATCTCCGGGACCGAGAGGGAATTGTCCAGATCGTCTTCGGCCCGGAACACGGGCGCGATGCCTATGAGCGCGCGCGACGGCTGCGGTCCGAGTATGTCATCGCCGTCAGGGGCCAAGTGCGTCGCCGCCCCGCTGGGACCGAGAACCTTCAGCTAAAAACCGGGGAGGTCGAGGTCCCGGTTATTGACGCGGTGGTTCTGAATGAGGCCAGAACTCCGGTCTTCCCCTTGGATGAGGAGCGGCCGGTGAGCGAGGAGCTACGCCTCACATACCGGTATCTTGACCTCCGCCGCCCGTCCGTCCAAGGAACCCTACGGATCCGACATCGGACGTACCAGGTGGTTCGGGCCTTTTTCGATCAGCACGGCTTCATCGAAGTGGAGACGCCCGTCCTCACCCGAGCTACCCCGGAGGGGGCCAGGGACTATCTGGTGCCCGCCCGGATCTACCCGGGACAGTTCTTCGCGCTTCCGCAATCTCCTCAGCTCTTTAAGCAACTCTTGATGGTGGCCGGTCTCGATCGCTATTTCCAGATCGTCAAGTGCTTCCGCGATGAAGATCTCCGGGCAGACCGACAGCCGGAGTTCACCCAGATTGACGTCGAGATGTCCTTTGTGGATCGGGAGGACGTTCTTACGCTCATGGAGGAATTGATCGCCGTCCTCTTTCGCGAGGTAAATGAGATCGAGTTGGACCGACCTTTTCCTCGACTGCCGTACCAGGAGGCCGTGGCCACGTACGGTCTCGACAACCCCGATACTCGGTTTGAGATGTTTCTCGTCGATATAAGCGATCTCTGCGCGGGGACCTCGTTTCGTCCACTGGCAGAAGCCATAGCCAGAGGAGGACACGTAAAGGGGATCAAAGTGAAGGGGGAGGCCGGGGCGTTTTCCCGCAAGGCCATTGACGACCTCACCGAGTACGTCAAGGGGTATGGGGCCAAAGGGTTAAGCCCCTTCCGAATGACGAAAGAGGGGTTGCAGTCTCCGGTCGCCAAACATCTTGGGGCGGACGCGTTGCAGGGGATCGTTCATCGTTTCGATCTTGAGGATGGCGATGTGGTGCTCGTGATCGGCGACAATCCAATGGTCGTGGCAGAGGCCCTCGGTCGGCTGCGCGTGAAGTTGGGGCGCGAACTGGGCTTGATCGAGGAGACACTCGTCCGGCCGGTGTGGATCACCGATTTTCCGCTCGTGCAGTATAGCGAAGAGGAGAAGCGATTCGTGGCGGTCCACCACCCCTTTACCGCCCCCGTGGACGAGGACCTCCCGCTGTTCGACAGCGCCCCCGAGAGGATGCGAGCCAAGGCGTACGACCTCGTCATCAACGGCCAAGAGGTCGGCGGGGGCAGCATCCGGATTCACCAGCGGGATGTCCAGTCGAGGATGTTTGCCACGCTGGGCCTTGCCGAAGCCGAGGGGAAGGAAAAGTTCGGTTTCCTCCTAGAGGCTCTTGATTTCGGGACGCCGCCGCACGGCGGGATCGCCTTTGGGTTCGACCGCCTCGTCATGCTGCTCACGGGGGCCGAATCCATCCGTGAGGTGATTGCCTTTCCCAAGACGCAGCGGGCCCAGTGTCTCATGACGGGTGCGCCCGCCGCCTTGGACCCGCGTCAGCTCAAAGAGCTCCACCTCAAACTGGATGTCACCTAAGTTCCTGCAATTCCTCTGGAAAATAGGATCTTTTTCAGTTGACACTGACCGGAGGGGAAGAGTAGCATTTTGTGCAGACTGGGGGACGGCTTGAGCCGTCCCCTCATTCCTCTCGGGAAGGGAAGCGTTCCACAGTACATGAAGGGTGAGCGTGCAATTATTCGGAGGCAGGCCTCGCTGCCTTCCGAAGCGAAGATTCAGGCCCTGTTCGGTCGGAACGACGAACACATGCGAATGGTGGAAGATCATCTCCACGTCCGGCTGGTGGCCCGGGATGGGCTCCTCACCATCAGCGGGCCCGAGCAGGAGGTTGCCATTGCCGAGAAAGTGATCGCCGAACTGACCAACCTCTTGGAAGGGGGGAGAAACATCGGAACTCACGATGTCAAGCTGGCCCTCCGGCATGTCGCCCAAGAGGAAGACGAGACCTTCCGAAAGATCCAAGATGAGGTCATAGAGGTCTCTCCCAAGAAGCGTCCGGTCCGTCCCAAGAGCCTCGGGCAGAAGAATTATATCGAGGCCATCAAGGCCCACGACATCGTGTTCGGCATTGGCCCCGCCGGGACCGGTAAGACGTACCTCGCGATGGCGATGGCCGTCTCGGCCCATCTGAAGCGACAAGTGAGTCGGATCATTCTCACCCGCCCGGCGGTAGAGGCGGGGGAGCGACTCGGGTTTCTTCCGGGGACCCTGTACGAGAAGATCCATCCGTACCTCCGTCCTCTGTACGACGCGCTATACGATATGCTCGAGACGGAGCGGGCGAACCGCTTGATCGAGATGGGTGTCATCGAAATCGCCCCGCTCGCATTCATGCGGGGACGGACCTTGAATGATGCCTTCATCATTCTCGACGAGGCGCAAAACACGACATCCGAGCAGATGAAGATGTTCCTGACCCGGCTCGGATTCAGCTCGAAAGCGGTGATCACCGGTGACATTACCCAGGTGGACCTTCCTATCGGAAAAGTCTCAGGACTCATCGAAGTTCGTTCGGTGCTGCGGGATGTGAAGGGGATTGACTTCGTTTACCTTGGTCAGGAAGATGTCGTTCGCCACGAACTCGTCCAGCAAATTATTCGTGCGTATGAACAGCAGCAACCCTCGCCTTCCTCCTCCGCAGACCCCAAGCGGGAAGAGGAGAGTCCGGAAAGGGCTCAGGACCACTGAGGAACCAGCGGTGAATCTAACCGGTGATCCTTCGTCCGATAACGTTGTCTGCACCATGATCCCTTACGGCTGTCGTTCGCTTTGAGAGGACTGTGAGGGGACGATGACGATTTCGCAGTGGCTTTCGTCTGGGGCAAAGAAGGGTAACGAGGCCAAGGCGGCGAACAAGCCGACGACCCCGCCTTCCTACCGCTACCGCCTTTCCCCGATGGGCCAGATTCTTCGGGCCTCGGAGGAGCGGCCCCTCATTTCCCTGATCCTGGGGATCCTGCTGGTCTTGGCGGCTAGCCTGATCGTCGCCTCGTATCGCCCCCTACCGCTCGGGCCTGTTTCGGGGCTTGCGATGGGCTTCCTGGTTCTTTTCGTCCTCGGGACCCTCTACTTTTATGTGTGGTTCCTCGAGACGCGACCGGTGATGTCTCGCAAGAGCCTTTACCTGTTAGGAACAGTCGTCCTTCTGGCTATCGGGATCAACCGGTTCCTACTCGTCATCCTCCAGTCCCTAAGTCACAGTTTCCCCGTCATTCCTCTGCAGTCGTTCTACTACACCCTCCCCGTTGCGCTCGGAAGTGTGCTGCTCACCGTTCTCTTCAATGCTCGAACGGCCTTTGGGGGGGCCATTGCCCTGGGCATTCTGTGCCCGCTGATGGTGACCGATGCAGTGACCTTCCTTCTATTCGGGCTGGTGGGGGCTATCGTCGGTGCCTTCAGCATCCGGCGATCGCAGGACCGTACAATCTTCTTCCGGGCGGGATTCTGGGTCGCCTTGGCCAATGTCTGCACCATCCTTGCCTTCGTCCCGATCTTCGGGTGGTCTGCACCCAGCTTGGCCTATGATCTGGTGGCCTGCGTCGTGAACGGCGTGTTGGTGGCCCTCTTTGGCTCTACCTTCCTCCCCGTCCTGGAATATCTCTTCGGGACCGCCACCGATCTGAAACTCCTTGAACTCTCGAACCTGAACCAGCCCCTCCTCAAGCAGTTGATGAAGACGGCGCCCGGAACATATCACCATAGCCTGATGATGGCGGAGCTGTCGGAGGCGGCATCTGAGGCCATCGGCGCCAATCCACTCCTCTGCCGGGTCGGCGCGTACTATCACGATATTGGCAAAGTCAAGAAACCGGCCTACTTTATTGAGAACCAGATGGACGCCATGAACAGGCACGATAAGCTCTCTCCGAGCTTGAGCAGTCTCATCCTCATTTCACACGTCAAAGATGGCGTTGAGATGGCGCTAGAGCACCGACTGCCGGCTGCCATCGTGGACATGATTCCGCAGCACCACGGCACCCGCCTCGTCACCTACTTTTACGAGAAGGCCAAAGAGTCTCAGGACCCTGAGCTGGGCGAGGTAAAAGAAGAGGATTACCGATACCCTGGCCCGAAGCCCCAGACCAGGGAGGCGGCGATTCTGATGCTGGCCGATGCGGTCGAGGCGGCGGCGAGAACGCTGACCGACCCCACCCCGGCCCGGGTGCAGGGACTGGTCCAGCGTATGGTGAACACGATCTTTATCGAAGGGGAATTGTCTGAATGTGATCTCACGTTGAAAGATCTGCACCGCATTGCCAAGGCCTTTGTCCGCGTCCTCACCGCCGTTCACCACCACCGCGTGGACTATCCCGGCTACAAATTCGAAGAGGTGAAAAAGAAGGAGGGAGAGAAGAGGGGGAATGGGGATACAGATTCGAAACCGGCAAAAGAGGAGGCGGGTCGGGCTGTTGCGGCTAAAAAGGGTGGGGGAGAGGACATTATCCGTCTTGGGCAGACCGAGGAATGAGGTCTCAGTGCTCCTCGTCGGTGATCGAGTGATCCGGCGACTCAATCGGGCGTATTTGGACCATGATTATCCCACCGATGTTCTTGCCTTTTCGCAGCACAACGACTCCCCATCGCCGCCGCTGCAACTCCTGGGCGATGTCGTCATCTCGGTCGAGACCGCTGCTCGCCAGGCCAAAGAGCATGGCCATTCCCTTGCGCGGGAACTCGCTCTCCTCTTGATCCATGGGATTCTCCACCTCTTCGGCTACGACGATTCGACCCCAGCAACGCGCCGTCGCATGTGGGCCAAACAGGCCAGGCTTCTTGCGATCACCTGCGAACCAGAGTCCTGAGGGCCGCTGGAAGGTCTTGCTCACCTGATCTCATCTTCCCATGTCGATCCGAATACCCGTGCAAGAGAGACTCCCGTGTGCGCGACGGGTCTCGATCCTTCGCGGAGCGGCATGCACCAGCCTCTTGACAGGGATCGTGGCATGAGTGATACTCCGGCCCTCCATGCACGAATCCCTGCTGAGGCTGCGGCAAGACGTGACCTGAACCTCGGCTAGCATTCTGCCTGCTGCTTTGCACAGGATCGGAGGGAGGATGAGACATCGGGTCTTGGTTGCCGACGATGAAGCGGCTTCCCGGAAGGGGCTGAGGGCACTCCTTGCAAACTGGGGGTACGAGGTCGAGGAAGCTTCTGACGGAGAGGAAGCTTTACAGAAGGGTGTGGCCTTCCTCCCAGCCGTTGTCATCGCCGATCTCGTGATGCCGAAACTGGACGGACTCGGGCTGTTGAAGGCCATTCAAGAGGAGTTGCCTTTCGCCACGGTCATCATCCTCACCGGCCATGGCACGATCGAGGCAGCCGTCGCCGCCATGAAGCAGGGAGCCTATGACTTCGTAACGAAGCCGGTCGACGTTCCACGGCTGAAGATTCTGGTCCAGAGGGCCCTGGAGAAAGGCGAGGCGGTTCGAGAGGTCACGCTCCTTCGGCGGCGGCTCAAAGAGGTCTGGGGGTTCGGGAAGCTGGTAGGCAAAAGCCGGGCCATGCAGGAGGTGTATCGCTTGATCGACCTCGCGGCTCCGACTTCTGCCCCGGTGCTCATCTCCGGAGAGAGCGGGACGGGCAAGGAGCTCGTGGCACATATTCTCCACGAGCTGTCTCCCCGGGGCCAGCGAGCCTTCGTGGCAGTGAACTGCTCGGCCATCCCGGAGACGCTTCTCGAGAGTGAAATTTTCGGGCACGAGCGGGGGGCGTTCACCGGCGCCATGGAGCGCCGCGTGGGCTGTTTTGAGCTCGCGCACGAAGGGACGATCTTCCTGGATGAGATTGCCGAGATGAGCCCGGCGACGCAGGCGAAATTCCTGCGCATTCTTGAGGACGGGACGGTGAGGCGCCTCGGGGGAAAGACAGAAATCAAGATCGATGCGCGGGTCCTGGCCGCAACCAACAAGGATCCTCTGAAGGCGATCAAAGATGGGGCCTTAAGGGAAGACCTCTACTACCGCTTGAACGTCTTTAACCTCTCCCTCCCCCCGCTCCGTGAGCGCGAGGATGACATTCCCTTGCTCATTCAGGCCTTCATCGAGGAGTTGAACACGAAATACGAGAAGCGGATCAAATCGGTCGATGAAGCGGCCCTGCAGGTCCTGGCGCGGTATCCATGGCCGGGAAACGTTCGCGAGTTACGAAACACGCTCGAACGGGCGATCATCACCTGCGAAGCTGAGCTTATAGCCCCGAGACACCTCCCCCCCGGCCTTGCGGGCAAGACGAAGGACGAAAGCCCTGACTTCGTCAGTGTCCCGCTCGGGATCAGCCTTGAGAGCGCGGAGAAGGACCTGATCCTGCGGACGCTCGCCTCCGTGAACAATAACAAGACAAAAGCCGCCGAAATTTTAGGGGTCAGCCTGAAGACCCTCCACAACAAGCTGCGTCGATACGGTGTTTAGGATGCGGTTTGGCGTCAAAGGCAGAGAAGCGGTGGTCATCACGCTCTTGACCTTCGTGGTCGTGGCTGCGGCCACGTTCATTCACCTTTCTCAGTTGACCCGGGTCGTTGTGCAAGAGGCGTTGCGACAGGCTGAGCTCATCGCCAGACAGATGTATGCTCAAAGCAGCCGCTCCCTTTCCCGTGCGCGAGGCGGAGATCCGTCGGACGCTTTGAGCAACGATCGGGAATTGCGAAACCTCCTTGACGCTACCATCGGCTATTCACCTCACCTCCTGTATGCGTTGATCGCCGACCAAAACGGAGAGATGATCTTTCATAGCGAGCGGGCAAAGCAGGGCACGGCCGCCCCGGAGAGGCCGAGCCTGGATTATCTCCTGTCTCTCGATCCCATCCGTCGCTTCTACGCCCTGTACGAGCCGGGAAAGATTTACGAAGCCAAGCTGCCCTTAAGTCTGAACAACAAGCCCTTCGGGAGCATCCGGCTCGGAATTTCGACCACCCTGTTGCGAAGAGAGATGAACGCTTCGATGGAAAGAAGCCTTGCCCTCGCCGGCCTCGCTCTGCCCGCGGCGTGGCTCGTCGCGATGGGGTTAGGTACTCTCATTCTGAGGCCGATCCGCAAACTCACTCGGGACGTCGACCGCATCGGGCGGGGGGACTTCGACGTTTCGAGCACCCAGAGTCGGGGGGACGAGATTGGCGAATTGACGTCCCAACTTCAGCTCCTTGGCCAGCAACTGCAGACAGACCGTGTCAAAATGTTGAGCGAGAAAGCTCAACTCCAGCAAGTTGTCGATCACTTGGAGGACGGAATTATCCTCTTCACTCAAGACCGCCGGATCCTGTTCTTTAACAAGGTTGCCGAGGTCGTCGTGGCACGGCCGCTCGAGCAGGTCATCGGACGGCCGTGGAAGGAAGTGCTGGAACCATCCCATCCGCTCCACCCGCTGCTGGAGCATGCCTTCGAGCAGCAGACCGGCGTTCGCAGTGCCGCCATCACACTCCCCCGGGACGGAGGCGACAAGGAGCTTCTGGTCTCGGTATTCTTCGTGACGGATGCTCAGGAGGCGATGGGGGCCATGGTGGTCGTGAAGGACCTCGAATCGATCAAGACGCTGCAGTCCTTGATCAGCTACTCGGCCAAACTGACGGCACTTGGCAGGCTCACCTCGGGCGTGGCCCACGAAGTCAAGAATCCTCTCAACGCGATGATGATTCACCTCGAACTCTTGAAGGAGAAGCTTGAGGCTCCGCCTGAGGAGGTTCAACAAAGTCTCGAGGTCATCGGGAGCGAGATCCGACGGCTGGATCGGGTGGTTCAGGGGTTTTTGCGGTTCATTCGCCCTGAGGAGCTGAGCCTAAAACTCCTGGACGTGAACGTGCTGCTCAAGGACGTGGTGGCACTCCTGGAGACCGAATGGCAGAAGGAGGGCATCCGATTTGCCTTCCATTTCGATCCCACCCTTCCTCTTGTGGCTGCTGATGAAGAGCTGGTCCGGCAAGCCTTCCTCAACATCCTGCTGAACGCCTGTCAGGCGATGCCGAACGGTGGAAAGGTCAGCATTTTGACGGAAGGAGAGGAGTGGGACTTTGTCAAGGTGAGCATCGCCGACTCCGGTGTTGGGATCCCACCAGAGGACATCGATAAGATCTTTCACCTCTATTACACCACAAAATCCGGTGGAAGCGGCATCGGTCTTTCCTTGGTTTACCGGGTCGTGCAGATGCACGACGGTCTCATCGAGGTCCTATCCGAGGTGGGACGAGGGACGACCATGATCGTCCGGCTTCCGGTGGGCTAGTCCTTCGATTCATAAGTTCGGTGACGAACTTAATGACTCAGGACTTCGTGCTGATTGAGGATTATCCCTGTTGTAGTTCAGAAAAATATGTGACCGTATTTGCGAATCGAAGCGCTAGTCGTATTCGTGGTCCCGGGGAGAGCGAGATGCTTCGCAGTGCGGTGGGCGGATCGAAGAAGGCGGCGGCGACCGGGCTACTTTGCGTCCTGATTTTCCTCGCAGTCATCATGTCGGGCTGCGCCACATCGCCTCCTCCAGCTCCGCAGGAACCGGAAAGCGCCAAAGAGCCGCCGTCTTCTCCTTCTCGCAAGCTCTCGCCCGAGGTGGGCCGCGCGGAAGAGGAACAGCTGAGACAAGCCGCCGAGACGAAAATCGAGGGAACGGAACAGGTCGTCAAGAAAATCGGCAAGAAAACGCTCGCCAAAGACCAGCAGGAGATGCTCTCGACCATTCGGAGCTTCCTCTCCAAGTCGAAGGAAGCGCTGTCGACCAAGGATTTCTCGAAGGCGTATAATCTCGCGAATAAGGCGTTCATCCTCGCGCAGGAGCTGTCAGGCACGATACGATGAGGAATGGTGCGCCGTGACGAGAAGCAGAGTTTCGCGCCATCCGTCCATGTAATCCTTACACCGCCTCCATGTAAAACTTACATGTGTTGTGCTCAAGCGTGCCTCGATTTCCCGACAGTTTACGCCTGAAGTCCGGTACAAAAGCCTGAAAATTGCGGAGATTCCTTCCTGCACGAGTAAACCTTCCCCCCTTTGGCATGGCACCTGCCTTATAGTCGTGCACGGGATCCTGTTTGGAAGTACCCTCCAGCCGCTTGCTTCATAACGGCAGCCTCAGGCCCTATGAGTCGATGACCGATAGCACGCTGCCTGCGCGTCTCGACGGTTGCCTGATGATGTGCTTTCGAGTATGGACGTGGGGAAAAAGTCGATAGTGCCTCGAAAACGTGGCACGGCCCAACAAATCCTGTTGCGCGGTCCACGGAGCGCGGAAACGCCGCTCCAGGCCGAGCAGGGCGGGGCGTCAACCACCGCGCCGAAGAGGATTCTGGTCGTGGATAATGAGCGTCATAGCCGAGAGGGGCTGCGGGATTCGCTCCTCGGGGCCGGATATACCGTCGAGACGGCTGCAGATAGCTGGCAGGCCATCAAGAAAATAAAGGATTATTTCTTCGAAGTCGCGATCATCGATATCGACCTTGCCCCAGTGTACGGCGTCGCGTTGAGCGGTTGGGATCTGGTGCGTATCTTCCGGGCGTTCAATCCTTCCATTGGCATCGTGGTGGTGGGTGCCGAGGAAAGCAGGTATGTCAAGACGCAGGCGGAGCGGCTGAAGGTGTCGGAATTTCTCGAGAAGCCGATCAGTCCCACCCGGTTGAAAGGGATCGTGAGCGCGCTCAGCGGGTGACAAAGGGGTATGCGAACGAGATGTGGATGAGTTATGATTGTGAGGATGCTCTGACACTAAACCACAGCGAGGGTGAATACGAGGGACGCTAGGCGACCGTGGAAGAACGCATGAACCACGCCGCAACCCGCCAGCATCCTCGACTGCCGCTTCGGATGCCCGTCTTTTGCGAGAGCCCGGCGGTCCCCGGCTACCGAACCGTCGGCCTCACGCAAAATGTGAGCCGAGGCGGGCTGGTACTCGAGGTTCCGCAGCCGCTGGTCCCCGGTACGCCCACGAGCCTCCTTTTACTCACCGGGGACCGGAACGCTCGGGCCGAGGCGGTCGTGGTCTGGAGGGCGGAGGACCCCCCTTCCCGCATGGGTCTCAAATTTACCGCGCTGGCCGGTGGTGACCTTGCCACCTGGGAGCGAGTTTTGGTCCTCCAGGCAGGCCCAACCCCCCGGGCCTCTGTCCGCCTCCCCATCGCCCTGGAGGTCACCTGCCGGGTTGCCCCCGATACTCGCGTGACTGGTCGGGCTGAGAATCTGAGCGAGGGTGGGCTCCTGCTCTTCCTCGGGCATGCGCTCTTGCCTGCGACGCAGCTCACCGTCGAGATTCCTCCGTGGTTTACGCTCCCCGCGGTGGAGGCTGATTTGGAGGTGCTGTGGAATCGGAGCGTTGCCGAGCGGGAAGGCGTGGCCCACGGGCTGCGGTTTCGTTCAGACGACATCGGCAAAGAGCTCTTCCTTATCGGTGCTCTCCTTCGACAGCTCGTCGACGCGGATGCCGCGCCGCCGGGGGGACAAGAGGAAAAATCTCCGAGAGAACCGTAGGTGTAGCTGCCTTTTCGGGTCGAGTACGACCCGGGCGGATCCTTCCGTCTTTCCCTTATCCTGCTTTCACTGAGCCACTGAGCCAAGGCGGCGGCGGGGCAGCACGTCGGTCGCACCATCCTCGCTGTCCAATCCCACCCTAATTTTGGCAGTCAGCGGCCGGCAATCGGCTGTCGGCTCTTGGGCCTCGGAAAGCGGACTGCTAATGGCTGACAGCCGACTGCCCCGCGGGTCAAAAGAGTCGCCGATTGCCGGATCACCCGGACCTTGCTATCTTTCCCCCATGGGCGGCGATATCATTGAGGTTCCGGCAGGCCATAAGGCAGGCTTTGTCGCGATCATCGGGCGTCCCAATGTGGGCAAGTCCACGCTGGTCAACGCCTTCGTGGGACAGAAGGTCACTGCCGTTTCTTCGAAGCCTCAGACAACCCGCAATCGCATTGCTGGTGTGAAGACGACCGGGACGTACCAGATCGTCTTTTTGGATACGCCTGGCGTTCACCACGCCGAGACCCTCTTTAATCGCGAGATGGTCCGGCTCGCCCTCAAGACGTTGGACGAGGTCGATCTCATCCTCTGGATGATGGATGCCTCCGATCCTTTCTCGGATGAGGATCAACAGATTCGAGGATGCCTGACGGGGGGCAAGACCCCGGTCGTCGTCGCCCTAAACAAAGTAGATCTCGTCAGGGCGAAGCAGGATCTCCTCCCCGTGATTGATGAGTGTCAGAAGCTGATGCCGTCAACCGAGGTGATACCCATCTCAGCCACGGAAGGGGTCAACATGGATCGGTTGGAGGAAGTCCTGCTCACACACCTTCCACGGGCCCCGCGTTTCTTTCCTCCAGAGCGGGCGACAGATCAACCCCAATATCTTTTGGTGGCCGAAATTATCCGGGAAAAAGTCTTCCAGTTGATGCACAAAGAGATCCCTTATGCTGTGGCCGTACTGGTCGATGAGATGAAAGAGCGGGAAGGGGAAGGGATCGTAGACATCCAGGCGACGATCTACGTCGAGAAGGATTCCCAGAAGGGGATCATGATCGGGGCGGGGGGCCGGATGCTCAAGCAGATCGGCCAGGAAGCCCGTGAGGAGATCGAGCGGATCATGGGTACCCGCGTCTACCTCGGCCTCTGGGTCAAGATTCGCAAGGCGTGGCGAAAGGATGAGGAGGCGCTGCGCCGCTTTGGATATCTGCACAAGCATGGATGAGGCGACGTTTGACGAGCTTTCCCTTTCGCCCCCTGATGCCGTGTGGTAGGATATGGGCCACTTCATGGGCCGAAGGGGAGTGCCTGGGAAGGAGTAGCTCGCCACGGAGGCGGCGATGCAAGATGTTTGTGCCGTGATCTTGGCTGCCGGCGAGGGGACCCGGATGCGATCTCGGACCGCGAAGGTCCTCCACCCCCTCTTGGGTCGGCCTCTGGTGCGCTATCCGGTGGATCTCTGCCTGCGGCTCGGAATCAAGCGGGTCCTGGTGATCGTAAGCACCCAGGCGGCGGAGGTCAAAGGCGCACTGGCCGGGCTGCCGGTCGAGTTTGTGTATCAGGGCGAGCCGCGGGGGACGGCCCACGCGGTCCTGGAGACCGAGACGGCGCTTCAGGGCTTTGACGGGCCCCTCCTCGTCCTGGCAGGCGACACCCCCCTGCTGAAAGAAGAAACGGTGCGGCAGCTCGTCAACACACACCGGGCGGCGCGCGCAGCCGCAACTCTCCTGACCGCAACCGTGGATGACCCGACGGGCTACGGGCGAATTCTCCGCGACCGCCAGGGCCGCCTTCGCCGCATCGTCGAAGAGGTCGAGGCGACACCGAAGGAGAAACGTCTGATAGAGATCAACGCAGGCCTGTACTGTTTCGCCAGCCTGCCGCTGTTCCCGGCCCTCAAAGCGGTGAAGCGCTCTGAGGTGAAGGGGGAATTTTTCCTGCCCCAGGTGGTGCAGGTCCTCGTCGGACAGAAGCGGAAGGTCCATACACTGGTCGCCCCCGAGGCGACGGAGGCCCTTGGGATCAACACCCGGGCCGAGCTGGCGCAGGCCGCCGCCCTGCTCCGGCAGCGGGTGCATAGGCGCCTCATGGAAGCCGGCGTAATGCTCCTCGATCCGCAGGCCACTTATATCGACGACACCGTGAGCATCGGTCCTGATACGGTCATTTATCCGGGAGTTGTTCTGGAGGGGACCACGACGATCGGGGCCGGGTGCGTGATCTACCCCCATTGCCGGATGCGGGACGCTCACCTCGACGAGGGCGTGACGGTCCTGGATGGCTCCGTGATCGTCCAGAGCGAGATCGCCGACGGCTGTGTTATCGGGCCGTATGCGCATCTGCGGCCCGCGAGTCGGCTCCAGGCCAAGGCGAAAGTGGGCAACTTCTGCGAGGTGAAGAAAGCGGTCCTCGGCGCGGGGTCCAAGGTTCCGCACCTGGCGTATATCGGGGACGCGACGCTGGGGGCGCGGGTCAATATCGGGGCCGGGACGATCACCTGCAATTACGACGGCTTTGCGAAGCACGAGACGATCATCGAGGACGAGGTCTTTGTGGGGAGCAACACGAACCTGGTGGCCCCGGTCAAGGTGGGGAAGGGGGCGATCATCGCGGCCGGCTCGACGATCACGGATTCCGTCCCGCCGGACGCCGTCGCCTTTGGGCGGGCCACGCAGGTGACCAAGGAGGGGCGGGCGGCGGCGACCCGCAAGAAGCGGCAGGCCATGGTTTCCCCCCCGTCTGACGATGATTGACGCCTGAGGACTCCGTGCCAAGGGTCGGGATTTATGTGCGGGATTATCGGATACGTCGGCCCTAAGAAGGTGGTGCCGATTCTCCTGGACGGTTTGAAGCGTCTCGAGTATCGGGGCTACGATTCCGCTGGTATCGCCTTCCTCGAACAGGGGAAACTCCAAATCCACCGAAGTGCGGGGAAAATCAAGGAGCTCGAAAATACCCTTTGGGGGAAAGATCTGGGTGGCGATATCGGCATCGGCCACACCCGGTGGGCCACCCACGGTCGCCCCTCCGAGGCCAACGCCCATCCCCATGTCGATTGCACCGGCGAGCTCGTGCTGGTGCACAATGGGATCATTGAGAACTACGTGCCTCTGAAGGAGAAACTCACTGCAGAGGGGCACCGGTTCACGTCGGAGACCGACACGGAGGTGATCGTCCACCTGATCGAGAAATATCTGGAGGGGGACCTGGAGGAAGCAGTGCGGCGCGCCCTCAGTGAGGTCTCGGGAGCGTATGCGATCGCCGTGCTGTGGAAAGGGGACCCAGACCGGATTGTGGGCGCCAGATGTTCCAGCCCGTTGGTGGTAGGCCTGGGAGAGGGGGAGTTCTTTGTCGCTTCAGATATCCCTGCCCTGATAGGCCACACGCGCAATGTGCTTTTTCTGGAGGATCATGAGATCGCCACGATCGGCCGAGAGGGAGTCGTGGTCTCCACGTTAGAGGGGGACCCGGTCCATCGGACGGTCGAGCGGATCCCTTGGAGCCCCATCTTGGTGGAGAAGGGGGGCTACAAGCATTTCATGCTGAAAGAGATCTATGAACAACCCCGAGCCATTCGCGACACGATCCTGGGGCGGTACTCCGTTGAGGCCGGGGAGATCTATCTGGACGGTCTGGACGCGATAGACGAGACCCTCCCGTTCGTCCAGCGGCTCGTCCTCGTGGCCTGCGGAACGTCCTGGCATGCATCGTTAGTGGCAAAATTTCTCTTAGAGGAGCTGTGCCGGATTCCGGTGGAGGTGGACTATAGCTCTGAGTTCCGGTATCGGGATCTCATCCTCAATCGGGACACCTTGGTGCTGACCATCAGTCAGTCCGGAGAGACCTTGGACACCCTCGTAGCGCTTCGGGAGGCACAGCGGCACGGCTGCCGTGTCGTCTCCGTCGTGAATGTGGTGGGAAGTTCTATCGCTCGCGAGAGCGACGCCGTGTTCTATACGCACGCCGGACCGGAAATCGGTGTGGCCTCGACCAAGGCCTTCACAGCGCAGCTCACCGCCTTGTATTTGTTTGCGCTGTATCTCGGGCGTCGCCGGGGAATGCTCGAGACCGCCCGAGTTCAGGAGCTGCTGACCGCGCTCCTGCGTCTGCCCCAGTTAGCGGAGGAGACCTTGCAGTGCGATGACGCGGTTGAACGACTGAGCCAACTCTACAACCAGCATTCCGACTTCCTCTTCTTGGGGCGGGGAATCAACTATCCCATTGCCCTCGAGGGGGCGTTAAAGCTTAAGGAGATCTCGTATATCCATGCCGAGGGCTATCCGGCAGGAGAGATGAAGCATGGGCCGATTGCCCTGATCGATGCGCAGATGCCGGTGGTCGTTCTGGCCCCACAGGATCGGACCCATGGGAAGATCCTCGCGAACATCCAGGAGGTCAAGGCCAGAGGAGGAGTAGTGATCGGGGTGGGGACCCGGGGCGATACGGACCTCTTCTCTCGGGTCGATCACCACCTGGCCATTCCCGTCACGACCCCGCACCTGGCGCCGATCCTGCTGGCGATTCCCCTGCAGCTGCTCGCGTACCACATCGCCGTGCACAAAGGCTGTGATGTTGATCAACCGCGCAATCTGGCCAAGAGCGTTACCGTAGAGTAGGGAAAGACCGGCTTTGCGGCTGTGCGGGATCTGCGGCGAGCATCCACGGGCAGGGAGGCCGATGTAGCGCATGGCCGAGGAGAAACAAGAAGGGCAAAAAACCTCACCTGGATCTCTCCGGCGCACGCTTCTCGATCTTGCCTATTCTCCCCGAATTCCGGAAGGGGCCTATCTCACCGTTGTTTCCGTCATCGTAGGGCTCACGACGGGTCTCGGGGCCGTCATCTTCATCAAACTCCTTCGCTATGTCGAGCACCTCTCCTTCGATACCGGCCGCGGCGTCTTAGCCCTTCTCGGCAACTATTACGTCATCGTCCTCCCCCTCATTGGAGGCCTCATCGTCGGCCCCCTGATCTATTACGTGTCCCACGAGGTCAGGGGGGGTGGGGTTCCCGAGGTCATGGCGTGTATGGCCGTTCAGGGGGGTCGGATGCGATGGCGCGTGGCCTTCGTCAAGATCGTGACGTCCGCCATCACCATCGGGTCGGGCGGCTCGGCGGGTCGCGAGGGCCCCATGGTTCAAATTGGAGGTGGGATTGGCTCCATCGTGGGACAATTCCTCAAGATGTCGGATGAACGAATCAAAACGCTCGTCGCGGCCGGCGCCGCGGGGGGGATCTCTGCCGCCTTCAACGCCCCCATCGCGGGAGCGATGTTTGCTCTCGAGATCCTCATGGGGTACGTGGGGCTCGACTTCAGTCTGGTCGTCCTGTCGTCGGTGTCCTCGGCGATCGTCTGCCGTGCCATGCTGGGAAATTTTCCGGCCTTCGTGGTGCCTATATACCAGGACCTCACCTTGGGAGAACTACCTTTCTCCCTCCTCCTCGGGATCGCGGCTGGGTTGGTCGCGATCGGCTTCGTGCGCCTCCTCTACCGGCTCGAGCATCTCTTCGATGAATGGCGGTTCCCCGCCTACTGGAAGCCTGCGGTGGGTGGCATCCTCGTCGGGATCATTGGATTTTTCCTCCCCCAGATTTTCGGGACGAGTTTCGGGGCCATGGGGGACACCCTGAACGGCAGGCTCCCCTTCCTGCTTATGGCGGTCCTCGTCCTTGGCAAGATGGGAGGCACGTCATTGACGCTCGGTTCGGGAGGCTCCGGCGGGGATCTGGCTCCGCTTTTGTTCATCGGGGCCGTACTGGGCGGGGCCTACGGCCACATAGTCCATGCCCTGCTTCCAGGCGCCACAGCGCCCGTGGGGGCCTTCGCCCTGATAGGGATGGGGGCGGTTTTCGGCGGGGCGGCCCAAGCACCCATCACCGCCATCATGCTGATCTTTGAAATGACGGGCGATTACTTGGTCATCCTGCCTGTGATGGTCAGTACGGTGATCAGCACCCTCATCTACAACATGTGGAACACGGAGTCCATCTACACGTTGAAGGTCGTGAGTCAGGGTATCCGATTCCGGGCAGGGCGGGACGTAGACGTG
>Ga0307428_1000761_pt1 | contig 18293 bp, 26 predicted proteins | sample SalMarWE160240MG_FD_202161 | JGI IMG/M metagenome (GOLD analysis project Ga0307428, IMG submission 202161) | Salt marsh sediment microbial communities from the Plum Island Ecosystem LTER, Massachusetts, United States - WE1603-240 | ecosystem: Environmental > Aquatic > Marine > Intertidal zone >...
TCCCCGAACCTGCTGCACGTCGAGGTCGGCGTACACAATGGTTTCTTCATCGGCTATAGGACCATGTATAGTTGTGCCGGTAGGCCCCACGATCATGGTTCCTCCAGTATAATAGCTGTCACCTTCTGTCAGGAGGGCTTGTTTGAGGGGAAAAGCGTCCGGGATGTCCTTGGCGTGGAGAAGTCCGCTTACCGACACCACATACACACGTCCTTCCATAGCGATGAAACGCGTAATGTCTTGCGTCAGATCCGGTCTACCGGGCCAGGTGGCAACGTGAAGCTGCTCCCCTTGGGCATACAGTGTCTGGCGTGCAAGAGGCATCCAGTTCTCATAACAGTTGAGGCCACCCACCTTGAATTCTCGCCACTGATGCACCCGGAGACCATGCCCATCCCCCTCGGCCCAGATCATCCGTTCGTGATAGGTCGGTTTGAGCTTGCGATGGACACTGAGCACCCCGCGAGCAGGATGAATGGCCGCGAGGCTGCAATAGACCGTACCCCCTGACGGCGCGGGTTCCAGAAAACCAAGATAGGTGAATACATCAAGCCTGGCTGCTTCGGCGCAGATGGCGGCCATTTCAGGTCCATCTGATGCAATGCCCGCTTCAAGGTAGGCTGCTAAGGCGACTTGATGATCTTCGGGTTTGAATCTGGAAATGCAATGGGTACGGATCCAGATAGGATACCCGGAGATGAACACTTCAGGAAAGACACACAGCTCGGCGCCATTTGCCGCAGCCTCCCGCATCAAGGCGAGAGCCTTTGCCGTCGTAGCCTGCCGGTCAAGAAAAACAGGTGCTGCTTGGATTGCTGCGATTTTCATGCGATCTCCCTTCTTCGAAACCTAACGGTGATATGGGGCGCTGTTGACTATATCGAATAACTCTTTCTTTAACGGATCATTTTGGAAACAGCCGAGCTGAAAACCCCCAACTGACGACCTGCCTCTGCCAAGGGAATCCCACAGTCCTCAACGATCCTTCTCTTCTCAATCCCCCTGACGATCACGTGGTGAAGCGTGCCGGGTGCGTCCAACCTCGCCTGCCTGGGCATCCTCTCTTATCCCTCTTTTCTTTCCCCATTTCCCAGTTCTCTTTTTTATTATGCCATATTGTCTTGTCAATATAGACAACTACGGCCCGTATTCACTGCTTTTTTGCGTCGGCTGAATTTTCATAGTTTCCATTCGTAATACGAGATACCGTATGGTTCATCCTCACCGTTCACTTGACCATACACAATCAATAATCTGCTGTTAAGTTTGAACTGAGGCCCATATTGCTTATGCCACAAGCCTGCCCAGAAAACATGATGCAGATTCTGTGGAAAATGTACATCTCCTGTCTGTGCATCAACAACCGCAATTATAGCGCAGGATGTACCGCAGCTGATGGTTACTATTGTATAATGCCCTGCAAAATTTGGTCCTGTCTTTGACTGGTTTCTCAGAAGGGCCCGATATCTCCTTGCCTCTTTGTGAGTCGAAAAATTAGGAGTGGCTGGTTTTCCGGCGAATATCTCTTGCACGGTATATTGATCATATCCGATAGATCTAGCGATCGCATCCTGGGCAAGAAAGATGATAAAAATGCTAGCAATTATTATTTTCTTATGCATAACGATTTAACTAAACCCCCCGGCCACAGCGCGATATCAAAGGCGAGATGGCTATTCCGGGTCGGCTTGAGTTATTTGTTAAGCCTTCTGTCAATTTGCTTCAGCTTCTCGATAAGATCTTTTGTCGTTCCTTCGGGGTCCCCTTGTACCACCAAGAGATGCTCCAAATGTGAGATCGCAGTACTTATAGATATATGCTGACAGAGATCGTAAGGTTCAACCATTAACCACCTTTGGCCCTCGCGCTTGAATCTGAATTTATAGTTTTCCTTTTGCTTTTTAATCGTAAGCTCGTTTGAAAGGGAACCAATTACGTCATATTTTACAGTGACGGTAGCCTGATCTGATTTTTGGCTTATTTTGTGGATTTCATAGCCGTTGATCAGGACCACCGTATCCCACCCTGGGGTCCTATACTCTCCGGGAGCAATAAAATCGCCAATACCAGATTTGTTATAACTACCGGAGCTGAGTCGAGCACCTTCAAAATCAAGTTTCAGGAGATGCAGCGCAAGTGCTCGTGGGGTTTCTGGTATTTTTTGTATGGTCTGCGCCAATGAAATGTTGCCGGGTAGGATGCCAACGCTGATGATCAGAATGGTGGTTGAGATAAGTGATATGAGTTTCATGTCCTTAATTATTCTATAGGCTCAACGAAGAGTTCACAGGCCGGGCGTTTTGCAGCCCGGTCATGTGAAACGCCGGGTTAACTGTTTTCTAATTCAGTTGATTAATATATTCCTTAAAACGGTTTTTAGCCTCTTCTGGTGACTCAAAATCACGTGATGCATCTGGATACAACATTTGAAGGCTCTCTATTGCGGCATCGACCAAGTGTAATGATGCAGCATCTAAGGAACTAATCAAATTTTCAGTAGCAGGAATGTAAAGAAACTTACCAAACAGCCTAACGGTATATGACCACTGCCAAGAAGGCACTGGATATTGAAAGTAATTATTATTTAGTATTTTTAGCGCTTCCATATCTCCATATTTGGCTAGATAGTTTAAACAATAATACATTGTTCTTGTCGTGTCGTTTGGAGAAATATATTTTTTAAATGTTGATAAAATAACTTGATCATCAATTTGATATAATGCATCCATCATCTTTTCTTTTTGAAAATTATCTTTTGGATTTTCGAACGCATTTATCAATTTTGCAATATCTTTTCTGCGAATTAATTCATCAACAAGCTTAAACTCGATTTCTTGACCACCCTTATTCTGAAAATGCCAATTTACTGATTCTATTGTTAAATAATTGATTAAATCATTTGTAGTGTAGTTAGATAATTGAGTTGAATAAAAGGGTGGCATTGTCCCTAAATTAATTTTATCTTCTGCAAGTGAAAATTGCGGTAAATAAATTATAAAAGTCATGAATATAGTAATGATTGTTTTCATATTTTTACAGTTGACGTCAGAATTCAGCGGGCGCCGCAGGCGATCCGCTGTGATCATTGAGTACGCATTTAAAACCTAAAGGTCGCGTTCAGCTGTTTGCGGAGCGCCAGCGGAGTAAATCGGCTACAACGCAGTGTTAATGGATTGAGCGCGACCTTTCAGGTCGCATCAATCCTTATAGGTTGGGCAGCTCCCAGTTATTATCCTGCGGTTACGATTCTGGCGAGCACTATTCGCTCGCCCTCGACGATGTTTATTTGACGACCGTGAGGCTTGAGATAGCGTGCTCGGAAATCCTGCGCCCATACCTCCTCAACAAGTTCGAGACCTCTTTGGGTAAGATATTCAGCCAATCCAGACGGAGCGATGCCAAATATCCAAGGCGTTCCGCCTCGATGTGCGGAAGAGACGATTTTCTGATCTGCTTTAGAGCGGGTAGTCCCGTCAATAATACCTTGATGGATGTAAGTGAATACGATCTCGCTTCCTCCTGCCGCAGCGCCGCACATGTATCTGAACGTTCTATCCACTGCTTCTGCAGCGAGGTATTGGGTCACACCCTCCCAAATGAAAAACGTCTTGAGACCTCTACGAAATCCTGCTGCTGTCATTACGTCTTCAATATCCTGGCGGTTAAAGTCGATGGGAACGAAGCTCACGTGTGCGGGCAATTCGCCGACCACCTTCTCTAAAAGTGTTTGCTTCAGGCGCTGCGTTGCAGGCATATCCAATTCAAAAATGTGAACCTGCTCCATATTAGTGATGCGATAAGCACGAGCATCAAATCCTGCCCCTAGAATCACGACCTGAGCAAGTCCTGTCCTCAACGCATCACGAAGCGCATCGTCAATATAACACGTCCGGCAATACAGGCTCCCAATAACGCCGGGGCCAACCAGTTCCGTCAGGGCAACTATAGCATGGCGAAGACCTGGAAGCAGGAAGATTTTCCACAAGCCTGGCATAAGATCGCGACTGAATCGATCATCGAAAAGACGCTTCTGGTCAGGCTGGTACGATTCAACGGCTCTGAGAAACGCCAACCTCAAAGCAGGCACCGTGGTGATTGCATGGTCTTCTTTCATTGCTGTTTTTCCTTTTTCAAAGAGCATCGAAAGGATGCTGTCTAACGCTTAAGTCACAGGCGGCGAAAGTAGAGCGAAGCGGCGCTTTTGGTGTCCTGTGCACTTAATTGTCATGAACTTGCTTAGATGTAATTAAATAAGCATGCTTTATTGCTAAGCCAAAAAAATTGCTATCAGATACCTCTGCTAATCCATGTTCGACTTGAACCGCACTATGCAATGCTTTTAGCGTTGCGTCGTCTTTATCCAATACAACTAGGCGAGAAAGCAGCAACATCTCTTGATCAGTGAAAACCCCTCCAATTTTTTCTACTATAAGGTTGATTGCAGCTCTTTTATCGGACCTTGCCCAATCAGCAGATATTATTAAATCCCACTTTCCTGGTGCATCCTCACGGAGAAATAGCGCGAAAAGCTCAAAGGGGCCTTTTGATTGACTCAATTCTCTTTCAATATTTCTTAATTTTTCAGCTTGTTCTTTCATAGCTGTTCCAAAAGCTCCTTTGAAGCATCGAGCATTTCTTTGGCATCAGCTTCCTTAACGTTACCAATTGGATTATAACGGGCTTCAGGGTTCCACTGGGCAACGATTGACCATGCTGCCATGTATTTCAATTTTACTTTATCTTCCATTCCAGTAAGATGTATCAGAACATCAAGATCATGTGTTTTAAACGTCTTGTATGTGCCACTGGTCGGATATTCATCCCACTGAAGCGTTCGGCAAATTCTTGCTTTTAACCCAAGCTCAACGGCATAGCCACATAAATATACAGAACCATCATATCTTGAAGCCTGATACAAGACTTCAGCGTCTTCGATTCTTGCTTGAACGATTTTCTCTATTTCTGTTCTTTTCATTCGTTCTCTCGAATGACTAATGGTTCATAACGTGCCGGTCACCTGCCCGAATCCCGCCCAGCGGGATGAGGGTCTGGTGGAGTGGATGGTTAGGGGTTATTTCAATTCCTCAAGTTCTTTTAAATATTGCTCCTTCTTTTTTAATAAGTCTGGCAATTTAAAAAGATAATCACCTTTGGCTTGCTCAGCGGCAATTTCATTTTTTGTTTTTTCAATAAGTCCTGTTAATCGATTAATTTCAGACGCTCTTGCCATGGTTTTCTCTGCTTGTGATAATGGCTCGCTTGGCTTAGAAGTAGGAAGAGGGAGTGCTGGTTTTGATTTAGGTTTCCTCCAATACAACAGGATAGAAATGATGAGAAAAATTGAAGAAATAGAAAAGAGAAGAAAATATGGATTAGTTATGACGCTTATCGTGTAAAATTTTCCGTAGGAAATTGTTGCTATAATCCCAAAAAAACCTATTAAGATTGCAAGTTCACCAGGTATTTTAACTCCTAAAGAACGAATACCATACCCAAAAAGCATAAGAAACCCTCCTGCCAGAAATGCCTTAAAATCAAATTGCATTACTATCCCCGCCAGATAGCACCGCTTAAATTAGGAGGGGCAACCCTTGCGGATTAGGGCTTTCGGTTGGCCAACCTAGCCCCTCATGCTTACATAAGTACATACTTTAGTGCAGTATTTTGACTTTTTCTACAGATCAACGCCCTGCATCACTCGTTCAAAATGGCACAGCTATTTGGAATCGAGTACATCTGTTGATTCGGTGAAGCTATTCCTTGTTAACACGTTCTTCCCACTTGCCTTTCTCCATGACCCAGGTACTCCCAGTCCATGTGTCGAGCTTCATGACTAATATGCTGTGCGTATAAATCTTATAACGAGGCAATATGTTTGGGCCGACGAGATACACTCCCACCAAAACTCCGACAACAAAGGCGGCGAGGAACCAGCATATCCTACTTGGCGATTCTGGCATGTAAAGACCTCCTTTATCACCTAACGCCGCGGCTCACAGGCCGCGAGTGTAACGAGCGGTCCTCGTGCAGCCGCAGGTTATGCGGTTCATTGGCTTCGGCCATATTTCACCTTTGGTTGTCGCAAGATTGGCAAGACTGCACCAGCCGAACGAAGCAATTCTTCGGAGACTTCCTCGCCGCCTTCATGTCCCATGCGGGCATCAGTAAAATCGGCGCCCCAAACCGTCGTTGAGTTAAGCTTCGCATTGTCCAGTCGTGTGGCGACCATACTCGCACCGACAAGGTCAGCATCGTTGAGGTCTGTCCTGTAAAAGAGAGTCGATCCAAAGAATGTGCTTGGGTCGGAACTAGCTATGCCGAAGTCTGCGTCTTTGGCATCAATCCAATACATGTTGGCGTCTTCAAATGTTGTTGCTCGAACTCTTGACTCGCCCCAGCGCGACTGTTTCAAAACGGTGTTCTTGAACGAGCAGTTCAAAATTGTTGCGCGCCTGAAGTCAGCAAAAGTTAACTGCAAGCCATCAAAGCGGGTATTTTCAATCACAGCGCCCTTCATGTCGGCACTGTAGAATATCTCGGTTCCCTTGAATACAGATAAATCCTCCTTGGAGATGTGCGTATCGCGCAGATTGAGTGGCTGGAAGTCTGCGAACTTGGGGAGGAACTTTCGTAGGTCGTCGGCCTGCTTCGGGTGTTTGACTAGGATATCGCGTAACGCAAGAAGTGCACCTTCAACCACCACTCCGTCGGAATCTAAAAGCAAAGGAATGAGGGCGCGGCCAACAGCCATCGGATCCAACTCAGCAAGCATCACGATCTGATTGACGCTTGACTTTCGGGGTTCATTCCATTTCGCGAATTTCCCGCTGTCATAGACATCGGGGTATTTCCCCGCCGGCTGCGTTTTTTCGCGAGGGGATTGGAAAAGAACATCCCGAAACTTCGACAACTCCTGCTGAAAGGTCAAAGAGACTTCTGGGGGAAAGAAGAAGTCATGGACAGGCTTAATGAGGAAGAGGCCCGCGGCGGCAACAATCACTGAGGCGAGGATACCCATTGCCCATTTCTTGGCATCCGACCACTTTCCTCGATCATTTGACATTGCTCTTATCCTTTAGCCGGCATAACAAGTTATTCTATAGTTTCTTGATATCTCCGCTCTCCGAGGGAATTTGTCAGCCCTCACATACCAGCGGGTCCCTATGCCGGCAGGGGAAGACGGGCTTAAAAACGCCGAATCGTATTGTTATTTCACTATAGCAGAAAAAACGGCTTTACGACCCTTTTTTGTGACATAGGAGATGACATTCTGTATATCATTTGAAACGGGGTGTTATGCAGATTTTCAGGAGAAATCAACATGCTCCCTCTTCCTCCCCCATGACAGGCGCAATTCGAGAATCATCTTCGGAAGAAGGGGGTTCCCAAAGGAGACTATGGGTCGTTTAAAAAGTGGCTGCGCTACTACCTGGACTTTTGTGCAAAATATCAGTTTCAGGCCACAGAGAAAGAGAGCCTGCCTGAGTTTCTTGCCAAGTTGCGGGAAAAGAGGCAATCGAAGGCTCAACAAGAGCAAGCTACTTGCGCTATCAGGGTGTTCTACGAGCTTGTTGAGGAAAAAACTCCCTCCCGAAAGTCGCCCGTGGGCCAGGGAAGCGGCACGCCCCGAAAGGCCTACCATGAAGAGGTAGAAAAGCGCACTATCGACGAGGATTCTTCCAAACCGTGGGAAGGACGGGGCGCTTCTCCTCAGAACCACCAATCGGCAAAACGGGCCGTAAAAGGGGACGTAAGTTCCAAAACGATTTATCAACAAGCAATGAAAAGAATAGGGAAATTGGAACCCCTCCTCATAGTAAAAACCAATTGCATAATATCATGTTTTATTATACTGCATCAACTGAGCAGAAGCATTTTGCCTGAACGCTATCGAATCGATTTCTTGACTCGGAAAGCGTTTTGGAACCTACGTCCCCCCCTTTATGTTCTAAATACATAATAAGCAATCGAAAATATTTGACGTTTAAGATGTGGACCTTTCTCTCATATCATTATGAGCCGGAAGTTGACCACTTGCTTGACCCTCCAGTGCATCACCGATGATCTCTTTTGTCCTTTTTACCAGTTCATCCAGGTTGTTATTGGTGTAGCCGGAAATATCAATCGGTTTATGGATAATCATCTTGACCCGGCCAGGCAAAAGATTGATCGTTTTGGGAGGAAGGATCTTTCTTGTCCCTATGATCGTAATTGGTAGAACCGGGATGCCCAGATCAAGCGCCGTTTTAAAGGCACCCCTTTTAAACGTGCCCAATTTGTTGTCCATACTCCTTGAGCCTTCCGGGAAGAATATCACCGATGTGCCATTTACAATCTTACTCTTAGCGGCATGAATTGCAGCCATGGCACTGTGCCTGTTGGATCTGTCGATAAATATGTGCCCGATCTTTTCACATCCGATTCCAAGCCCCGGTATCTTGCGTAATTCCTTTTTCATGACCCACCTGAAATCCACCCCCAGCCAGCCATACAGGACAAAGATATCGTAATTGCTCTGGTGATTGCTCACGATCACATAAGACTGTCTTTTGTCTATGTGTTCCCTGCCAAAAACCCTCACGAACATGGGTGTCATATAGCTGTTCAGCCTCGCCCACACAGCGCCGCCGATGAAACTCGCGATTCTGGGATTGGTGAGCACAACCAGAAACACGGTCAGTGAACCGAAGAAGAGTGTGGTGAGCACAATCCAGGGCACGAATACAAGCCACTTGTAGGGCTGGTATATGATGAAGATTATATTTTTCATTAACCTCTTCCGAATAATTATCTTTTGTAAATGGGAACATCCTATATTCCCCTTTCTATAAACTGCTTGAATCTCATAACTTTGAGGATGATATGCAATTGCTAACTTTTCAAACGATTTTATGTTAAGCGGCTGTGCCGCATTTCATAAAATCACGGACGTGATTTTATCTCGATAAGTGTTTGATGCAGGATCCATTTCACGGCACCCAATTTAGAAAACAAGTCAGAACGTCTGTCAACCGGAACAGAGGCTCGTTGACTGCTGCAACGAAAGATTAAGCCATTTTTTCATTAGCGGGTACTTTTACCTCTTGACATCGGGAGGCCTTATAAGTGCTCGGCAGTCACCAACATAAAGCAATTGTTACTATAAACCTGCTGATTATCTCACTCTGATTAACAATTCATAAAATCGGCTTACAAATGATCTCATGAATACGCAGTGAAGTTATCTTGGTACTCGGCGCAGCGGTGGCAAGAACAGCTGTATCGGCACCAGCTATGACTTTTTCCCCAATATCGACACCGCCTCCATCACAAGCCATCATAATTATTTCAATAAGTTAAATTGGTTTGACTTTTTACGATTTTATCAACGTTGGAGCTCACACGCCGCGCGGTGCACGGTCGGGTGGAGCGATTTGGGCGAAACAATCACTGCTCGAAGTGAGGCGACTCAAAAAGAATACGAACAATTTCAGTGGACAGGCTTGATTGAAATGCACTGTCAGTGATATTGACCATGCCCTTGCCTTCAGTTTTAGCGTCACCTATCCAGGCAACCTCCCTGGTAGCTGAATCAATAACGATGATTCGCATTTTGCTCTGCCGATAATACGAACGAAGCGGTATTGATGTTGCCTGGGCTGAAGTAGATCCACCATAGCTGTATGCGCTACCGTACGCCTGATAAGCGAAGATCTGGCTTGAGGAATAATCGCCTCCTGCGGTCAGCATAATGAGCGAATCAATACCCCTTTTGGAAAGCGAGGCAAAAACTTTATCCGCTGTATGTTCCCTTGTGGGGGGAAAGAGCGTGAGGAACGAATAGCAACTTGTGCCATGCTCCATAAACTTGCTACAAATTTTTAATTCAAGTTCTGCAGCTTTTTCCAACCCAAGATTACTAGCAAAGACAACGGTACTGGAATAGGTCCGATTTGAATACGCCGGATCGGAAAAACCAGTAATTTTAGTTGTTGCGCAGCCAAAAAGCACCATTAAGAGTATGGCGGCTATGTACCTCATTTCTCCCTCCATTATCCTTGTTGATGCACTTCATTTTTCATCTCTACTAGTCAGCCACTTCCGGGCCGATGTGGGCTACAAAGTCATCGGCAAGGGTTTCTACCGGCTGTGCTGCGATACCGTCCCGATAGTTAATGGAGCCTTTCTTCCTCGGGTTCTTAATGTTGACCGCGATAAGTTCACAAGACTTCTTCTCAAAGAACTCGTCAGGTGGTGGATCCCAGAATACATTTGCATTAGGTAGTCTTGACTTTACGAGTTCTCGAAGAGTGTCGCCCTTTGATTTCATGTCTTTCTCCCTTCCATTGCCCAACAAGTTATTCTATAGTTTCTTGATATCTCCGCTCTCAGATGGAATTTGTCAGCCCTCACTTACCAGCGGCTCCCTGTGCCGGGGAGGGGAAGACCGGCTGCCAAACGCCGAATCATCTTGTCATTTCAGTATAGTAAAAAAAACGGCTTAACAACTCTTTTTTGTGACCTAGGAGATGACATTCTGTATATCATTTGAAACTGGGTGTTATCCAGATTTTCAGGAGAAATCAACATGCTCCCTCTTCCTCCCCCATGACAGGCGCAATTCGAGGATCATCTGCGGATGTAAAGCGGTAACCGGACGTTGCTGATTGCTACCCTTCATTGATAATGCTTCTGTAAGTCTTTTTTTGGAAGCAGGTTCTCAGCGTAGTATCTCCCCACCGTTTTCGTTGTGCAAGACGCTGCAGGAACTCCTTGCTGTTCTCTACTACTCTCCCGCCCACCACATCAACGCCGCAAGCAAAAAGCGGGTCCGGGAAATATCCGGCCGTAGGACCGACAACAGATACAAAGGCATCCGGCGAACAGTGGGCAAGAATCTCATCGAGTGAATTGTTCAATACCGTAGTGCTTGTGCACAAGATCTTATTGCAGTTGGCCAGTTTCGTCACATCCATGGTAATGGGCAGATCGCGAAATTTTTTGATCAAGGCCTCTTTTTTTTCAATAATAATCAGTTCAGCTCCTGCCTTCTTGATAGTATCGGTAAGCCCGAAGAATAGGCCGACCATGCCGATTCTGTCTCCTCTGGCGACCAAGAGCAGCCCCAGTGAATCGGTGACAGTGTCAAACGGGAAATCAGTCTCTTTCATAACGTACTGACAGATTGCATTAGTTGCCGCCATGCTGATTATCTGTTTCATAGGATCATCACTGCCGAATCCAAGCGCAAATTCCTGTGGGTCTTTTCCGATAACATCCCGTGGCTGTAAAGCATTGTATGCTTCCCTTTTTTCGTCGGGGAGAAGAATGTAGCTGATTCCGGTCGCCCCGCCTTCGAGAACAATGGCCATGAAGTGGGCATCTTTTGGCTGGCCATCCTTGTAGAAAGGAGGAAGAAAGATGTCTGCTATCCGGGGAACGGCAAACCTTGCCCTTAACTGCGTAATCATCTTTAAGAATTCATTTCTTAGACTCATTACATGTCTCTCATCACCTTTACTACCCGGAGCACAAAGTAGTTTACATAGAGGCTGTCATTGCGAGGCGCAAAGCGCCGTGGCAATCTCATAATGCGCCTGATGCCGAGATTGCTTCGCTCCTTTTAGTTGCTCGCAATGACCATTAGAGAGACGTTCACATGTAAACTATATTATGCTCTCCTTTGTAACTAATACAACATATTTGCCTGCCCGCTGCCTGCTTTTCAGTACCTATGATCGGATCATAGTTAATACCATCTTAAATCTACTGATGGCTTTTAAGGCGTGCGGTTCATGAGCGGGCATTATCATGATCTCGCCTTGTTTCATATGAAATGATTTTCCAGCAATGCTGATTTCTACCTCTCCGTCAAGGATCTGGACCAAGGCATCAAAAGGAGCTGTGTGTTCACTTAAACCCTGCCCCATATCAAAGGCAAATAGAGAAACCTCCCCTGTCTTCTTATTGATAATAGTTTTGCTGACAACCGCATCCTTTTGATACTCTACCATATCAACTAAAGAATTTGGGCTACGTTCATGATTCATTTTTTCTCTCCTTTTGAGCCGGGTACCCGGGGCTGTTGCCGGCCCCAAGCCCGAAGGCTTGCTTCACGCTACTGCCCGATCGCCAGAATAGCCACTGGGATGCAGAGCTTTTTCAGGTTTCTTCGCATTCTATGCTTTTATCCCTGTCACGATACTGTGGGTAGCGTTTATCTTCGCCACAATTACCCCTTCCTGATTCTTAAAATACCGCTCCTCGAGTTCCAGGGCATTGCTATGATTCTTTAGATTGAAATCGTATTTGTGCAAAAAACTTTCTATTTTTCCTTCGTCAAGGGCAAACGACCACGCTTCTCCTGCCTTTGCTACCGTCTTAAAGATATCCTTTTCTCCATAATATTTTTTTTCCTGCCGCAACACCCCGGCATAGATATAATCGAAAACGATCCAGCTCCCTCTCCCTGCAGCATCTTGAATAAAGGTGAATGTTTTATCTACGGCATCATCAGATAGATACATGGTCACCCCTTCCAAAAGGAACAGCGATTTCCGGCCCTTCTCGAACCTTGCTTCAGTCAGTTTCTCAGCCAGGCTCTCTTGAATGAAATTGATCGGGACATACGTAAGGTTCTCAGGAATCATAATACACTTTTCTTTAAATGCGTTCAGCTTTTCTTGCTGTGTTATTGGTGCATCAAGTTCAAATATTTTTGTTCTCTTGTTAAGCCTCCTAAAGCGTTGGGCGCGTGAGTCGAATCCTGCACCAAAGACGACTATCTGGTCAAACCCCTGTTCCAATACATCCATAAATACAGAGTCTATATATTTTGTCCGTGCGATTACATATTCATATATGCCTTTGGGAGCAAGATATCTATGGTAGAATTGACAGAACCTTGGAAATCGTAAAAGCAGTTTTACAAAACCGGGAACCAAAACATAGGCGATATTATCAGCCCCCTTGTAACATTCTCTCATTTCCTTATATGAAGCGGCACGCCACATACAGGTAAATTCCGCAGTTCGCGATGTCTTCGTCTCAATTCTGCTTTTTCTCTTTTTCATCCCGTCACTCAGCCGATGTAGTGCTGAAGCCTGGATAACATTTTTTCTAGCTAGGCTAACGAGCCTGTAGTTTCTGCTAGGTCAAAAATAGGAAATTATCTTCCCTCATAGATGATTTAACCCTATTCCAATTGTTCATCCGAATCGTCACATCGCTAAAGACAATACGAGAATGATTTCCGTTGTCATCCAAGATGAAAATACGACCATCGGCTAGATGTTCTTGTATAAGCTTCCCACTTATGAATAGCTGAAAATTATCTTTAGAATTTTCAAATGGCAGGTGCATCGTCTTAGACGTCCACCACTTTCAATCCCCCTGATGATCATGGGCATCCTCCAGTTCCTTTATTCCCGGTTTTCTTTTCTGGAGGTTGGCATTGATTCGTCAACATAGGCAACTACGTATTACACGGCACCCGGTTGTTGGGCAACTTACTGCGGGGTAATCCTTTCAGCCTTGTAAAACCCCAGTCTCGGCCTATCCTTCGGATTTCGGAGATCAACGTTTCTGAGTTGGAGTTGCCAAACGATCTCTCCTTGTGGTGTGAATTCGACGATCCTTGTTGAAGCGGTAACCAGGGTATTGCCATTCGGCAATCGGTTGGCATCCCTGACTGGTGAGGCGTCTCGCTCGAACCCTGAAGACTGCCAGACGATCCTCCCCGTGCTGAGATCAACCTCTATTGCTCGGTGAGGTATCGTATGGTTTCCGACCAAAAGGCGATCCTGCGGCAGCATTTCCGGGTCGTGCTGCCGCTGAAAGATTCCTTCCCCGATTGTCCTCACCACGTGCCCCCGGGGATCAACTTCAGCCACAAGATTGAAGTTCCTTAGGCTAATCAGTGTATTGCCATTCGGCAATCTACTAGCGGCATTAGTATGAGTCCAGCCTTGTTCATAGACATCCTTATAAGACGGCTTGTTGAAATGGTCTTTTGCATACCACGCCCAAACAATCGTTCCCTTTGAATCGATTTCTTTTGCTTGCGGGTCACTCCGTTCATCTCCACCGCCAAAAACAACAAGCGTATTGCCGTTTGGCAGACGATCTGCGTCATGGGAGACCTTGCTGTCCTCGTAAGACCAGATGATATCGCCTGAACGATTGATCTCATACACGCCTTTAAGCGGCAATACGAAGAGAATGTTGTTGTTCTTCAGGCGTTCAACATCAAATCCGGGGTTTGTATATCTTGTTAGATATCCTGGAAGGGCATATTCCCAGACAATCCGTCCTTGCATATTCACTTCAATGATTCTCGAGCGTTCTGGCCGGTGGTTGTCCGGCAGCAAGGTCGTGCCCTGCCATGCCTTATCAGGAACATGAATATCAACATAGATATCCGGATCAGAGACAGGCTTTCCATAGGTAAGCGCTTTGTTTCCTAGCTTCGCGCCGCATCCGCTAACACTTATCACTGCAAGCGCTATGCAAGAAACCAGAAAGATTTTGCTTTTATCTCTAAACATCATGTCCCCTTTCTATGACAAAAACTGTACTGAGGCTTTAGAATGCCCAACCAGGATAGGGAGAAGTGTCACGGCTCCCCCTTCCACACCACCTGGCATACGGATCACCTACCACAGCGGTTTAATAGATTATTCCGGCTCGGTGTTCAGTGAGGGCGACTCAGGAGACCATTGCCTAACCATAAGGGCCAGGCCACCACGCTTTCCGTGCCGGTGTAAAGCCACGGGTCCATTCTCCCTTTTACCCCTCTCATCCCGTTCTGGCCGTCATCACGCCATCGGCGTGACTCCTCTGCCCTCTGCTGTCTTCTCCCCTGCAGTTCCGCTCAAGGCGGAATTACTCTGCCTTTAGCCAGGTTCCATCGCACAAGAGGTCCCAGGGCACAGGGAAGGTCTCCCGGGGTACGACACGTAACTTACAATGCGTACATGCCGCGGGCGTAGCTCACAGGATACAGTCACCTGGTACGAGGACTCTCACTCAACCAGCCCTGAGCCATGCCCGGCAAACACGACTCAAATCAGCGGTGGCTATAAGCCATCCGCTGGATTGCCTTGTTCGGCAAGTCATATTTTTACTTTTCCAATGTGTCCCTAGTCAAGGGTTATCCCCTCTATTTCTCTTTAATAAACAACGAGAAATGCCAGTTGTTCTCTTTTTCGACTGGGAATACATTTATCCTCGGGGTTGTTTTAGGGATATATCCAAAATTTTGACCGGTTTATCGAACGTCTTCCAACCATGGTGCTCGCCTGCAGGTATAAAATAGCATTCATTCGCTGTTAGCAATTGGCGCTCTTGACCTACAAACATCTCTATTTGGCCTTCCAGGACAATACCGCACTGGTCAAAAGAATGTTCGTGTCCAGTATCTTCCTTTCCTTGACCTATCTGCATGCACACCATAATCAAGTTATCCCCAATTTCTGCCTTGCTCATAATGCCAGGCCTGAACTCTTCCAATTGTAAGGTGCCTAAGTTCCAAAAAGCTATGGCGTCCTCCTCTCATTGAATGTTGGTTGATCGGGTAAGCGGGGGCTGATGCCGGCCCCAAGCCTCCTCAGAATCCTGCGTGAGCGTTTCCCCTGTGGGGATTGCCGCAAGCCCGGAGGCTTGCTTCACTCACGCTACTGCACGATCATAAGAATAGCTGTAAGCATGCAGAGCGTACCATCCAAAGACGCCATCTGTGCGTTCTGATCTAAGCTGATTCCCACCGTAGGTCTAGAGTTAACGGGCAGAGCACACCACAACTGCATACCCTTCCATACGAAGTAAGGGCAACTGACAATCACTCCAGCGACCGTTCTTGACCGGTGCTGCTCACTTGTTGAACGAGCACGTAAACCATGAGAGCACCCATGTATAGCACTCCCAAAATAAAGGAAAGACACGCTTGAGACCACGTGAGTTGCCGTGAAGAGAGAAAGAGGGAGTACGCGTAAACCGTAAGCGGAATGTAAATCAAAGCGCCTGAGATGACGCCCGGATAATAGTTCTTCGTTACGATGACCCCGCGAATGTGCAGCACGGCATTTGCGAAGGCAAGGCTGAAGACTGATAAACTCAGAACAAGATCGGCCTTTCCGATGAATGCGCTGGCAAGACACAACACAAAAAGCAGGCCGTTCACCACCACATGAAACTTTTTTGTGAAAAGATGTCTTGCCCTTGGAAGTAGCTTCTCAAGCGCGTCCGGGAAGCCCCCTGGATAGACGTATTCTTCGAGTACTTGTACGACCGCAGCGCCCACGAGCGCAAGAAAAATCCAATCGCTCATAACTGCCCCTTCTGCCAACAGCCATATCTATAATATGAGACCTACATAAGATTATAAGATTCAATCTTGAAAGAACGAGTATCATTGCAGCCTTGCCGGATCTTTCCCCCTTCGGATATCTGTGTTTCTAGATCTCATCTGGTGCAATGAGCCTTTATTCATCCAGTGGATAGTGAGATCTAACGCCTCTTTCCCCTTACCCAGTATTTACAAACTAGACTTATGATTTTCAATGTCCCTAATTACACAATAACGTGGCATTGAGCTGCGTGGAGATGCGTTAGCATTTATACATCAGTATCCAAGGAATTGTTCAACCTTGTTTTTTCTACAAGACGGCCTGTTACAAAGCGATGTAGTATGCTGGATATTAGCGTTTGGTAAGGAATGCCATCTTCAATTGCCCGTGCCTGAAGTTCGTCAAGGATCCTGGCTGAAATCCTAATATTGACTCGTTTATCCTTCTTTAAGGTCTGACGGGCATATTCCTGATGCTTTTGGATTTCCTGTTTAAGATTTTTGACTGGCTTCCATTCCCCACGTTCAAAACTATCAAGGATATACTTTTCTTCTCTATCGAGTTTTATTTTGGTCACTTTTTCCTCCCAAATATTCCCGAGTCGCTTTGCGACTTGGAATGATTGATTTTAAAAATTTCCCTTTTTGGTCCTGTACAAATGGAACCAGGTAGGCGTAATCATTGATTTTTACAACCAGTATCTGCTGATTTGGATATTTGGCTTGGTTTGGATGTGCAACGACGTCGAGGATATCACCACGCTCAATGTGAAGAATTACTTCCTCAAAACTGATGCCGCGTTCTGCTTTCAGCCTTTCGTTTTTATCGTGATCCCATTTGTAATATTCCATAGTCAGAATTTAATGCAATGTGTGCCGATTGTCAATCAGAAGGGACAGGGGAAGAGGGACAGCTACCTAAGGGCTGTTGCCAGCCCCAAGCCCCCTAAGAATCTGCCTTCGCAAGGCTACGGCGAGACAAGTCCGCCGCCGTTAAAACTATTGCGAGACAAGCCCTATGTGATAGTTTCTCCTCACACGGCGTACGTGTCACGCCGAAGTCTCGGCAAAGGTGCAAGCCTCTAAAAATTTTCCCTGGTTGGAATTCCCGCAAGCCCAAAGGCTTTTTTCGCGTTACTGCCCGGAGAGAATAGCCATTTGCATGCAGAGCGCACCATTCAAAGATGTCATCTGTGCTTTCCGATCTCAGCTGATGCAACGAGCGTTTATTTCTCTGCTCAATGTTGTGATCTAACGCCTATTTTCCCTTACATGGTACTTACTATTTTAATTTATAATCTTATGCCCCTCCGATTATATTTTATGCACGTTCTGCACGAGCGTCCCGTATTATAAAAGCGACGGACGAGCAACTTATTTTCGTCTCGTGGGGTCATGCTCCTCCTCATCGTTTCGCCGAACGCCTGGGTAACCAGCGCTGCCACCGTGGCTGTCCAAAACCGCAGAGTCTTTCAGCGTCTGGTTGACCCAGCTGTTAGACCCGCCTTGGCAAGTGACATTGGATCTATTTAAAGGCTCTTGCGCGACTTTGTATCCCTTCGAGAAGATATGCCACGAGAAGACACAAGCCACCTCTATCAACGCACATTTTACGCGATTCATCGACCGCATTTGCCAAGCTATCCCACTCGTCATTTAGTTCTTTTTTCTCTTCTGGACTTAATAAGCTGAGATCAACGTCGGAACCAAGTTTTGAGTTCAAATAGTCAAATATAGTGTGGTCGCGTATGCGCGCCTTCACCTCCTCGATAGTTATGTCATCATACTTTCCAGAACCTTGAGCGCCATTCAAATAGAATCCCAGCAATGTAAGTTGGTTTATCCGCATATTGCCTCCTTTGATTTGAAATGTTCTCTAATTAGCAAGGACTCTCTTTTTTCCTTCCACAACAATTCAGTTGCGCAACTTTAAAAAAGGGCCTAACATCACTCTTCAGCGGGCGCGGTT
>Ga0307428_1000765_pt1 | contig 18203 bp, 13 predicted proteins | sample SalMarWE160240MG_FD_202161 | JGI IMG/M metagenome (GOLD analysis project Ga0307428, IMG submission 202161) | Salt marsh sediment microbial communities from the Plum Island Ecosystem LTER, Massachusetts, United States - WE1603-240 | ecosystem: Environmental > Aquatic > Marine > Intertidal zone >...
TGGGCGATCTGCATCCACGTCCGCGACGTCTCGCCCGAGGAGATGGCCGAGAGCGCCAAGGCCGCGATGTCGCAGCAGAAATGAGGAGGCTCAGGCCGCGTCGGGCCGCGCGCCGGCCGGCCGCGGCCAGGTGAGCGCAGGCGGGTCGAGGGGCAGGCCCCGCCTCCGGCGGTCCGCCGGCGGCATCATGTCGTCCGCGGGCCAGAGCCCGCTCATGAGCGCCTCCGCGTAGGCCGCCGGCAGCCCGCGCTCGCGCATCTTGCGGGCGGCCGTGTCGTGATCGTAGGCGAGGCCGTGATGGCGGACGACGATGCCGCCCGCGTCATCGGGGGTGAGCGTGCCGTACCAGACGCGCCGGCCGCCGTCGTTGGCCGGCAGGCCGATGACCCCGGCGTTGTGCCACAGCCGGCCGTCCACGATCTCGCTGAAGGGCAGGCCGGAATGGCCGCCGATGACGCCTTCGGCGCCGGCCGCGTCGAGCTCCGCCGCCTTCTCGGCCGCGGGCGTGGCGGGAAAGATGAAGCGGTTGATCTCGGAGATGCCGCCGTGGATGGCGAGAAAGCGGCGCCCGGCCATGACGAAGCGGATGCGTCGCGGCAGGTCCCGCATCCAGGCCTTGGCGTCGTCGTCCAGGGCGGCGGCGGCATGGGCGTACCATTGGGCCGAGAGCAGATCGCAGCTGCTGCCCTCCGCGAAGCCGCAGCCGCAGTCGGCGGCGCCGGTGCCCACCGACTCCTCGCAGTTGCCCATGAGCACCGGGATTCGGGCCTCGCGCAACAGCGCCACCGTGGCCGCGGGGTCGGCGCAATAGGCCACCACGTCGCCGGTACACAGCATGCGCTCGGGCGGGATCCGCCGCCGCCGGGCCTCGGCCAGGAGCGCGCGGGTCGCCTCGAGATTTCCGTAAGGGCCGCCGAAGATCAGCATCGGCGCGTCGATGACGCCAAGATCGCGGGACTCCATCGCACCCCTTTCCCTTGATTTCAGCCGCCGCGGCGCCGCCATTCGGCAAACCGCAAACTGCCGAGCGCCGGTGTTCTCTGGACAGGCGCGAGCCACTATATAATATCCGCGGTCCGGCGGGGAACACTGGGGGACACGAGCGACGTTGGCAAGCCTCGGACGCGGTCGCCGTTGCGCCGCTCCCGGGTTCCCGGGCAAGCCCCCCGGGCGAAGCCCTGATCGGAACCGCTGATCGAAACCGAGGAGTCTGCACGTGTCCGTCACCGGCCAAGACAGCTTGAAGACCCGACGCATCCTGGATGTCGGCGGCAAGCGATACGACTACTTCAGCCTGGAGGCGGCAGCCCAAGCCGGCCTCGGCGACGTCTCGCGGCTGCCTTACTCGCTCAAGGTGCTGCTCGAGAACCTGCTGCGCTACGAGGACGGGCGCAGCGTCACGGTCGACGACGCCAAGGCGGTCGCCGCCTGGCTCGAGGCCCGGCGCTCGGACCGGGAGATCGCCTTCCGGCCGGCCCGGGTGCTGATGCAGGACTTCACGGGGGTGCCGGCGGTGGCGGACCTCGCGGCCATGCGCGACGCCATCGTCGCCATGGGCGGCGACGCCGAGAAGATCAACCCGCTGTCGCCGGTCGACCTGGTCATCGACCATTCGGTGATGATCGACTTCTTCGGCGGCGCCGACGCCTTCCAGAAGAACGTCGAGCTGGAGTTCCAGCGCAACCGCGAGCGTTACGAGTTCCTACGCTGGGACCAGGACGCCTTCGCCAACTTCCGGGTGGTGCCGCCGGGCACCGGCATCTGCCACCAGATCAACCTGGAATATTTGGCCCAGACCGTCTGGACCACGGAGGAGAGCAGCAAGACCGTCGCCTACCCGGACACGCTGGTCGGCACCGACAGCCACACCACCATGGTCAACGGCCTCTCGGTGCTGGGCTGGGGCGTGGGCGGCATCGAGGCCGAGGCGGCGATGCTGGGCCAGCCCATCTCCATGCTGATCCCCGAGGTGGTTGGCGTCCGGCTCTCGGGCGCCCTCAAGGAGGGGGCGACGGCCACCGACCTGGTGCTGACCGTGACCGAGATGCTGCGCAAGCACGGCGTGGTCGGCAAGTTCGTCGAGTTCTTCGGCCCCGGGCTCGACCATCTGAGCCTGGCCGACCAGGCCACCATCGCCAACATGGCGCCGGAATACGGCGCCACCTGCGGCTTCTTCCCGGTCGACGCCGAGACCTTGCGCTATCTCGCCTTCACCGGGCGCGATCCCGAGCGAGTCGCCCTGGTCGAGGCCTACGCCAAGGCCCAGGGCCTGTGGCGCGACAAGAACACGCCCGAGCCGGTCTACACCGACAGGCTGAAGCTGGACCTGGCCAAGGTCGAGCCCTCGCTCGCCGGGCCCAAGCGGCCCCAGGACCGGGTGCCGCTGTCCAGGGCGGCAGTGGCGTTCACCCGCATGCTCGCCGAGGAGCGCCAGGTCGACGTCAACGGCCCCGAGGCCGAGATGGCCGAGGAGGGCGGGCCGGCGCCCCGCATCGACCGCTCGGTGCCGGTCAAGGGCGCCGACTACGCGCTCTCGGACGGCGCCGTGGTGATCGCCGCGATCACCAGCTGCACCAACACCTCGAACCCGACCGTGCTGGTCGCCGCGGGGCTGCTGGCCAAGAAGGCCCGCGCCAAGGGGCTCGCGGTCAAGCCCTGGGTCAAGACCTCCTTCGCCCCCGGCTCCCAGGTGGTGAGCGACTATCTCGAGGCGGCCGGGCTGCAGGCCGAGCTCGACGCGCTCGGCTACAACCTGGTGGGTTACGGCTGCACCACCTGCATCGGCAACTCGGGGCCGCTGCCCGAGCCCATCCACGAGGCCATCGAGTCCGGCGGGCTCACGGTGGCGGCGGTGCTCTCGGGCAACCGCAACTTCGAGGGCCGCATCCACCCGCTGACCAAGGCCAACTACCTGGCCTCGCCGCCGTTGGTGGTGGCCTACGCGCTGGCCGGCGACATGAAGGTCGACCTGCTCACCGAGCCGCTCGGTGTGGGCAGCGACGGCAAGCCGGTCTTCCTCAAGGACATCTGGCCCTCCAACAAGGAGGTGCAGACGGTCATCGACAAGGTGCTGACCCCCGAGATGTTCCGCAAGCGCTACGCCGACGTCTTCGCCGGCGGCAAGGAGTGGCGGGCGATCAAGCCCTCGCCCGGCCGCACCTATGGCTGGCTGCCCGGCAGCACCTACGTCCAGCATCCGCCCTTCTTCGAAGAGATGACGCCCGAGCCCGGCGAGATTGCCGACGTCACCGGCGCGCGCATCCTGGCGCTCCTGGGCGATTCCGTGACCACCGACCACATCTCGCCGGCCGGCTCGATCAAGAAGGAGGGCCCGGCCGGGGATTACCTGCTCGAGCACCAGGTGCGGCCCCTGGAGTTCAACTCATACGGCTCGCGGCGCGGCAACCACGAAGTGATGATGCGGGGCACCTTCGCCAACATCCGCATCCGCAACGAGCTGGCGCCCGGCACCGAGGGCGGCGTCACCCGCCACATGCCCGACGGCGAGGAGATGTCGATCTACGAGGCGGCGATGAAATACCGGGCCGAGGGCGTGCCGCTGGTGGTCCTCGCCGGCAAGGAATACGGCACCGGCTCCTCTCGCGACTGGGCGGCCAAGGGCACGCGGCTCTTGGGCGTCAAGGCGGTGATCTGCGAGAGCTTCGAGCGCATCCACCGCTCGAACCTGGTGGGCATGGGCGTGCTGCCGCTCCAGTTCAAGGACGGCATGAGCCGCAAGAGCCTGGGCCTCGACGGCAGCGAGATCGTCGACATCGCCGGCATCGCCGAGGGCCTGGCGCCGCGCCTGGACGTGGCCTGCACCATCCGCTTCGCCAACGGCGAGACCCGGGAGATCCCGCTGCTCTGCCGCATCGACACCGATGACGAGCTCGCCTACTTCGCCCATGGCGGCATCCTGCAGTACGTGCTGCGCAACATGCTGAAGGCGGCGTGAGGCAGGGCGCCGAGGTCTCGCGAACGCAAGCAAATCCGTCGACGTCTCAGCGGGACCGAAACCATGCCCGACCGCTCCGTGCCTGACGACGCCCCGGTGGCCGAAACCGTCGACGAGGCGATCCTGACCCGGCGCTCGGTGCGCGCCTTCCTGCCGACCCCGGTGCCGGAGGCGGTGGTGCGCCACGTCCTCGAGGTGGCGGCGCGGGCGCCGAGCGGCACCAACACCCAGCCCTGGCGGGTGCGCGTGCTCGCCGGCGCGGCCAAGGCGCGGCTCTCCGAGGCGGTGCTGGCCGAGCGCCAGGGCCGGCCGCGGGGCAGCGCCGAGTACCGCTATTACCCGACCCAATGGCGCGAGCCCTATCTCTCGCGCCGGCGCAAGATCGGCTGGGACCTTTACGGGCTGCTCGGCATCGAGAAGGGCGACAAGGCCCGCATGTGGGCCCAGTTCGGCCGCAACTACCTGTTCTTCGACGTTCCCGTGGGGCTGATCTTCACCATCGACCGCGACCTCGAGCGCGGCAGCTGGCTCGACTACGGCATGTTCCTGGAGAACGTCATGATCGCGGCCCGCGGCCAGGGACTGCACACCTGCCCCCAAGCGGCCTGGATGGAATACCCGGACGTCATCGCCCGGGTGCTCGAGGTCCCCGAAAGCGAGATGGTGGTCTGCGGCATGTCCATGGGCTACGAGGACCCGGGCAAGCCCGAGAACGCGCTCGCGACCGAGCGCGAGCCGGTGGACGGCTTCGCCAGCTTCCACGGGTTTTGAGGGGCGCGCGGACAGGGGCGCGCGGCGTCACGAGATCGTGTATAAAGGGCCGCGCGCATCACCCACATGTGATTGGTGCGTGACGAGGCCGACTGCCTAATGTTGCGAACATGAAAATCCCCGCGCTCCTGGCCCACCTCCGAACCCTCGCTCTCGTCGCCGCGCTGACCGCCGCGGCCCTCGCGCCCGGGGCGGCCAGCGCCGAGCCAGCCGGCCCGGTGGTGGTCGAGCTCTTCACCTCCCAGGGCTGCTCGTCCTGCCCGCCGGCCGACGCCTATCTCGGCGAGCTGGCGCGCCGGGCCGACGTCGTCGCACTCTCCTTCCACGTCGACTATTGGGACTACATCGGCTGGCCCGATCCCTTCGCCAGCCGCGAGACCACCGACCGCCAGCGCGACTATGGCCATGCGCTCGGCCAGCGCTTCATCTACACGCCCGAGATGGTGGTCGACGGCCGGGTCCACAGCTCCTCGCTGGCCGAGATCGCCCGCCACATCAAGGAGGCGGGGAACCGGCCGAAGCTCGCCATCGAGTTCGCCAGCAACGGCGGCAAACACAGCGTCCGCATCCCGGCGGCCGACTACGACGGCAAGGCCACGGTCTGGCTCGTCTTTTACGACGCCTCCCACGAGACCGCGGTGCCGCGCGGCGAGAACCGCGGCCGCACCGTCCGCAATTACAACGTCGTGCGCAGCATCGAGCCGGTCGGCACCTGGACCGGCCAGGCCGCCGAGATCCCGCTGAACACGTCGGCCGCCCGCAAGGCCGGCCGCAACGGCTGCGCCGTCATCGTCCAGGACGGCACCAACGGCCCGGTCCTCGGCGCCGCCAAGATGGCCTTCGAAGCCGGCGGCTGAGCCCTTTTACTTCTGCTCGCCGCCCACCCCGACCCGCCCCCTCGAGGGGGGCGGGGGAAACGGAGCGATGCGACGAAACCGTTCCCTCCCCCCACGAGGGGGCGGGGGAGTCGAAACGGCGCGGCCGCAGGCCGCCAGAGGTAATGCCGTTCCGGCCTACTCCCCGGCCGCCAGCCCGCCTTCCATGACCCGGGCCATGCGGCGGGCGAAGGCGGCGGGCTCGGGCAGGGGTTCGCCCTCGAGGATGCGGGCCTGGTCGAGCAACAGGTGCGCCGCGTCCTCGAGGCGGTCGGCCGCGCCCTCCTCGCCGGCCAGCTTGGCCAGCTTGGCGATCAGCGGGTGGCCCGGGTTGAGCTCCAGGATGCGGGCCGAGACCGCGTCGATCTGGCCGTGCTGCTTCAGGAGCCGCTCCAGGTTCATGTCGAGGCCGCTGTCGCCGGCCACCAGACAAACGGCCGAGTCGGTGAGCCGCTCCGAGACGCGCACGTCGCTGACCGCGTCCTTAAGGCTGAGCTTGAGCAGGGCTATGAGCGTCTCGATCTCGGCCGGCGGCGGCGCCGTCTTCTCCTTGGCCTTCTTGCCCGGCTTGCCCTCCTCGCCCTCGGCCTCTATGCCCGAGAGGTCGGTGCCGGCGCGGGTCACCGACTTGAAGCTCTTGTCCTTGTACTTGGCCACCGCCGGCAGCCAGAACTCGTCGACCGAGTCGGAGAGCGTCAGCACCTCGACGCCGCGGGCCTTGAAGCCCTCGATCTGGGGGCTGCTCCTGAGCGCCTCGGCGTCCTCGCCGGTGATGTAGTAGATGTGCTCCTGGCCGGGCTTCATCCGGCCCACGTAATCGTCCAGGGTGATCAGCCCCTCGTCGTCGCCGGCCTGCCCGCGGGTCGAGCGGAAGCGCGCCAGCGCCAGCAGGTCCTCGCGCGGCTCGGCCTCCTCGTAGAGCCCCTCCTTGAGCACGGCGCCGAAGTTGTCCCAGAATTGGGCGTAGTCCTCGGGCGCCTTCTCGGCCTTCTTCTTGAGCTCGCCGAGCACCCGCTTGACCAGGCCCGAGCGGATGCGGCCGAGGATCGGGTTGTGCTGCAGCATCTCGCGGCTGATGTTGAGCGGCAGGTCCTCGGAATCGACGACGCCCCTCAGGAAACGCAGCCAGCGCGGCACCAGCTCCTCGCAGTCGTCGGTGATGAACACCCGCTTGACGTAGAGCTTGACCCCGTGCCGGCGGTCGGGATGGAAGAGGTCGAAGGGCTTGTGGGAGGGGACGTAGAGCAGGCTGGTGTACTCGAGCTTGCCCTCGGCCTTCCAGTGCAGGGTCAGCCAGGGCTCGTCGAAGCCGTGGCCGACATGGCGGTAGAACTCGGCGTACTGCTCGGGCGTGATCTCGGCCTTGCGCCGGGTCCAGAGCGCCGAGGCCTGGTTGAGCGTCTCCTCCTTGCCGCCGTCGGCCAGCACGATGGGGATGGCGATGTGGTCGGAATATGTCTTGACCACGTGGCGGAGCCGCTCGGGCTCCAGGAACTCGCGTTCCGCCTTGGCCAGGTAGAGGACCACGCTGGTGCCGCGGCCCGGGCGCTCGGCCGGCGCCACGGTGAACTCGCCCTTGCCGTCGGAGGCCCAGAGCCAGGCCTCCGCCTCGCCGGCCTTGCGGGAAAGCACCTCGACCTGCTCGGCCACCATGAAGGCCGAGTAGAAGCCCACGCCGAACTGGCCGATCAGGGCCAGGTCGGGCTTGCCGCCCGTCTTGCCGCCCGCTTTCGCTGCAGCGCTCAGGCTCTCCAGGAAGGCGGTGGTGCCCGAGCGCGCGATGGTGCCGAGCGCGTCGACCAAATCCTCCCGGTTCATGCCGATGCCGTTGTCCGAAACCGTCAGCGTGCCTGCCTTCTTGTCGGCGCTGAGGGAGATCCTGAACTCGGGGTCGTCGGCCACGAGATCCGGTTGGGTCAGCGCCGCGTAGCGCAGCCTGTCGCAGGCGTCCGAGCCGTTCGAGATCAGCTCGCGCAGGAAGATCTGCTTCTCGCTGTAAAGCGAGTGGGCGACGATATCGAGGAGCTTGGAGACTTCGGCCTGAAAGCCGAAGGTCTCGGGCCCGCCGGGCGTGGCGGCTTTGGTCTTCGCGGTCATCGCCTTTCCCCCCGTACGTTTACTGCTTGCCTCCGGTTGTTGGCAGTGGATATGTGGTGGGGCAGGACAACGTGCAAGTATCGGCCGCCGATCGGGCGCGCCGGGCCGAGAGGGGGAGCCGTGGCCGACCATTCCTCGACCAGGGTCGTCTACGCCGCGCTGATCGGCAACGGCCTGATCGCGATCACCAAGTTCGGCGCCGCCGCCCATACCGGCAGCTCGGCCATGCTGAGCGAGGCGATCCACTCGGTGGTCGACACCGGCAACCAGCTCTTGATGCTGCTGGGCATGCGCAACGCCCGCAAGCCGGCGGACGAGATGCACCCCTTCGGCTACGGCCGCGAGCTCTATTTCTGGGCCTTCGTCGTGGCCATCCTGATCTTCGGCCTTGGCGCCGGGATCTCGGCCTACGAGGGCGTGATCAAGGTGCGCGCGCCGCACCCGGTCACCAACCCGGTGGTGAACTATGTCGTGCTCGCCGTGGCCATGGTCTTCGAGGCCGGGGCCTGGTACGTGGCCTACAAGGAGTTCAAGAAGACGAAAGGCGCGATGGGGTATATCGAGGCGGTGCGCCGCAGCAAGGACCCGACCGTGTTCACCATCCTGTTCGAGGACACCGCCGCCATGCTTGGGCTGATCGCCGCCCTGGTGGGCCTGGCGCTGGCCGAGGCGCTGGACCTGCCGGTGCTCGACGGCGTCGCCTCGATCGTCATCGGCGCCATCCTGGCGGCCACCGCGGCGCTCCTGGCCTGGGAGTGCAAGGGTCTCTTGATCGGCGAGCGGGCGGGGCTGCCGGTGATCGACGGCATCCGCCGCATCGTCGCCGAGGAGCCGGGCATCCTCGCCCTGAACGAGATCCTGACCATGCACATGGGGCCGGAGGACGTGCTGCTGAACGTCTCCCTCGACTTCGCCGACGACGTCACCTCGCCCCAGGTCGAGGCGTCGATCTCCCTGCTGGAGCGGCGCATCAAGGCCGAGTTCCCCGAGATCACCCGGGTCTTCATCGAGGCCCAGAACCTGGTCGCCCACCGCCGCGCCCAGGCCGAGGCCGCGGCCCGCGCCCGCGCCGCCGCGGGCAAGGGTGAGGAGGGGTAGGCGGGCGGGGCGGCTTCCCGACCGCCCCTCGTTATTCGCTAGCCGCCGAAGAGGTCGCGCTCCACGCCCGCCGTCCCGAAGAGATGGTCGCGCGAGGCCTCGAGCTCCGAGCGCAGCTTGGGGAGATCCACGTCGAGCAGGCGGCCCTTCCACTTGCGCACCTTGCCGGCGACCATGACGGTGTCGACGTTGCCGCGCTCCATCAGCGTGACCACCGCGCCCGGCACGTGATTGAGCGGGGCGACGTTGATCGCGGTGGCGTCGAGCAGGATGATGTCCGCCTCCTTGCCCAGCGTCAGCGTGCCGACCTTGCCGTCGAGCTTGAGCGCCTTGGCGCCTTCCACGGTGGCGAAGCGGATGACGTCGCGCGAGGTCAAGAGCCTCGGCAGCTCCGTCTCGCCCGCGAGCGCCCTATCGTTCACCAACGCCCGCTGCAGGGTCATCAGCGAGCGCATCTGGGTGAAGAAATCGGCCGTCATGGTGCATTCCACATCGGTGCTCATGGACGGCTGGATGCCCAGCTCCATCGCCTTGAGGATCGGCGGCATGCCGTGGCGCATGGTCATCTCGATCGGGCAGGCGATCGAGATCGCGGCGCCGCTGTCGGCCACCGCCTTCCAGGCCGTCTCCGGCATGGCGGTCATGTGGATGAAGATGTTGTCCGGCCCGAACTGCTTCGCCTTCGCGAGCTCGTCGAAGACCGGCGGGATGCCGAAGTTGCCGAGGATGTGGGCGGCGACGGGAAGGTCGAGCTCGCGGCCGAGTGCCCACGGCTTCTCGTGGCCCGGCAGATAGATCTCGCCGCCCATCACCAGCGTCAGCAGTTGATCGTCCGAGGCGAAGTACCTCTCCTTGATCCGGCGCACGTCGTCGGGATACTTGGACGCCTCGCCATGCCCCTCGAAATAGCCGAAGACGGCGCGCCGCCCGGAATCGGCGAGCCCCTTGATCGCCGCATCCGAGTGCTCGGGCGAGTGATGGATCTGCGAGATATCGTGGACAGTCGTCACCCCGGCGTCGAGCTGGCTGAGCGAGCCGAAGAGCTCCGAGATGTGGACGTCCTCGGGCCGGTAGACGCCCGCGAGCTTGCCGAGGATGTAGTCGAAATAGTTGACCTCGCCGTGCGGCGCGCCGTCGTTGAACAGGAGGCCGTCGGCGAGGAAGCTGCGCAGCGCCGTCTCGAACAGGTGGTGGTGGGTGTCGATGAAGCCGGGCATGACGATCATGCCCTCGGCCTCGATGACTTCGGCGTCGCCCGCGTCGACGTTCCGGCCGACCGCCACGATCTTCTTGCCGTCGACGAGGACGTCGGCCTCGGCGAAGTCGCCGACGGCGCTGTCCATGCTGAGCACCGCGCCGCCGCGGATGACGTAGCGGCGGCCGGCCTCGCCCGTGCCCTTCGGCGCGGGCCCAGCCTGGGCCGAGGCCGGTCCCGCGCCCGAGCCCCCGGCGGCCGCCCCGCCCGCCGCGGCGACGCTCAGCCCTTTCCGCCTCGAAACCGGATTGTCCTGCGGCAGTCCCGCGTCATGCAGTGCGCACATTATTCACCCCCTCCCCGTCTCTGCGTTCGTTCCAACGACGCGTCTTTAGACTGCGAAAGCCGTTCGCGGATAACTTTTTAGCACATCGTCGAGGGCAGGGAGGCGATCCGTTGGCGCAGCTTTCCTGAAATGGCCTCCCTGACGGATCGGCGCCGACGACGTCACCGCGCCCAGGTCGAGGCCCGCGCCCGCGCCATTCGCCACTCGATCGAGGAGTATCCCAGCGCCAACCTGCCCGGGACTTTTGTGGTAGTGTACGAGGGACGATGCCGCCACGGCGAGAACCGCAAGCTCCACGACAGCAGCGCTTGTCCGCCACGGCGGCGAGCCAGAGAGGCCAGTGATGCCACGCAAACCCAACTATTCATTCGAACGGTCCCAACGCGCGAAAAACAAGGCGGCGAAAAAAGCCGAGCGGCTCCAAGCAAGAGCCGAGAGATCGGCCGCCAGAAAGGAAAAATCCGAAGAGACCGAGGCCCAGGACAAGGAGGAGTAGGCCCGATCCGCGCCCGCACACCACGGGCGAAGAGGGCTAGGCGGCGGATCCGTCCGGTCTAGAGCCGGGCGAGATAGTCGCGGGTGAGCGGCACGGCGGCCACGTCGCGCGCGAGCTGCATCTGGAAGACCATCATGCCCAGGCGGCGGAAACCGACCTCGCTCACCTGGAGATAGAACTCCCACATCCGGCAGAAGCGCTCGTCGAACAGCGCCGCGACACGGGCGCGGTTGGCCTGGAAGCGGGCGTTCCACGCCTTGAGCGTCTCGGCGTAGTGCAGGCGCAGGATCTCGACGTCGGTAACCCAGAGCCCGCTCCGCTCCGCCGCGGCGAAAGTCTCGGACAGCGACGGCGCGTAGCCGCCAGGGAAGATGTACTTGGTGATCCAGGCGTTGGTTCTTCCGGGCGGATCCTTCCGGCCGATCGAATGCAGCAGGGCGACGCCGTCGGGGCTCAGGAGCTCGCCGAGCTTCTCGAAGAACTCGTCGTACCGGCCCATGCCGACATGCTCGAACATGCCGACCGAGACGATGCGGTCGAAGACGCCCGTCTGCTCGCGGTAGTCGAGCAGCTCGAAGGAGACCTTGCCGTCGAGGCCGGCGGCCTTGGCGCGCGCCTGCGAGTCGGCCAGCTGTTCCTTGGACAGGGTCACGCCGACCACCTCGACTTGGGCGGTTTTCGCCAGATGGAGCGCGAGCCCGCCCCAGCCCGAGCCGATGTCGAGCACGCGCATGCCCGGTTCCAGCAACAATTTGGCCGCGATGCGCCGCTTCTTGTTTTCCTGCGCGGTCTCCAGGCTGTCGCCGGGATGGGCGAAATAGGCGCAGGAGTACTGCCGGTCCCGATCGAGGAAGAACTCGTAAAGCGCCCCGTTCAAATCGTAGTGGTGCGCGACGTTGGCCTGGGCTTCGCCAACCCTGTTCTTCCGCCGGGCGTTCCGGAACATCGCGGCGAGCTTGGGGTCGACCGCCGGCGCGGCCAGATTGAGCGCGCAGAAATCGATGAAGTCGTAAAGCGTCCCCTACTCGATGGTGAGCGTGCCGTCGACATAGCCCTCGCCGATATGGAGGTCGGGCTTGAGCAGCAGTTTTCGCAGCAGCGTCTCGTCGCGAAGGCGGATGGTCGCGCGCGGCCCGTCCGCCGCGCCCACGAAGCGGCGCACGCTGCCGTCGGCGTCGATGATGGTCAGCCGGCCGGCCTCGACCGGCCGTGCCGCGCGCTCATCCGTGAGCTTCTTCGTCGCCACGTGGCCACCCGCACGATGTGCATGATACGCAAAGCGGCTCGACGATAGCCGGAAACGCGGCGGGCCACAGTAATTTCCTCGATCGTTCCGCAGGCAGGCGGTCGGCTGAAACAAGGGCGGTTCCAACACCGACCCGCCCCGCCGTTGCCTCCGGCGCCGCCGGGCGATAGTCTTGTCCCATGCGCCAGTATCACGACATGGGCGGGCTGCCCGCGGGCCCCATAGACCGGCACGAGCACGAGAGCGCGCTCTGGGAGAAGCGGGTGGACGCGCTCCTGATGCTGCTCGCCGGCCGCAAGCCGCCCTTGATGCGGGTCGACGAGCTCCGGCGCGGCATCGAGCAGCTGCCGCCCGACGCCTACGACCGGCTCTCCTACTACGAGCGCTGGATCTCCTCGATCTCGGCCATCCTGGTCGAGAAGGGCGTCCTGGATCAGGCCGAGCTCGAGGCCCGCGTGGCCGAGGTGCGGGCGCGGGCGGAGGGGGCCGGCTGATGGCCCGCTTCGCCCCCGGCGAGGCCGTCCACGTCCAGGACCGCCACCCCGCGGGCCACCTCCGCACGCCCGCCTACTGCCGCGGCAAGCGGGGCGTCGTCGAGCGCATCTGCGGCAGCTTCGGCCAGCCGGAAAGTTATGGTTTCGGCGGCGACGGCAAGCCCTTCCAGCCGCTCTACCGGGTGCGCTTCGAGCAGGCCCGGATCTGGCCCGACTACGACGGCCCGGCCACGGACACGGTCGAGATCGAGATCTTCGAGCACTGGCTGGACCCGGCCGGCTAAGGGAGGCTCAAATGGCCGACGAGCGCGAACACGAACACGACCATGATCACGAGCACGGGCATGACCACGAGCACGGCCCCCGCGCCTTCCAGCCGGACCTCGAGGACACCGTGCCCCACTCGGACTACCAGTACCTCGAGGCCGCGGTCCGCGAGCTCCTGATCGAGAAGGGGCTGCTGACCGCCGACGAGGTGCGCGCCGCCATCGAGGCCATGGACGCCCGCGGCCCCCATCTCGGCGCCAAGGTGGTGGCCCGGGCCTGGGCCGATCCCGCCTACAGGCAGCGGCTCCTGGCCGACGGCAGCGCCGCCTGCCGGGAGCTCGGCGTCGACATGGGTCCCACTCACCTGGTGGTGGTCGAGAACACGCCCGCGGTGCACAACATGCTCGTCTGCACACTCTGCTCCTGCTACCCGCGATTCCTGTTGGGCATCCCGCCGCTCTGGTACAAGAGCCGCGAATACCGCTCCCGCACCGTGCGCGAGCCCCGCGCCGTGCTCGCCGAGTTCGGCACCGTGCTGCCCGAGGGCGTCGAGGTGCGGGTGCACGACAGCACCGCCGACATGCGCTACCTGGTCCTGCCCATGCGCCCGCCGGGCAGCGAGGGCCTGGACGAGGCCGCGCTCGCCGACCTCGTCACCCGCGACAGCATGATCGGCGTCAGCCTGCCCCAAAGCCCCAAACAGGCCGCGGCGGAGTAGAACGCCCGACCGGCCGCGCCCGCCTCCGCCCTTGCATCGGCGCGGCGAGACCCGACCTAGCGGGACATGCCAGGCGCGCGCGGCAAGGCCGATCGCGCCGAGACCTCCGGCCCAGGCTGTCCATGACAGGATCCCGTCGCGACCCATTGACCCTGCGGGAGCTTCCCGCCCGTCTCGCCGAGCGGGGCGGGGCGCCGGCGGTGATCGCGTTCGCCGACGGGGGCGTCACCACCTGGAGCTTCGCCGAGCTTTCCGAGTCGAGCCTGCGGCTCGCCGCCGGGCTCGCGGCCGACGGCCTCGCCCCGGGCGAGACCGTGGCGCTCTATGCGCCGGCGCGGCCCGAGTGGATCACAGCCTGCCTTGCCGCAGCGGCCTGCGGCGCGGTGGTCGCGCCGCTCGATCACCTGCTCGCGGGCGAGGAGCTCGCGGCCATCATCGCCGACGCCGACTGCCGGCGGATCTTCACCACCCGGGACCTGCTGCCCCAATTGCGGCAGCTGCCCCTCGAGCCGATCCTGCTGGACGACGACGGCGACGGCGCGAAGGGCCGCGGCTGGCGCGCGCTCCTCGCCGACAGCCCGCTCGCGCCCCGGGTCGCCGACCCCGACGAGACGGCCGCCCTCTTCTACACCTCCGGGACCACCGGCCGGCCCAAGGGCGTGCCGCTCAGCCACCGGAACCTCGCCTCGAACGTGGCGGCGCTGTTGGCGCTCGAGATCGTCAGCCCCGACCAACGCCTGCTTGTGCCGCTGCCGTTCCATCACGTCTATCCCTTCGTCGTCGGCCTGCTGGCGCCGCTCGCCATGGGGGCGGCGGTGCTGATCCCCGCGGGCCTGGGCGCCGCCGAGATCGGCCGGGCGCTCCGCGCCGGCGGGGCGACGGCGGTGGTCGGCGTGCCGCGCCTCTACGAGTCCCTCTACGCCGGCATCGCCGGCCGGGTCCGCGCCGAAGGCTTGTTGGCGCGGGCCGGCTTTGGCGGGCTCATGGGCTTGTCGCTGGCGTTTCGCCGCGGCCTCGGCCTGCGCGCCGGCCGGCGCCTGTTCCGCCGGCTGCACGAGGAGATCGGGCCGGGCCTGCGCTTTCTCGTCTCGGGCGGGGCGCGGCTCGAGGCCGACCTCGAATGGCGGCTCGAGGCGCTCGGCTGGGAGGTGCTCGGCGGTTACGGCCTGACCGAGACCGCGGCGATCGCGACCTTCAACCCTCCGGGCCGCACCCGCCCGGGCACGGTGGGCCTGCCGACGCCGGACGACGAAATCCGCATTTCCAGGCCCGAGGGCGAAGTGCAGATCAAGGGCGCCAACGTCTTCGCCGGCTACCGCAACCTGCCGGACGAGACCCGCGCCGCCATCACCGAGGACGGCTGGCTGTGCACCGGCGACCTCGGCCGCCTCGACCGCCGGGGCTATCTCACCGTCAGCGGGCGCTCCAAGGAGCTGATCGTGCTGGCGGGCGGCAAGAACGTGGCCCCCGAGGAGGTCGAGGCGGTCTACGGCGAGATCGCCCTCGTGCAGGAGATCGCGGTGCTCGAGCGCAAGGGCGCCCTGGTGGCGCTGGTGCTGCCCAACCTGCCGGCGCTCCGCGCCGCGGGCACCTACCGGATCGGGGACGCGCTGCGCGTCTCCTTGAGCATGCAGGCGCGGCGGCTGCCGGCCTACAAGCGGCTCGCCGGCTACTCGCTCGCCCGCGAGGCACTGCCGCGCACCCGGCTCGGCAAGCTGCGCCGGCACCTGCTGCCGGCTCTCTACGAGCACGCCGGGAAGGCTGTGGCGTGGGCGCCCGAGCCCCTCGACGAGGCGGCCAAGGCCCTGCTCGAGGCGCCCAGGAGCCAGGCGGTTTGGGCGCTCATGGAGGCGCGCTTTCCGGGCCAGCGCCTGTCGCTGGAGACCAGCCCGCAGCTCGATCTCGGCCTCGACTCGCTGGCCTGGATGGAGCTGGTGGCCGAGATCGAACGCGAGGCCGGCATTCGCCTCACTGAAGCGGCGATCTCCCGGGTCGTCACCCTGGGCGACCTGCTGCAAGCGGCCGCCGAGGCGACGGCGGACGGCCGCCGGGCCGCCCCGCCGGCGCGGCTCGCCGAGGTGGAGATCCCGGCCGCGGACCGGCGCTGGCTCGAGCCGCCCGGCCCGCTGATCACGGGCATCGCCTTCCTCCTGCACCTCTTGTTTCGCGCGGTCGCCCACGCCGTCTTCCGGCTGCGCGTCGAGGGGCTCGAGCACCTGCCACAGAGCGGCCCGGTGGTGCTTGCCAGCAACCATGTCAGCACCCTCGACGCCCCGGTCATCGCCGCCGCGCTGCCCTGGACGCGGCTCAAGTCCACCTGGTGGGCGGCCGAGCGCGGGCAGGTCTTCGGCAACCCCTTCTTCCGGCTGTTCCTGCGGCCGGGCCATGCCTTTCCGGTCGAGGACCGGAAGCCGGTGCCGGCGCTGGCCATGGGCGCGCGGGTCCTGGCCCAGGGCCGCACCCTGGTCTGGTTCCCGGAAGCCTGGCGCTCCCCTACCGGCGAGCTGCAGGCCTTCCGCTCGGGCATCGGCCGGCTGATCGCCGAGACCGGGGTGGCCGCGGTGCCCGTCCGGCTCACCGGCACTTTCGAGGCGCTGCCGCGCGGCCGGCTCTTGCCCCGGCCGCGCCGCCTGCGGGTGCGCTTCGGCCCTGCGCTCGCCGCCGAGACGCTCGAGAAGACAGGTCGCGGCGCGGACGCCCCCGCGCGCATCGCCGAGGCGCTGCGCGCGGCGGTGGCGGCGCTCGACGACGCCGACCCGGACGCCCCGGGATAATCGCCCCGTCCGCCTCCGCCCTTGCAATGGCGCGGCGAAACGTCGATCTTCAAGGCATGCGATCCGCGACCGCCACGGCCGCCAAGGCCGCGCACGGGGCCCGGCTCTTGGCCGTTCTCGGCCCCACCAACACCGGCAAGACCTATTACGCCATCGAGCGCATGCTCGGCCACCGGAGCGGCATGATCGGCTTCCCGCTGAGGCTCCTGGCCCGCGAGAACTACGACCGGGTAGTGCGCGAGAAGGGCGCCGGGGCGGCGGCGCTGATTACCGGCGAGGAGAAGATCGTCCCGCCCAACCCCTGCTATTTCCTCTGCACCGTCGAGTCCATGCCGCTCGACCGCAAGGTGGCCTTCCTCGCCGTCGACGAGATCCAGCTCGCGGCCGACCCCGAGCGCGGCCACGTCTTCACCGACCGGCTGCTGCACGCGCGCGGCGAGCAGGAGACGCTCTTCCTCGGGGCCGACACCGTCCGGCGGCTGGTCAAACGGCTCCTACCCGAGGCCGAGATGGTGAGCCGGCCGCGCCTTTCCTCGCTCTCCTACGCCGGCGTCAAGAAGATCACCCGGCTGCCGCCCAGGAGCGCCGTCGTCGCCTTCTCGGCCGCGGGCGTCTACGGGCTGGCCGAGCTCCTGCGCCGACGCCGGGGCGGCACCGCCGTGGTGCTGGGCGCGCTCAGCCCGCGCACCCGCAACGCCCAGGTCGCCATGTACCAGGCCGGCGAGGTCGACTACATGGTCGCCACCGACGCCATTGGCATGGGCCTCAACATGGACGTCCGCCACGTCGCCTTCTCGGCCCTGGGCAAGTTCGACGGTCGCCATTCCCGCCGGCTCACCGCCGCCGAGCTCGCCCAGATCGCCGGGCGGGCCGGCCGCCACACCCAGGACGGCAGCTTCGGCACCACGGGCGAGGCGGGGCCCTTGGACCCGGAGCTGGTCGAGGCCATCGAGAGCCACGTCTTCCCGCCGCTCCACCATATCTTCTGGCGCAACTCGGAGCTCGACTACGCCTCGGTCGAGGCGCTGCGCCGCAGCCTCGAGGCGCCGCCCCCGGCCCGCTTCCTGAGGCGCGCCCGCGAGGACGACGACCATCTGGCGCTGGCGGCGCTGGCCGAGCGGCCGGACATCGCGGCGCTCGCCGGGGGCGGCGGCGAGGCGGCGGTGCGGCTGCTCTGGGAGGTCTGCCAGATCCCCGACTTCCGCAAGATCCTGAGCGACCACCACGCCCGGCTGCTGGGCCAGGTCTACCGCCGGCTGATGGGGCCGGAGGGGCGGCTGCCGGCCGACTGGGTGGCCCGGCATGTCGGCCGGCTCGAGCGCACCGACGGCGAGGTCGACACGCTCACCGGCCGCATCGCCCATATCCGCACCTGGACCTACATCTCCCACCGCCCGGGCTGGCTCGACGACCCGGCGCACTGGCAGGAGCGGGCGCGCGCCATCGAGGACAAGCTCTCCGACGCCCTGCACGAGCGCCTGACCCAGCGCTTCGTCGACCGCCGGGCGGCGACCCTGGTCCGACGGCTGCGCGACGACGAGCCGCTGCTGGCCGCCGTGAACCGTTCCGGCGAGGTGCTGGTCGAGGGCGAGTATGTCGGCCGCCTCGACGGCTTCCGCTTTCAGCTCGACCGGGAGGCGGGCCGCGAGGACGCCCGGGCGCTGGCCAACGCTGCCATGCGCGCGCTGCGCGGCGATACGGAGGCCCGGCTCAGGCGGCTCGAGGGCGAGGACGACGGCGCCTTCGCGCTCATGTCCGACGGCCGCATCGCCTGGCGCGGCGCCGCCGTGGCCCGGCTGCGGCCCGGGCCCGACGCGCTCAGGCCCGGCGTCGAGCCCCTGCCCAGCGACCTCTTGGAGCCGCCCGCGCGC
>Ga0307428_1000771_pt1 | contig 18143 bp, 19 predicted proteins | sample SalMarWE160240MG_FD_202161 | JGI IMG/M metagenome (GOLD analysis project Ga0307428, IMG submission 202161) | Salt marsh sediment microbial communities from the Plum Island Ecosystem LTER, Massachusetts, United States - WE1603-240 | ecosystem: Environmental > Aquatic > Marine > Intertidal zone >...
GGCGTTGCCCTAATGTCAGATCATCACTGGCTTCTATTAGCTGGGAGAACTTGTTAGCTCGCATCGTACCCTCCTTTTCCCTCTGGCTACCGACATTGTACGACAACAGCTAGCGTTAATAAAGCCTTAAGAAAAGCACACCGTCTTTAGCAGCCTTACCCCGGCTTCACAAGGACCCAAACCATTTCTTTCACCACAGTACTCGCAAAGCGCCCCTGTCGCGTAAGGGACTGCCACTCCTTCTCCGTGTAGACCAGCACGTCAACAGGAACCGGAAATTCCGTCAAGTCCCACTCTATTGCTCGCCGTTCGAACGGTTGTTCCGAGCTTCTTACAACGATGACTACGTCCAGATCGCTTCCTACGCCCCAGTTCCCACGTGCGTAGGAGCCGAAGTAGCCGATCTTTTGTATATCCTTTTGATGTTGTCCGACCTCGTTTGCCCAACGACGGATCACCCGGTCCACCGTCTGTGCATCAGGCCACTTGAGAATCGACGAACTCAATGATCTCACGGGCATATCGAATAGCCTCCTCGCTCTGTAAAGGGCCATAGTGTTCAAACGGCGCTCCGGCTGGGTGACTGTTTGGGTAACGTGCGGGGATGTAGAAATTATCCAGGACACGCCCCTTCTCAATGAGGTCCTCTAGATTCGTTATGGTATCCGGCAGCTCCCGCAGAAGTTGCGCGATAACGTGTCCCCACGCCTCTTGTCCCAAGTGAAGATGCAGGGCTTTGACCGCCTTCTCCGCGGCCTGCTGGGCGGCAAAGCATGACCACTCATGCCTCCCTGCTTCACGAGATTCCTGCGCTTGCTCCAAGTCCCTGTGGGCTTGGGCTAGCCAGTCTAAGGCACGGTTTGGCATTGTCTTTCATCTCCATGAACCGCATATCACAGTTGCTTATCGCGATCCATATTACTTCACCGTCGGGGTATTGCACAATAGCACTAACTGGCTCGTGTCACTGGCCAGGTTGTTTCTCGTACAAGGTGAGCATGGGCAAGGGGCTGGCGACGAACTAGACAGTCTTTCTTGCGTCTCCTTAGCCTTTTGATGTCCTTTGAAAACCGTGTCGTGTAGACTGGGACAAGCATCAAACCCCCAGCTTGTTGAACAGGTCGTCCGCATCTTCGCACATTATTAGGTTGCGGTCGGCATCGGTGTCTTCGAATGTCCTACGTGTGGCTTCGTTCGGGATGATAACGTCAAATGGCAGGCCCTTGCGCATCTGCACTTGCTTGTAGAAAAGAGTAATTGCCTGCGTAACCGACAACCCCAATTTGTGGAACAGTTCCTCGGTCTCGTTTTTTAGGTCGGGCTCTATTCGGGCGTGAACGGTTGAAGTCTTAGGCAGGGGATACCTCCGTATATTCTGGATTGTAGCACAAACGGTACATAACTATAAGTTTGCGTCGATGCCCTAATCGTTTTGCACTCCTCCGCGCGATCACATAGAATAGGTGAAAGATCAGATAGAGGGGGCAACAGGATGGGTAAGCAAGAAGTGCTGCAGAGCACGCTTAAGCAGATCAAGAAAACGTACGGTGACGGGGCGATAATGTGGCTCGGCGATGGGGCACAGGTGCTACAGGTGGAGACGGTCCCCACCGGGTCGCTCGCGCTCGATATCGCGCTCGGCGTCGGGGGTGTCCCCCGCGGACGTATCGTCGAGATCTTTGGATCGGAAGCGAGCGGGAAGACGACGCTCGCCCTGCACCTGATCGCCGAGGTGCAGAAGCGTGATGGTATCGCGGCGTTCATCGATGCGGAGCACGCGCTCGATCCGACCTACACACGCGCCCTGGGGGTCGACCTCGATCACATGCTCCTCTCGCAGCCGAACTCGGGTGAGCAAGCGCTCGAAATCACCGAACAGCTGATCCGCAGCGGGGCGGTGGACATCATCGTCATCGACTCCGTGGCAGCGCTCGTCCCCATGGCGGAGATCGAAGGGCAGATGGGAGATTCGCAGGTAGGATTGCAGGCACGCTTGATGAGCCAGGCAATGCGCAAGCTTTCTGGGGCGATCTCGCAGTCGAAGACAATCGTCGTCTTCACCAACCAGCTCCGTTCGGTGATCAGCGGGAGCCGCTTCGGTCCGTCGACAACCACGTCGGGCGGCCGGGCACTGAAGTTCTACGCCTCACTGAGGTTGAACATGTGGCACTCGGGGAAGATCGAGGAGGGTTCCGAGCAGGTGGGAACGCACGTAAATGTACGCGTGGTGAAGAACAAGGTCGCCCCGCCGTTCAAGGAAGCAACCTTCGACGTGATCTACGGAAAGGGGATCGTTCGCTCGCGCGACCTGCTGAACACGGGAGATGCGCTCGGCGTGGTCAGCCGTAGCGGGGCCTGGTACTCATTTGGGGACACACGCCTCGGGCAAGGGATAGGAAACAGCGCCAAGGCCCTGGAAGAGGATCCGAAGCTTGCCGACGCGATCGAGGTAGCGATCCGCGAAAAGGCGGGGCTGAACCCCAGACCTGCCCCTGTTGAGGAGGCCGCAGACGCCGAGTGATCCCTGGCAGAGCCTGATCCGTCTTCTTCGTTATCGTCCTCGTAGCGTCGTCGAGGTACGAAGACGATTGATCGCGCAAGGGTTTGACCAAGATACGATCGAAGAGACGATCCAGAAGGGAGAAGCGGCGGGCCTCCTCGACGATCGTCTCTTTGCGAAGCTGTGGGTAGAGGACCGCCTCCTTTATCACCCTATCTCGCGCCGCGCTGTCACGCAGGAACTCGCGGAGAAGGGTATCGCACCGGAGATCGCAAATGAGATACTGGGAGAGCGGTACCCCCCGGAGAAAGAGAAGGAGATTGCTCTAAAGCTCGCCCAAACCCGCCTCGCCCGGTATGAGAACCTCGATCGGGATCGCCGGATTCGACGGACGGTCGTTTTCCTTACCCGGCGAGGGTTCAACATTTCACTCGCAACGCGAGTGGTACGCGCGGCGATTGAAAAATTGAATGATTGAGTGATCGGGGGATTGGGGAATTGAATGATTGAGTGATCGGGGGATTGAGTGATTGAAAGGACGAGGGAGTAGAGATTGAAGGACGTGGAAGAAAACTCATTAGAGAAAGCGAAAGAACTTCAGGCGCGGACGAAGAGCTTTGCACTAAGGATTATACGGATGTTCAGAAGCTTGCCGAAAACCGAAGAGGCGAGAATCCTAGGCAGGCAGGTGCTTCGATCAGGCACATCAGTTGCCGCCAACTATCACGCCGTATGTCGTGCACGGTCCAAAGCGGAGTTTACCGCGAAGCTCGGCGTAGTTGTTGAAGAGGCCGACGAAACGGTATTCTGGTTGGAGCTTCTTGTGGAATCGGGAATTGTCCCCGAAGAGAGGGTTCGCAGCTTGATTAACGAAGCCAATGAGCTGCTGGCAATCTTTGCCGCATCAAGACACACAGCGCGCAAGCAATCGGGAGATCGAGGAATTGAATGATTGAGTGATCGGGAGATCGGAGGATTGAAAAGATGAAAGATAACTTAGTGGAAAAAGTTGGGCGGGGGTACCGGTGTAAGCAACCGCTCAATGATTCAATCGCTAAATTATTCAATGGTTCAATCTCACAATGATTCAATCACTAAATCACTCAATCACTAAATGCCGTGTCGGCCTAGGGCTCGATTTTCACCGTCTGGTGGCGGAACGCCCGCTCGTCCTCGGCGGGGTGAGGATTCCGTACGCGAAAGGGCTCCTCGGTCATTCCGATGCCGATGTCCTCACTCACGCCCTGTGCGATGCCCTCCTCGGCGCGGCCGGACTGGGGGACATCGGAACGCACTTTCCGGATACGAACGAACGCTATCACGGTATCGAGAGTCTCAGGCTCCTCGATCAAGTGATAACCCTTCTCTCGCAGGAAGGGTTGCGTGTGGTGAATGTCGATGCTACTGTGATTGCTCAGGAGCCGAAACTGGCCCCTTATTTCCCGGCGATGCGCACCAAGCTCGCAGGGATCCTTCACATCCCTCATGATCGCATCGGACTCAAGGCGACGACGAGCGAGGGGATGGGAGCGCTCGGGCGCAGCGAGGGGATCGGCGCCATGTGCATCTGCCTCATCGAAAGAGCTTGAGGATATCCTGGTAGGTGATGAGGAGCATCAACGCGATCAGGATGAAGAATCCAACAGCGTGAATCATTCCCTCTCGCTGCGGCGGGATCGGTTTCCCTCGGATGATCTCGTACAAGGCGAAGGCGGCGCGACTCCCATCGAGAGCCGGGAAGGGGATCAGGTTGAGGAGCCCGAGGCTGAGGCTCAAGTAGGCAAAGAGCTGTAGGAAGACGCTCGCCCCTTCTTTCGCCCAGTCACCGAGCATGCGCGCGATCCCGATCGGGCCGGCGACCGTCTCGCTTGCAGCGATCCGCCCGGCGATGACCCCACGGATCCACTGCACGATCAACCGCACATAACCCGCGAACTCCCCTGCCCCCATAGCGATTCCCACGACGAAACCGGGGCGTCGATAGGTGATCCCGAGGTCGAAAAACGTCACCCCGGCGAAGATACGATCGAGATCCAATCCGGTCGTTTGCACGGTGTGCGATTCTTCCACCCCCGCACGTAGAACCGTGACCTCGATCGAATCGGTTGGGAGGTGCTCATTCACACGCAGGAGAACATCGATCCCCGTTTCTGTCGCCACACCCTCCACCGATACAATGGTATCCCCCACCCGAAGGCCTGACGCAAAGGGGATCGATGAGGGATCGAGAGCGCTCAATCTGTTCGTGTACATGATCGGGCTCGGATAGATGCCGATAAGGTATCGCTCCTCTTCTTCGTCGAACTGTGGGGTGATAGTGAAGAAGTGCCGCTCGCCGTCCCGTTCGATCAGCACCTCGACCGGTTCTCCTTGGGAACCCTGAACCGCGTGGTCTAGGTCTGTACTCGTATAGATCGTAATATCCGCGATCGAGATGATCCGATCGCCGGGGAGGAGGATGGCCGCGGCCGGTTTCCCCGGGATTAGCCCACTCACCTGCACTAGAGGGAGCCCGAAGATCCATAGGGAGAAGGTGACGACGATGAGGGTCATCAACAGGTTGGAAGCGGGACCGGCTAGGCTGATCAGGATGCGGGTGAACGGCGGTTTGCTGTATAGGAGTTTCTCCGCAGGGATCTCAGGATCGGTCTCTTCGCGATCCTCCCCGGCCATGCTCACATAGCCACCGAACGGGATCGCGCGGATCGAGTATCGCGTCTCCCCACGCCGGATCGATGCAAGCCTCGGGCCAAACCCAATCGCAAACTCCTTGACGTACACCCCCAAGAGTTTCGCCGCCAGGAAGTGCCCCCCCTCGTGAACCCCCACAAGGACAATGATCGTTCCCAAGAAGACTAGAAGCGTGATCATGTGAGTCTCTCCTTCCGCATGATTAGAACCTTCTTCGTCTCCGATGTCACGCGAACCGCATCCGAAAGACGCAGTCCAACGACCCAAATGATCTTCTGTCGATCGCAGAGAAGCGCGACCCTGTCCCGATCGTAGAACGGGACCCGTTCGTCGATGTAGAAATTCTTCAGCTTCTTCTCTCCTCCCAACCCCAACGGGGCGAACCGATCTCCGGGGCGCCGACCGCGCACGTGTAATGGAAACTGTACCCGATCCGCATCGGCTACCTCCACCTCTCTATCCTCCGCGATTTGAGATTCACCGGATCCAATCCGATTCTCGATCGATAGATCGAGGGAGATTCCCAACGACGAGATCTCCGTTCGACCGAGAGCGATCGGGACCTCAAACGAGAGAGGGTTCTCCATCTCTCCCTCTTCCAACGTGAGCTCATCCCCTTGGAAACGCGCGACAAAACCAGGGAGATCCAGCTTCCCGTGCGCGCGATGCGAGGCTACAAGGCCTAATAGCGCGTCGATATGCACCTTCTCGATCCCCTGCAGATCCCCACGAAGGCGGGCGATCCCCCGTCGTAGGAGAAGCGCTTGCACCCCCTTGTAAAGTTGGGAAAGGCGCCCCCTCTGGATGACGATTCGGTCCTCCGCTTGTACGATGAGAACTTTCACCCACAAGGGAGCGAGGAGATCGTCGAGCGCAAGCTCTTCCGTAGCGAGGAGATCCGCCGTCCGCTGCAATGCCGCCAGGACCCGTGGGTTCATTTCTCTCAAGAGCGGAAGGATTCGATGGCGGATCCGGTTGCGCGAGAAGGAGAGGTCCTGATTCGTGCGGTCCTCGCGCCAGGGGAGATCGCATGAACGGGCGTAGCTGAGGATCTCCTCGCGGGAGACCTCGATCAACGGGCGAATCACCGAGCGGTTCACCGGCCGGATCCCCACAAGGCCGGTCGGGCCGGCTCCGCGGATAAGGTTGAAGAGCATGGTCTCTCCTCGATCGTTCTGCGTATGCCCGAGGGCGATCTTCGCGGCACCAACCTCGTCCGCGGCTGCGTGAAGGAAATCGCGCCTGAGTAGTCGCGCTCCCTCTTCGATTCCGATCCGTTTCTCCTTGCTGAACTCGGCTACATCGAGCTTCTTCTCAATGAGTGCAAGCTTCTCTTTCCGTGCTAAATGAGCGACAAAGCGCGCATCCTCCCGTGCCTCTTCTCCTCTAAGCCCGTGGTCGAGGTGAGCGATAGTGAGATCGAGCGTGTACTCCGCCGCCAGTCGGCAGAGAATGTCGAGGAGGACGACCGAATCGACCCCACCGGAGACCGCGACAAGTACACGTTCTCCCTGTTCGAGCATCGCGTAGCGCTTGATAGTCTCTTTTACCCTCTCTAGCAGCATAACAAGGATTGTGGCCGTTGCTTCCTACGATGTCAAAGTAGAGCGATTGAGTCATTGAATCATTGAATGATTTAGCGATTGAATCGTTGAGTGATTATTTATACCGGTTAACTTTACATCTTTTTCTGCTAAGTTATCTTTTATCTTTTCAATCACTCAAGCTCCCGATCTCTCAATGGTTCAATGAGTCAATCGCTAAATCATTCAATCACTAAATGATTCAATGTAAAGCCGCGGTCGCCGGTCGGCAATGAGATCGTTGTACGGGTTGAGGGTCTTATCGCGTGCCTTTGCCGGGTCGATCTCGATGATCTTCGTCTCCTCCTGATCCGGCGAGAGGCGGGCGAGGATCTTCCCACGGGGTGAGATGACCTGACTCTCGCCGGTGAAACGCAGGGTCTGTGCCACGCGGGCTTCAACTCCAATCCGGTTGGCTGTAGCGGTGAAGACGCCGTTCTCCAGGGCGCGCACCCGCATCGTCAGCTGCGCGTAGATTGGCATTACCAGGTTGGCCGGATGGGCGATGATCTCTGCCCCTCGCAGGGCAAGCGTCCGCGCTGCCTCGGGGAAGAGATGGTCGAAGCAGATCATCAATCCCACCTTGGCAATGCCAATATCGATCACGGGAAAAGGTCTGTCGCCCGGGGTGAACCAGCGCTTCTCCTCGAAGAAGAGGTGGATCTTACGGTAACGCTTAAGATAGCCGGAGGGCCCCACAAGGACCGCGGTGTTGTAGAGGGACTCACCAGCGATCTCCGGGATCCCGGCAACGATATGACAGCATCTCGCCTGTGCAATATCGATCAACGCCTGCGTTGTATTACCGTTGGGAATCGATTCGGCGAGCCGTTCGAGATCTTCGCGCGAGACGAACTGATACCCGGTCGCGAAGAGCTCCGGGAGCACCCACAGGTCAGCCCTTCCCTTCCCTATGAGTTCCTCCAAGCGGCGGAGGTTCTTCTCCACCTTGCCGAAGATCGGACTTGACTGGACGATTCCGATACGCATGATGTTAATAGTAGTTCGTAACACGGAAAAGAGCGAGGTGGGCTGTCGATGATTCGAGATTGGACAAAACGAGTTTTCATCCTCGCAAACCTTGTCGCGTACTGGGGAATCCTCCCTTGGCTCCTGACTCTTGCCGCAGATCGAGTGAACCGAGCACTCGGCCTTCCGCGGATCCAGGCTACCGTGGCAATCGGCCTAGGAGCGTTCTTCCTCGCGGCCGGACTTCTCTCCTCCCTCTGGACGGTGGTAACGCTCTACGTGCGAGGCGGTGGTCTGCCGATCGCCCTTCTTCCTCCTTACCGGCTCGTGCGCGAAGGGCCTTACGCCTTCTCCCGCCATCCTCTCTACCTCGCGTTTACCCTCTATCTTGTGGGATGGGGTGCGCTCGCCTGTTCAACCGGTTTCTTCGCGGTCGTTCTTCCTGGGTTCACCCTCCTGTGGATAGCCTACTCCTTGGGACACGAGGAGCCTGTCCTTCTCCGCCGCTTTGGGGAGGATTACCGCGCTTACAAGGAAGCGACACCCTTCTTCCTCCGCCTGCAGCGAGGATACCCAGGCCCGGGCGTACTCTTCACGCTCGCCTACTCCTTCGGCAAGATCATTCTTAGGGTACTCTTCCCGATCACGGTCGTGGGACGCGAACACGTACCGAAGGCTGGCCCCGCATTGATCGTGGTGAACCACGCCTGTTACCTCGATCCGATCTTCCTTGTCGCGGCAAGCGACCGCTACATCCGCTTCTTCACCACCGCGGAGATGATGCGTACCTCCCTTGGGAGATGGCTGTTCACCCGCCTCGGTTCGATCCCGATCCACCGCTACCGGAACGACCCCCAGGGAGTGCGCGAACTCCTGCGTGCACTCAAGGAGAAGGAGATCATCGGGCTCTTCCCGGAAGGGGAGCGCTCCTGGGATGGAAACCCATTACCTGTTTCGGATCGAGTCAAGAAGCTATTGGTTAAGTTGGATGTCCCGATCGTCCCTGCTCAAATTGACGGAAACTACGCCGTCTTCCCACGCTGGGCGAAGATCCCGCTTCCCGGACGGATCGTGATCGGCTTCCATCCCCCAGAACAGCCACCGTTCTCGGAGGAGAAGATCGCGTCACTCTTAGCAAAAATCGCCGCACCAAGTGGAGGAAAAACCGCACTTCTCCGTTCTCCAAAGGGGATCGAGAAGCTGTTGTGGGCCTGCCCGGACTGTCACGCCATCGGCAGTATCTTCACTGAAGGGCCTGTTATCCGCTGTAAGGAGTGTCACACGACATGGCGACTAGACCGAGAACTCATCCTCCACAGCGCGGATGGAAAGAGCATTCCTCTTGCGAAGCTCTCAGCATCACTTGACGAAGAGGAGATCTTCGCTGGGAAAGAGACCCTCTCCTCTCTCGGCCAGGTCGATCTTCTCAAAGGAAGGGATCGGCTACGGCTCATCGCCTCAGGAACGCTCTCTTATCGAAAAGGGAACCTATCTATCGAAGATCATCCGATTCCGCTCCACAACCTCCGCTCACTTACGATCGAGGGGAAGAACCGGCTCGATATCGGACTTCACGACGGAGAACGGATGCGCCTCCATTTCCGAAAGGACAGCCCGCTCAAGTGGCAGAGATTCCTACAAGTGCGATCGCGGATCGGCGTGTAGCTCTCCCTCCGCAACGCCCTCTGTAGACTTCACTCGCTGCTCGTATACCATATGCGCGGATTCAAGCATCAGAAGAAACACGGTAGCCTGTCGCTGACCGCCTCTTCCTGAATCTGTTCCATCCACGGCCCCAAACAGCGGTTATCCTTGCGATCGTAGCGGCCGAACAAGGCAATGTTTCCCGCTTTGCATCCGCCGTTACAGATATTGGCGTAAGTACAATCCTTGCATTCTGCCGGCAGTGATTGAAACTCGATGAACCCCGGTACGTTGAAGCGATCTCGCATGATCTCCCAGATCGATCTCTCCTTGATGTTCCCAAGCGGAATGTCGGAGATGAACGGGCAAGGGGTCACTGTGCCGTCCACCTTCACCGTGAACACGAAGTAGCCGCCGGAGCAAGCCGAGCCGACCAGGGTACTAAAGTTCCTGACAAAGCGAGCATGTGGCTTGTTCGCCTCACAGAGGACGAAGTGCTTCGCCGCTGCCCACGCCTCCTTGTCGGGAATGAGGGGATCACCTTTCACCTGTGGTATGTACTGGTAGAAGAGGGCGTGTGCCCCGAGCTCCTCCTTGACGAACGCGTAGATCTCCTTGACTCTACGAACGTTCACCCGGTGGAGAGCGCTGAAGGTGTACACCTCAATGCCCGCCTTTCGAAGATGCGCAATCCCGCTTGTCGTCCGCGTCCAGGCGCCATCCACGCCGACGAATGTGTCATGCTCCTCCTCGTCACACGAGACCAGATTAACAATCGCCACGTCCAGCCCCGCGTTGTGAAGCTCTTCAGATCGAGCGCGATCGGCGCCCAGTGCGTTTGTGTAGAGGACGACCTGCGGAATGTGTGCCTCCTCTTTCGCGTAGCGGATGATCTCGGCCAGATCATCCCGCAAAAGAGGTTCTCCGCCGAGGATCTCAAGGCGCGTTCCCGCATTTGCAATATCATCGAGCAGTTTCCTGATATCGGCCATCGGGAGGAGATCCTCCCCTTTCTTTGTGTAGCACATCCGACAGGAAAGACCGCAGGCGTTGTTCACCTCAAGTTTGATCGACCAAAGAACCCCGCCTACGAGTCGTTGTAGGGCTCGGCGGAAAGCGCGCGATCGGAACGAACCGATGGGGAGTCGATCGATCATCCCGAGGATAGGGTCCTGCCAGCGCAACGCAAGCTGCGTTTTTAACCGCGGTACACGATCGAGCGGCGTACTCTTAAAGCGGGTTAGCGAGCTCGATCTTTCCTTTGTTTTCTGCAATTTCGATCGATCCTCCAAAATACGATACCACACTTGACAAGGATACCACTTTCTCCCTACGATGAAACTACTATGAAACGGATACGGATGCTAATCTGCTTCTTGATGGTGGTCCTAGTCCCCGGCCTCTCCGTTATCGGAAACGATCTTCCTGCAGACAAGGTAGAGCGAGTACGTACCGGGATGACGCTCCTTGGAGCGGTTCTCGGTCTTGGAGGGGGAATCGCTACCGGACTCGGTCTTGTTCCGGCGGGCACCCCTCTCTCCGAGTCGCTTCTCGTCGCTATTCCCGTTGCCGCTGTGGCTACTGTCACCGGTGCTCTGGCCAGTCGATGGATCGCTGAGATGACCCTGGTACGTCAACCCTCGCTCCTTGCGTCTCCCTTCCTCGGCGCCGGCTTGGGGTTGGTAGGGTGTGCCGTTGCCGGAGGAATCAGCTTCGCGCTTGCATTCGCGATCGCCGTTCCCACTGTCGCCGCCCCAGAGGGGTACTGGGGTCAGTTCAATTATCCGCAGGCGGTCGGAATGGGGTTTCTGGCTGGGGCATTCTGGATGGGGCTTGCAGGTATCCCGATCGGGGGAGTGATCGTTCCGATCATCTCTCTCTATGTGGGGTTCTAGAATTGAAAGATTTAGCGATTGAATGATCGGGAGATCGGGAAATTGAATGATTGAGTGATCGGGGGATCGGAGGATTGAAAAGATGAAAGATAACTTAGTAGAAAAAGATGGAAGGAGTTGCTGGTGTAATCAACTGCTCAATGATTCAATTGCTAAATCATTCAATCACTCACTGTTTCAATGGCTCAATCTCTCACTCACTAAATCACTTAATTCCAAGGGTCGACGTTCCCGCCGGAGAGGATCACGCCGATACGTCTCCCTGTCACCTCCGGGAAATGTTCGAGGAGCGGGGCGACGGCGACCGCGCTCGACGGTTCGATGACGATCTTCATCCTCTCCCAGACGAAGCGCATCGCTTTCAGGATCGACTTCTCGGAGACACATATGATCACAGGGACATACTTGGAGATGATCTCGAAGTTATTCGCTCCCAATGGCGTTCGTAGACCATCGGCTATCGTTCTTGGCGTGAACGCGGTCACCCGTTTTCCGCTTCTCAAACCGCGGTAGGCATCGTCGGCCCCGGCCGGCTCGCAACCGATCACCTTCGCGCCGGGCAGGAGTTGAGAAAGAGCGATCACTGTCCCTGCAAGGAGACCTCCCCCACCGACAGGGACAAGGATCGTGTCGAGCGGGCCTGTCTCCTCGATCAGCTCGACCACGGCGGTTCCTTGTCCCGCAATCACGGCTGGATCATCGTGTGAATCGATGAAGATAGCGCCGGTCTCACGCACCGCGCGATCGGTCAACGCCTCTCGCGCCGCCTGCGTCGGTCGACAAGGGATCACCTTTGCTCCGTACCCCTCCATGGCTTCCCTCTTCACGCGGGGCGCGTCCTCGGGCACCACCACGGTCACACTCACCCCGCAGAGCCGGGCAGCGAGCGCCAGTGCCTGGCCGTGGTTTCCGCTCGAATGGGTGATAACCCCACGAGCACGCTCGGCAGGGACGAGGGAAAGGATGGCATTCAGCGCACCGCGGAACTTGAATGAACCCGTCTTTTGCAGGTTCTCGCACTTGAAGAAGACGGCCTTCTTTGCAATGTGGTCCAGTGTCGCGCAGGTCATGATCGGGGTGCGATGAATGGACGGGGAGATCCGCTCGCGGGCCGCGACGATCTCTTCCCACCGCACATCGCTCATAGGCGCCCTTTGAAGACGGTCTTCTTGTAGTAGCGCAACTCCTCGATCGATTCCTTGATATCGCTTAATGCGCGGTGTTTCGAGGTTTTGCTGGTTCCCACTTCTTCAGACATCCCGGGATACCAACGGTTGACGAGTTCCTTTACCGTACTCACATCGACGTTGCGATAGCTCAGGAGATCATCGAGTTTCGGCATGTAACGAATGATGAAGCGGCGATCGAAACAGATCGAGTTGCCACAGAGCGGGCAGGAACGCGGAGGACAATGGGAAGTCACGAAGGCCAGCGTCTCCATCTCCGCCTGCGAAAGCGAGACGGTCGAACGGCGAACTTCCTCGATCAATCCGGAGGTTCGGTGCTGCTTTGTGCACCATTCATCCATCGTAGCGAGGATCTCCTTCGGTTGATGTATCACTAGATCCGGCCCTTCGGCGATGATGTTCAGATCCTTGTCGGTGACGATCGTCGCGATCTCCAAAATCACCTTGGTTTCCAGATCCAATCCCGTGGTCTCAAGATCGATCCATACGAGGTTCGTTGGGTTTTTCTTTGTCGGCATGAGGCTCCTTTTCGTTCCACCTCTAGGATACCACGCTCCTTGCTCGCTTCCAAGGGGAAGATGGTTGCCTATCTGAGATCGAGCCGATAGACTTGAGAACCTCATGACGATTACGATCGAACCCTTAACACGACGCGATATACATCCGTTCATGCACCTCCTCCGCGCAGGATTTGAGGATGAGATCTCCGATCGTGGAACCGATTTTGCCGATCTGGAACGCCTCCTCTCTCTCATTCTTCTCGGAAACGGACTCCCCTTGCGTGCGTTCAGACGTCTGACCGGGCACGAAGCGTTCATACTGATCGCCAAAGCGGAGGGTCGCGTGGTCGGTTCCCTACAAATTGTCGGACACCAGAGTCCATCGCTAATCGGGATCTACGTCCTCCCCGACTTTCGCGGACAGAGGATCGCCCTCCGTCTGATCGAGGAGGCACTCGTGCGTCTCAAGGCACACGGGCATCGATCAGCCCGGGTAGAGGCGGTCGCCGAAGGGGCACAACGCCTCGCGAAGAAGGCGGGTTTCGTTCCTTACGCGAAGATCGATCTCTACCGGCGCTCGCTCCCCGTGGAGATCGCACCCTCTCCGGGGGTGCGTATCGAGTACTCACGTAAGCGCGAGTCGACAGATCATCCTTACGATATCCGCTTCCTGCGAAGAGTGATCGGGTTTCGCGCCACTCGGATCACCGCCGTCGACGGGGCAAGAGGAGTCTTCTCGTGCACCCTCATCACCCAGCCTTACCAGAGGATCGGAGAGATCCGCCCACGGCTTCTTATTCCGGGAAGAGAGGACGCGTTCCTCCCCTGCCTCGCGGAGGGGTGCAAGTGGCTCTCCCGATTAAAGAAGGAGGAGGTTCATCTCCCCCTCCCCTCCGGTGAGGAAGGCCTCGCCGACCTCGCCCTCACGGCCGGATTTCGGAAGGACCGCTCCTGGGTCCATCTCGCGATCGATCTGAGCAACTAAGAGAGGATCGACTCGTAGATCGGCTATCACCATCTCTGTGGTTTCTCGCCGTTTGAAACAGCAAGCTCGCCGGGTGTCTCGCAAGAGACAAGGTCGAGTATGTTGTGCTTTGCAGATAACACGCTCTTTGGCTAGTATTTCGGAAATCTACGATTGTGAGTTTAGGAGGTTTGACCGTGTCGGAACCAAACAAATGGGTTAAGAAAGACCCGGAGAAGGATAATGTCTTCTGGCCGACCGAGGCCATGAAGGAGCAGGCGTGGGTGGGGGATGAGTCGATCTACGCCGAGGCAAAGGCCGATCCCGAGGGGTTCTGGGCGAAACACGCCGAGGAACTCCACTGGTTCAAGCACTGGGACAAGACCTACGAGTTCGCCCCCGAAAACTACAAGTGGTTCATTGGTGGGAAGCTTAACCTCTCCTATAACTCCCTCGACCGCCACATCGAGAAGGGGAACGGAGATCGGATCGCCCTCATCTGGGAGCCGGAACCGACGGAAGAAGAAGCGGTTAAGCTGACGTACACCGAGCTGCACCGGCTCGTCTCCAAGTTTGCCAACGTCCTCAAGGGACTCGGCGTGAAGAAGGGCGACCCCGTTGGGATCTACATGCCGATGATTCCCGAAGCGGTCGTCGCCATGCAGGCCTGTGCCCGTATCGGTGCCCCGCACAGCGTTGTCTTCTCCGCGTTCTCCCCGGATTCCCTCCGTGACCGCATGGTCGATGCCAACGCCAAGGTCGTGATCACCGCCGACGGCTACTACCGCCGGGGAAAGGCAATCAACCTGAAGAAGAACGCCGATGTCGGCGTGGAGAACTCACCGGTAGAGAAGGTCGTCGTGGTGAAGCGCCTCGACGGGAGCGCGCCGATGACCGCCGGACGCGACCTATGGTACCACGAGCTGATGCGGAATGCGTCCGAAGACTGTCCGGCAGAAGAGATGGACTCCGAGGACCTCGCATTCCTCCTTTACACCTCTGGGACGACCGGTAAGCCGAAGGGGATCATGCACACGACCGGTGGATACGCGGTCCAATCCTACCTCACTGCAAAGTGGAACTTCGATCTACACGAGGGGGACATCTACTGGTGCACCGCTGACGTAGGTTGGATCACCGGGCACACCTACATCAACTATGGGCCGCTGATGAACGGGGTGACGAGCCTTATGTACGAGGGCTCGCCGGACGCGCCGGACTACGGTCGTCTGTGGGCGATCATCGAGAAGCACAAGGTGACCCAGCTCTACACCGCACCGACCGCGATCCGCATGTTCTTGAAGTGGGGGGACGAGTGGCCGGCGAAGCACGACCTCTCCTCTCTCCGGCTACTCGGAACGGTCGGCGAGCCGATCAACGTCGACGCCTGGATGTGGTACTTCGACAAGATCGGTGGCGGACGCTGCCCGATCATCGACACGTGGTGGCAGACCGAGACTGGGGCAAACATGGTTAACAGCCTCCCTGGAATCGGCCCGTTCATCCCCACTGTCGCCGGGCGTCCGTTCCCCGGTGTGATCGGTGATATTCTCGACACTGGCGGGAGTGTGCTCAAGCCGGGTGAAGGCGGTTATCTCTCCATCTTCAACCCCTTTCCGCCCGCTTTGACGCGCGGCATCTACGGGGACATGGAGCGGTTCAAGGCACAGTACTTCACGGAGTACGGCCCGGAGCGCTACTTCACCAGCGATGGAGCGCGGAAGGATGAGATGGGAAATATCCGTATCACCGGCCGGGTCGACGACGTGATGAACGTCGCCGGGCACCGGCTCGCCACCGCCGAGGTGGAGAGCGCGCTCGCTCAGAACAGCAAGGTGAGCGAAGTGGCCGTCGTCTCGCGTCCGCACGACCTGAAGGGTGAAGTCCCGGTCGCGTTCGTCCTGTTGAAGGCTGGGGTCGCACGCTCGGATGAGATCCGCAAGGAACTGCTGGGGACCGTCACCAAGGTCATCGGTCCTACAGGTCGGCCGGACGAGATCGTCTTTGTCGACGATGTGCCGAAGACCCGTTCGGGGAAGATCATGCGCCGCGTGTTGAAGGCACTGGTCCGCGACGAACCGATTGGAGACCTGACCACGTTGCAGAACCCCGAGAGCGTCGATCACCTGAAAGAGATGGTCGGCTACAAAGGGTTAGGGAGGAATAGATGAGCGAAGCAAACAAGCCTGCATTGGCAAACGTCGGTGCGTTGGGGTTGGGGGGGTTCGCCCTCTCAACGTTCATCCTGAACATCGTCAATGCGGGATGGGTTGATGGAACAACGATCGGGATCGTCATGCCTGTGGCCATGCTCTATGGAGGGCTTGCCCAGTTCATGGCTGGAATGTGGGACGTGCGCCGCGGAGACATCTTTGGCGCCACCTGTTTCACCTCGTTCGGCGCATTCTGGATGGGGCTGGCACTGTTCTTCTTCATGAAGTTCGCCGGGATACAGGCATTTGTCGATGTACCAGCGGCGGGGGTGGCAGTCATCCTCATTGCGTGGGGAATATTCACCTTCTACGCGACGATCGCCTCTCTCAAGCTCCCCAAGGCTGTCACGTGGGTGTTCATCACCCTGACGCTCCTCTTCTTCTTGCTCGCAATTGGTGAGTTCGTTCCTGTTGTCCACACCATTGCTGGCTACGAAGGGGTATTGTGCTCCCTGATTGCCTGGTACGCCTCAGCCGGAATCCTGATAAACACGGTGCATGGCCGAACTGTACTTCCGCTCGGGGAGCGGAAGTAGGCCGCACGACCTAAGGGTGCAAAGCGGGGCAGGGGTCATTCCTTGCCCCGTTTTTTTTGGCAGGTAGCGTTTTGCGCCCCTATAAGGTATTAGCTATGATGGTGTAGAACTTGAAGAGGAGAATAACGAATGCCGACACCGCAGGAAGTCAGCGAGCTTGTCAAACGGTTCGATCGAAACCGCGAGAGCTACCGCAGCAACGAGTACAACGAGACTGAAAAAACCAAACGCGAGAAAACGATCATCAAGCGTCAGATCGACGCGACAGAAAGACAAACCGACCAATTGGTTTATGAACTCTACGGCCTGACAGACGAAGAAACCAAGACCATCGAGGGAATAGCGACTCTTTCTGACGTTCAAATCTCCAAAGGAGGCGCATGAGCATGTGTTGGGATTTTGCAGAGCTGCGGGATCTGTGTCGGAAGAGGGGAATAGGGGACTCTACGGTTCATCAGAATGCCCTACAGTGGAAACTATGGCGGGCTGATTATCATGCCGAAAGGGCCCAAGTAGTATGGAGTGAGCTTGATCAAATAGCTAGGGCGAAGGGGCCCATACAGGTTCGCGGCCAGGACTGGCAGAAAGCAGAATTTGCATCAACAGCTGAGACAGAAGCTGCAGCGCAAGCACTGCATTCAATGGCGGATATATTGGCACAAATTGTTAACAAAGCGGTACTGAAGACGCCTCTGTCTGAGGCGCAAGTATCGTTAGGAAAAGTCTGCGAAATGCTCAAGAAACGGGATTGTGCTCCTATCGTTGTGTCCAAGATCGAATCCCTGCAGAACTCCAAAGAATTCGGGTATTTGAATGCCTTCGTAAACACACTCAAACATCAACATCTTCTTGATAGGGATTATAGGGCCGAAGCTGGCAAAGGCACACGGAATGAAGAAGGGATCCGATTCAAAGCCTTCACTTATAAAGGGAGAAGCTATTCAACGGTCTGGGCTAGTGACATCCTTGATGGCTACAAGAAGAGGATAGCTGACCTAATCTGTGCTGTAGGGGATGCTGTAAACGACTATCTGAGATCGTTGGGGCCGATCGTGTAATCCATTCCACCAGTGCCATCGACACAGGAAATTCCGGGAACGCATGCCATGATCCATCGGGGAACACCTTGTGAAAAGGTCTATGTCTCTTGAATTCACAAGAAGATGGCAGGAGTAGAGTTGACGCCCGGCGCTCTTCGACATACTATGTTGCGGAGTTGTACAAGAATCATTGTTAGGTACGACAGACAACACAGAGCGACCATGACCAAATTCACAACTCGACGAAGACCACAGATTCCAGAACCAGACTATGACGACCCAAAGGAGATCTATGCCTTCTTTGGACTTACTGTCACTGGCCGGGGTAGTATCCCCGGGTGAGGGTCACCTGGTGTCCCCGGGGTAGGGTCGGCTGGTATCCCCGCCCAAGATCACTTAAATATCCTCCATGTTGAGCAAA